>CEPW01112328.1_pt1 | contig 10561 bp, 6 predicted proteins | sample 356211 | NCBI WGS metagenome assembly CEPW01 (sample SAMEA2620021, study PRJEB7988) | marine metagenome | biome: marine biome (ENVO:00000447); feature: deep chlorophyll maximum layer (ENVO:xxxxxxxx); material: "saline water (ENVO:00002010), including plankton (ENVO:xxxxxxxx)" | depth 25 m
AAAAAAAAAACAAGGCAAAAAGAGGAGCAAAAAGAGCAGCAGAATATTTAGGGTTCCACTTTTTCGATTTTGTGTCCCTAAACTCTTGTGGTGGGGAAACGAAGAGAGATACAAAAAGGAGAAGCACCTTGCACACTACTTTTGAAAAGACCGCGTCGCGGACCGACGAGGACGACGAGGACGACGACGAGGACGACGACGACAAAAGAAGCTCGAGTGTTCCTCCCCGCGCGCTCGTGTGTTTTTTTTTTCTGAGAGGAAGAGAGAGAGAGTGACTTGGTCTTCTCGAGGAGGAAGAACGTCGAAATTGACACACGTACAAGCCGCGGGGGATGATGTGGCGTCGAGGCGACGAGGAGGAGACTCGAGCGTTAACGCACCACCACCACCACGGGGGGGACATCGAATCGAAGAAGAAAAGGACGACGACGACGACGACGAGATCGTCTTCGTCGTCCGTTTTCGGCGGGAAATTGGCCGTCGTCGCCGCCACGGCGTGCGCGACGTTCGCGCTGGCGCCTTTGTGTTACTTGCAAGGCGCGCGGTCGACAATCAATAATGGGGCGGCGACGAACGCGTCGTCGTCGTCGTCATCATCCGTTCTCACCGAGCAGAAACGAACGCGCAGCAACGACTTAGACGAGCGCGGGATGTTGCTCGGAGCGAGGTCTTTTGATGAGGGACGTTCGACGGGGGTTGAATACGACCGCGAGAAACGGATCAACTTGAGTACAGAGAAAAAAGCCTCGACGGCGACGTTCGCGAAGAAGTTCGTCGAAGCGTACGAACACGAGAAAGTGGAACAGCGAAGGCGGAGCGGCGAAGACACGTCTTCTTCTTCTTCTTCTTCGAACAAGAACAACAACTTAATTTCTGCGCTGGGATCGTCGAAATCAAAAGTTCCTATTTACGTCATCGCGTTGGAAGACCGACCGGAGGAGTTTGAGAAGTACGAGGCGATTCGCGCGGTGTTTCCAACCGCCGAACCGACACACGGGGTCGATCCTTTGCAATGGCCGAACAGAATTGAAGACGCACAATATGCAGTGAAAGGGTTGAGAAGTTACATGCAATCTCACAAAAGCGATCCAGCGCTCGTAGATTTCTTAAAAGTTCGCCAAGAACCGTTCGTTCCATCTGGTTTGTCGTACGGGAAGGACGATGGCATTTCGCCCGGGATAAACTGGATCGATACGTTTGATAACTTTCGAGAGCACCCTTGGTTGATGGCGATTGATCACAGAGGAAGCGACGGAAAGTTGACGGAGGAAGAAGTAGGGAGAGCGCACCACATTGGGTGTTTGTTCGCGCATTTGTACCAATGGCAGTTGATGCTCGACCGCGGCGTGAAGAAGGCTTTGATTTTCGAATCCGACGCCCCGAGAATCATGGAGGCAATTCCATTTTGGGCGAGTGAACAGGTTGCCGACCATGCGCCAGTTGATACGGACATTTTGCTCATCAGATCGCAACGCGTTGGAGAAAAACCGCCGGGGCCGTTGGTGTCTACGTTTTTGGCGACGAACCCGCACGATTCGAGTGAAAAGCAAACTATCAATATTCACAAGTATAAATCCGCCGGTGCCGGCGCCGGATTGGAAGCGTACGTCGTGTCGTCGAACTTTGCCAAGAAGGCGCAAGCGTATTTGTCGAGACACGGGGCTGATATGATTGATGGCTATATCATCAAGTTGTGCCAGAGCTCGTACAAACACGCGATTTACGAGCGGGCGTATTACTCGATGTATCACGAGGACATGTTCTTAGAACCATACGACGCGCAGCACCCGAAACCGACGGTGTTTAATTGCTACGTCGCGAGCATGCCAGATAAAGCGGATTAATGTTGGTTAGAAGTCACTTATTTATTCTTTATTAACTTACCTACTATTGGACGTGTTGTTAATTAATTGATACATGTATATTTATTTACAAATCTCTCTCTTTTTCTACTTCTCAAATATCGTCGAACGTTTGTTGATGCGCAATCTGTTGTTGTTGTTGTTGTTGTTGTTGTTGTTGTCGTCCTTCTTCACATAAAGTAAACTCAAATATTGCAACCCCGTCTTTGTATTTCGCCAAACTCAACGCGTATCTTCCAGGAATATACAACCTCCTTTGCACATATTTTCGATGAGCGCCTCGTTCGGTTCGATACGCAACTTCTTCTCTTTGGAAAGCTTCTTCGTTCTGCGACGGCTGTTCGATGGACTCGTTCTTCTTTTTTTTTTGCATCATCACCTTCCGCCAAACGTTCTCCTTCTCCTTGACGTCTTCTTTCCTCCTCGTGACCTCGATGGAGAAGACGCAACCCTCGCGATCCGTGCACTTTGTCGTTTTGAACGAGATATTCTGGACGCCGACGCCCGGCAATTCGCACTCCAACACGTACTTGGAACACAATTTCCCTTCCTTGTCTGTAATTCCTTTGACATCCACGAGGATTGCTCTCTTCGTCTGAGAAAGGATAGCGATTCCGCCGTTCCTGTTTTCGTTGTGTTCGTCTGGTACGTCTCGAAACGCTTCTTGCGCTTCTCTCCTTTCCTCGACGTCTTCCTCGTCGTCGTCGTCGCAAAAAATACGACTCGTTCGAAACTGCTGCTGTTCTATCCTTTGACGATATTCGTGCTGTCTCCTCAGCTGCATCGCGCGTTGCTGACGCGCGTAGTTCAGATTATACCCCCGCTGTTGTCGTTGTTGTTGCGCTCTTCCTCTTCCTTCCGCGTCGTCGTCGTCCCAAAGGTTCTCCTCAGCGTCGTTCGGCACCCAGTTTTCCAAGTATCTCTCCTCGGCAAAATATTGGTGCGTCATGTAGTTCCACCCTCCTCCTCCTCCTCTCGAGTTCCCCAAAGCGGAAAAGTCGTTGTTGCGCCACGGAAAAGCTCCTCCTCGCGTTGAAAGCGTTGTTAAACGCCCCCCCCACTTGGCGTCGTCGTCGTCGTCGTCGTCGTCGTTTTCGGGCCCCGACTCGAACGACATGACGACGAAAGAACACCGCGTTGGTGTTGTCTTTAGTATCTTTCAAAGTCTTCGTCGTCTTCGTCGTCTTTTTTTTTTGTATCGAGTCCCGAAACCCTAAAACACCAAATGTCTCTTTTTTTCCCTCGAGAATCCCTTCGAACCCACTTTTTATTTTCCCCATTATTATATTCTCTGACTCCCACAAGCCGCCGAAAAAGCGCGCGCGTTCTTTTGACTTGCTCTTTTCGACGTTTTCCTCTTAAAAAAAAGACCCCGGGCAAAAACCATGGCGCACTCCAACGAGTACTTGTCGGTGATATACACCGGGTCGATAGTGCTCTTCACGCTGGCTTTGAAAGGTGCGAGAGAAATCGAATTTCAGAATTTTTTCATTTTTCAAATTCCCTCTTCTTCGTCTCGGCGCTTTTTGTGACTCGAGATATTTTCTTTTTCGATCGATCGATCGACCGATCGATCGCGCCGTGGAGACGAAGAAACGCGGGCGATGAAAGAAAGACTGCGCTGCTCGAGAAAGAGAGAGAGAGAGAGAGGAGAGAGAGTGAGTGAATGAGGGACTGTGCGTGTGAGAGAGAAGCGCGCGTTTCTGAGCGTTCGTTTTGTTCTCTCTCTCTCTCTCTCTCTCTCTCTCTCTCTCTCCCAATGTGTTTCAAATTCGAGTGAATCCAATTTTTTAATTGAGAGAAAAATTGGTGTGACTTTTACCTGGGCGCGCACTCACGCTTAACTATTCCTACGCAATACAAAACAAAACAGGACTGTCCAAAACGGAAACCTCTCGCATGGGTAACATTTACGGCATACTTGGTTTTATCGTCGCGTTTGCGGGGATTTTAGCCTCGACATTTGTCTATTCTCGAGGGTATTGGTTGTTCTTCGCCGTTGCGTTGCCGCCCGGTTTAGTTTCGGTGTTGATGAGCTTTCGAGTGCAAATGACCGGGATGCCGGTGATGGTTGGTTTGTTCAACGGGTTTGGTGGTTTAGCGTCCGCGTTGCTCGGGTTGGCGTTGTATTACGATCAACATGAGAAGATGATCCAAAACACGAACGATTTGGCGAGCAACACGGAGGTGTTGAGGTCGATTTTTTACCTCTTTGGCATCGTCGTCGGCGTGGTGACGTTTATTGGTTCCATCGTTGCATGTTTGAAGTTGGCCGGGAAAATCTCCACGAAACCTATGATTCCGCCAGGAAGAGTTGTTTGGTTGCCGTCGTTATTGGGCGGTATCGTGGCGACTGGCGTTATCGCCGCTACAGGCGGTTTTGATGCGACTTCTGGATCTGGCGGTTTGATTTGCTTATACATCATGACTGCTTTGTCCGCCGTGTATGGATATTTGTTTACCATGGCTATTGGCGGCGCGGATATGCCAGTGGTTATATCTGTGTTGAACTCTGGATCTGGATGGGCCGGCGTTTTCGCTGGTTTCATGTTGGATAATGAATTGATGATTATCGGCGGCGCTTTCGTCGGTGCATCTGGGATCATTTTGTCCTTCGTCATGGCGGAAGCGATGAACCGATCGTTGGTATCTGTATTAGCCGGTGGGTTTGGAGATACCGGTGGAAGTGCCAAGAAAGATCCAAACGCACCGGTGGACGATCGAGAACCGACCATTTTCACCAAAGACGATACCGTCAAAACGCTCATGGATGCAAAGTCTGTGATTATTGTTCCCGGGTACGGTATGGCCGTCTCGCGAGCGCAACATTCCGTGTGCGAGTTGACGAAACTGCTGAGATCGTTTGGGAAGGAAGTGCGCTTTGGCATTCACCCAGTCGCTGGGCGTTTACCTGGACACATGAACGTCTTGTTGGCGGAAGCTTCCATTCCATACGATATCGTGTTGGCGATGGATGAAATCAACGACGATTTCCCAGATACGGACGTTTCCATAGTCATCGGTGCAAACGATACGGTCAATCCAGCTGCGCAAACCGATCCAACCTCTGCGATTGCCGGAATGCCAGTGCTTGAAGTCTGGAAAGCGAAACAGTCCATCGTCTTAAAACGATCCTTAGCCTCTGGCTATGCGGGCGTTGAAAATCCGCTCTTTGTGTATCCGAACAACGCGATGTTGTTGGGCGACGCAAAAGGTACCATCGATGGTTTAGTCGAAGAGATTCGCGCGAATTTCGGAGGCGATTTACAAAAAGGTGACGTTGCCGTGAACGTCACGACGCAAAAAAAGAAAGAAGCGGCGGATTATACCAAAGATCCAAAACCGTTCTCTGGTACGAAACCGTTGGTTACTTTGGGTGTCGTGTCCGAAACGAAACCGGGAGAGAAACGATGTGCAATGACGCCGTCGATCGCGAGAAGGCTTCTCGAAAAACACAACATCCACTGCGTCGTCGAGTCGAATTGCGGCTTAGCGTCCGGGTATTTAGACGCTGAATATAAGAAGTGCGGCGTTACTGTTGTCTCCTCCAAAGATGACGTCTATTCGAAAGTCGATGCGTTGTTGAAAATCGGTAAACCTACGGACAGCGAGTTGAATTCAATGAAAGGAAAAACAATCGTTGGTTGGGTATCGCCGAATTTTCCGGAATCCGAAAATCTCGTTAAGCAAGCTGGGAATTCAGGATTAAACTTGATTTCCATCGATTCCGTCCCGAGAATTACGACGGCGCAAAAGATGGACGTTTTATCCTCCGTTGGTAAAATTGCCGGCTATAGAGCGGTCATCGAAGCGGTGCATAAGTTCCAATCGTTCTTGGCGCCACAAATCACGGCAGCCGGGAAGTATCCTCCGGCGAAAGTTCTCGTCATTGGTGCTGGTGTTGCCGGTCTCGAAGCAGTTGGTGCGGCGCATTCGTTAGGTGCGGACGTTCGAGCGTTCGATACGAGGTTAGAAACGCGCGATCAAGTCGAGTCTATGGGCGGTAAGTTTCTCGAGATGCACTTCGAAGAGGACGGTACCGGTGAAGGCGGCTACGCCAAGACCATGTCTGCGGAATTCATCGAGAAAGAGATGGAATTGTTCCACGAGCAGTGCAAAGAATGCGATATTGTCATCACAACTGCGGCAATTCCCGGACGCAAAGCGCCCATTCTATTGAAGAAGTACCATGTCGATGCCATGAAAGCTGGATCCGTGATTGTCGATTTAGCGGCATTGACCGGTGGTAACTGCGAGTGCACGAAATCGAATCAAACGTACGTATACGAAGACAAGGTGACCATTATTGGTAACACGGATTTGGTTTCCGGAGCCGCGCAAATTGCTTCACAAATGTACGCCACGAACATGTTGCATTTAATCTTGCACATGTGTGGCAACCCAAAGAAACCAGATGAGGGTAAATTTCAAGTCGACTTTGATGATATCATCGTTCGCGCGGTGACGGTTGCGAAAATCGGTCAAGGTTTAACCTGGCCACCTCCAAAAGGTACCGGACCACCACCGCCGAGAATGGATGCGAAGAAAACTGCCGGTGCCGCCGGTGATCTCTCCGTTAAGAAGGAAAAGACGATGCTATTTGGCGGTATTGTGAGCTTGAGCGAAATCCTCGTGCTCCTACTCGTCACCGGTTTCCTTGTCGTCGTCGGTGTGTTCTGTCCGCCGAGCTTCTTCACCTATCTTTTGCTGTTCATCTTGGCAGCATGGGTTGGCTTTTTGTTAATCAACAACGTCGCGAGTTCCTTGCACACTCCATTGATGTCCGTTTCGAACGCGATTTCTGGCATCGTTGTCATCGGTGGTTTGTTGGCGCTCGAAGACTACGCCACCAAAGACATTAAAGATAATATGGATTCTTTGGGAAGTATGGCGGTTAAAAGAGGCGACGCGGCGATCGCGTTGAATGCGGTTGCTATTTCCTTGGCCTTTGTGAACGTTGCTGGTGGTTTTGCCGTGACGCAAAGAATGTTGGGAATGTTCAAGAAATCGTAACTTACCTACCTACAGGACAATGAAAAGTACCTACATACAACAAAATTTACAAAGTCGTAATTGACGATACTGCATATTATATACAGATCCTACTTTATATTCTCATCAACAGAGTGTTACTGATATATCATTTATTCTCTAAAAACTCTAATCTCTCTATTTTCTCCCCGAGTAACTCAACCAACGTCGCGTGTTCCTTTTTCTGCTTTTCGAGCTCGCGTTCAATATCGTTGGTTTTATATTGCATTTCACTGGCGTTTTTTTCCGAATCTTTTCTTTTCTTTTCCGCTCTGACGAGTTTATTCGTTAATTCTTTCAGTTTTCGTTTGAGCGTTTGAATGACGATGGTTGCGGTTTGATTCGTGTCCGATTCTGAGCCGAATTCTATAGCAGCTTCTTCCGCGGAGTATTCCTCTTCTTCTTCCTCTTCTATTTCCTTATTATTATAACTCTGACCATCACCACCGCCACCAAATTTCACGTTCGCTTCAAGCTCATTCTTCGTTTCCATCAGTTGCGCTTTCAAAACTTTCTCTCTCTCTCTCAGTTCGGACTCTTGAGTCCTCGCGCGTTGCAACTGCTTCTCCATCAACGTGCACTGATTTCGTAAATCTTTCTCCTTCTCTCGCATGTCGTGCATTTCCGTTTGCGTCTCCTTAACAACTTCCAGCGCTTCTCGTCTCTTCGTATCTAACGCGTCCATCTCGTCCACTTTCACTTTCAACGAGGTAAAGAGCATCTCGTATTTTTTCTTCTCCTCTGTTAAACTCATTCTCATTTTTGCAACCTCGTCTTCCATCTCTTTCCTTTTCCTCTCCGTTTCCACGTAAACCTGTTTCATTCGATGTTCCTCTTCTTCTCTTCTCTCGGACTCTCTCATCTTTTCCTCGTTGACTATTTCCATCTGTTTGACCAGCGGCGCGATCGCTTCCGCCCGCATCGCTTCTGCCGTCGTCAATTCTTCTTCGCATTGCCTCGCCCGGCTCTCCGCGATCCTCGTCTCTCGTCTCAACTGATCCTGTTCCTTCCCATGTCGACTGGCCATCGCGTTCATCGATTCTTCTAACTCTTTTATTCTCGTCTCCAAATAGTTCCCGCGCTCTCTCTCTTGCTTCAATTCTCTCTTGCATTTTTCCATTTCTCCTCCTTCGTTTGATGCCGTAGTCTTGCTAAAATTCTCTTTCTCCTCTTCGAACGTCTTCTTCAACGCGTGTTCCTTCCTTTGAAACTCCACTCGTACCTGCTCGCTAAACTGTCTCGCTCTTCTCAATTCTTCCTGTCGTTCTCTTGCCGAGACTTTTAAGTTTTCGATTTCTCCGTCTTGCCTCTGTCTCACTCGTTCCAACCGTTCGCGTTCGTTCATCTCTTCCGCCAGCTTCAACTCGTTCGTTTGCAAAGAGGACTGCAGCTGATGCATTCGCGATTTTAACGCATTGATTCGCTCTTCTTCTTCTTCGTTCGCGCGATTGTCGTTCCAAAAATCTTTCTCTCCTCCGCTCAGCAGCAGTTTCGTGTTCTCCTCTTTCTGTCGCGCCACCTCTTCTTCCAGCTCTCGTATCACCTTCGCCACGTCTTCGTCGTTGAATTCTCTCCTCCCCATCATCGCGTGTCCATCTTCGCTCGACATTATCGTCGCCTCCTCTCGAAGCTTTTCGTTCTCCTGTTGCAACGCGGTGTTGATGACGGTGAGCGTGTGCGCTTTTTTCGTGAGTTTCTCTATCTGCTTTTCGAGCGAGTCGTCGCCGCCGCCGGACGACGACGCGGCAGAAGACGGCGGCGGCGCCATCCCGGATGATGATGGTACTAAGTGAGTGAAAGAAAAGGAAGAGGAAGGAAGGAAAGGAGTGAGGAGCAACGCAAAATTTTGGTCTCTTTTTTCATCAACTTTTTCATTACAACACCAAAATGTGGTAGGTAAGTACATACCACCGTGTGATTTTTACACCGCCGCCGTCAAAGTCAAAGGAGTGGTAGTATTAATCCTCCTTAGTAGTCTCCTCGGTTCCAGAACCTTCGGCTAAGGAACACATCAAACCACCGGATAAGAGCATACCTCCGCCGAGATACCCCAACGGTCCAAGCACTTCGCCTAAAAACACGGCGCCTAAGAGCGCCGCGAACAACGGTTCGCCGGATAAAATCACTTGCGTCTCCGACGCCGATACCGATTCTTGCCCTTTCGCCTGAACGACATCGGCCAAGTACCCCCCAACGATCGCCGAGAATGCAATCAACAACCAAATGATCGGGTCTTTCCACCCGGCAAACGGTGTTGTCGTCGTCATCCCTACTTTGTGTAACGCGAAATCGGTGAACCCCCACGCGGAATACATAAACGCCAAAAAGAACGATTTCCACGCCTGCAACTGAGACCCATCTAAACCGAGTTTCGTGAACGCGCCGATGCGAAACACATACAGGGAGTACGTCAGCGCTCCTCCTAAGGCAATTAAATCACCGATATTCACCGACAATCCTTTCGGCATCACCGAACTGACCAACTCTACAGATTGTCCCCCCGGATCCATTCCTAACGTCACCACCCCAACTAACGCGACGAGGCATCCCGCCCACACCAAGTTCTTCACCGGTTCACCGAAGAACGTCTCAACAAACGGCGTAAACGCAATCGACGCTTGCGTTAAAAATGACACTCTCGTGGCATCCGTAAACAACAACGCGACGTTGCAGCACCCTTGCGCGAGAAAATTCCACGTCGCCAGCTCTAACGCTGCCGACCAAAAGTCCTTGTTCAGTCTCGTCTCGCCGCTTTTGTTCTTCTTAAACGAATCCAGCAGTTGCGGCACGAAACACAACAGAACCATTACCCCTCTAATCATACCTAACGTGCCAACCGACGGTGGACCGGCTCTCACGAAGACCATTTTTAAAGACACGCACAAACCGCCGTAGGACAACGCGACTAAACCGAGAAGGACGCGACCGGCGTTTTTGGACAGTTCTATGGATTTGAGATGCTCGACCCATCCTCCTCCTCCTTCTTCTGACGAGGACGAGGATGAGGAGGACGAGGACGACGCTTTGGTGATGACGCTCGTCGTCGTCGTCCCTCGTCGTCTCGCGTTCACACAAAAGCTGCTCTTCGTCTGCTTCCTTTCGTCCCCCATCATCATCATCATCATCATCAGATTGCTGCCGGAAAAAAAGAGCCTCGCCGACTTTACCAAAACTCGCGAGGCCCCCCGCCTCCCTCGTGGTGGCAGCGCACCACCGCTTTTCTTCCTCTGCGACCAATGCCCCGCGAAAGAATTCTTCTTCTTCTTCTTCGTCTTTGCCAGCGACGAAAACGTCGCTTTGGGGCCGTTGGACAAAGAAGCTTTGTGCGACGAACACACATGCATCATCATCGTCGTCATCTTTCGCGCTGCTGCTGCTCAAAAAAGAAAAAAAGCAAGGTCTGCTCCTTCTTCTTCTTCTTCTTCTCGTTCGTCGTCGTCTCTTCCAAAAGCCGCTTTTTGCGCCCGAAAACGAAGACGCAACACCAACACACGCACAAGTAAGTGTTGTGTGTGTGTGGGGGGGACGGACGGACGTGTTTTGCACAACGTTTATATAATAATAATAACGAAAAAAAGATGAAAAAAAAAAGTTTTTGAACAACACACGAAAAAAACAAAGAAGAAGAAGAAGGAAAAAATGCATTTAAAAAACCCTAAATGACACAA
>CEPW01123352.1_pt1 | contig 10555 bp, 6 predicted proteins | sample 356211 | NCBI WGS metagenome assembly CEPW01 (sample SAMEA2620021, study PRJEB7988) | marine metagenome | biome: marine biome (ENVO:00000447); feature: deep chlorophyll maximum layer (ENVO:xxxxxxxx); material: "saline water (ENVO:00002010), including plankton (ENVO:xxxxxxxx)" | depth 25 m
CGTGTTTTTTGTGTGTTGCGGCTTTTTTTTTTAATTTAATGGAGTTTGTATACGAGAGAGATTTCATCATGCGACGACGACGAATTTTGGACTTCAGAGTAAATAACCCGGACTTTTTGGATTGGATTTTCTCTCTCTCTCTCTCACAAAGAAGAAAGAGAGAGAGTAGGACGCTTTGAGGAGCACGGCACGATGACCACCACCACCACCACCACCACCACCACCGCCGCCGCGGCGACGGCGAATGGCAAAAGTGTCTCTCGCGCGCGGTGGCGCAAAATGGCCTCGTCGTCGTCGTCGTGCGGAATAAAACAGAAACACTCGACACAACGACCACCTGTACTACTGTTCGAGAAGGAGGAGGAGACGGAGAACAAGAACAACAACGCGTCTTCGATGATGATGTCGAGGCGGAAACAACTGCTGATGAGTGGCGCGACGATGGCGACGACGCTGGTGTTGGAAGAGACAAAACCCGAAACAACGCGACGCGTCGCGTTCGGTGGTGAAAACGACGCTCTTCAAAGTCGAAAATACAAACCGTTCGCGGGGAAAGCGTCGAACGCGTTTGCATTCGAGGTGCCGGCGGATTGGGTGGTCGCCATCGACCGACCGGTGGAAGAGAAGCAGCGCAGGAGAAAAGCGGAAACGAAAGTTGTCGTCGGTCAGTTCAAGACAATAGACACGATGTCGGTGAGGTTGGAAATCGCGGACGATTCGGTGAAGAAAGCGTTCGAGTTAGCAGAGAAGGAGAAAGATGCGACATACATCGAGAGAGAGTTTACGAAAGAAGAAAGAGAAGCGGCGGCTGGGAAAATCGCGCAAGATGTGATTGTTGGCGTGGAAAATAACAAGAGTGGTGTGATGAAGTTTGTCGACGTGAGCGACGACGACGCGAATACGACGAGGAGGATCGAGCGAGACGGCAAAACGTATTACGTTTTTCAATCGATAAGCGAAGTCTGCCGTGCGGAAATTACCGAGATTGGTGGAGGGAAAAAGATATGCATTGGTCCGAGAGGAGATGAAATTGATACCATCGAGAGAAGAGCGATGACTTTGGTGTCGGTTCCAGACGCGAATGATAACAGTTATTTTGTTTTGAAAATGTCCGCGAAAGTGGATAGGTGGGAGGAAACGAAAGAAAATTTTGAACACGCCGCAGAAACGTTCCGACTGTTGTGAAAATAGTAGATGTGTAGTAGAATGTAGAGTTGCATAGAAGTAAATGAAGAAGAAAAAAGAAGTGCATTATTATCAACGGTATGGTACCATGGTACCAGGTAACTCGGCACAAAACTATAATTTCAATTTGAGCTACTGTTGTTGGTTTTTAAGATGTTGCAATGCCGCTTTTTTATACTCCAACGCACATTGGTCGATGAATGAAGCGAATTCGTCGTTATCTTTGAAGGATTTTTTCGCGTCATCCGAAACGACATCGTCAAATTTTCGCGAGATGTGACCAAACACTTCACCTTTAATGACTTCTAATTTGGTATCGTTCATCAAAGTCTTCAAAGCCGGTTTTAACTCGTCCACGTTTTCGAAAATCTTCTTCGCGCCAAAGACGTATACCCCTAATCGAGCGCGTGATAATGAAACGACCAAACGACGAACGTCTCTTAAATGTCCAACGTGTTTCGTTCGTACTAACGATAACAAAACGATATCATTTTGTTGTCCTTGGTATTTATCGACGGTAGAAATTGAAGCTGGCGGTCCAAAGAGCGGATGCGTGTCGCACCGCGCTTTGAAGACGTCTCGCAAGAGATGTTTTTGCCCTCGATACGTTGTTAACACCGAAATAGACTGAGCGGGGTAACCGCACAAGCGCATCCACTGATACAACGAACACAAATACTCGGCTTCTTGCAAATTTTGGAAATAATGCGGCTGTGGACATGATTCCGGTGCGAATGATGAACAATCGATAAACTGCGCGACTTTTGCCATACCGGCATTGGCGAGCTGAAACCGTTGTTCCGTGGAAACGTGCGGCAAATCGTCCAACTTCTTGTATCGCCAGCTATACAGTTTTGAAATTTGTTTTCTCGCACGACCTTGAGCGTCTAAAACGATATTCGGAACGCCCGAACGTACCAATCTGGAGAAACAACTTTGGTCCATGTGACAAAACTTGGAAAACGTTTGATTCTTGACCACCGGCGGTAATTGATTATGATCGCCAATCATTACTACGCGTTTCAATCGCGCGTGACCATCGATATCTTTTGCTCTTTGCAACGCTAATGGAATGAAACTTTCAATTTCGAGGATTTGCGCGGCTTCTTCAAAGACGACGGTATCATATTTGAAGTTTAAGTCGAGAAAATCCGAGCGCTTCAACGCGGCGTAGGTGCACGTCATTGCTACAATTTTTGCCTGTTTCGTCAGCAAATACTCCGCTCGGTCCTTTGGCATTTTCAAAAGTTCCAAGAAGCGACACTCTTCGAGTTCGGTGAACATTTCGACTAAATGGCGAAAGCATCCTTTAGCTTTACGAATGGCGTATTCAACGTTGGCCTCCGATGGATCGCCGAACAAGTTCTCGTATCCTCCCGGAACGTCCTCGAAGAACTTTGCAAACGGAAATTGCGTTCGAATGCGTTCGTAAGAAACTGGTGTTTCCTTGTTGTTCAGCACGAGCATAGTAAAACGCTCCCATAAGGCTAAGACTTTTGATTTCCAAAAGAAACCAGCAGTTTCGCACGTCTCCGCAGCGTTCGCCAAGGTTTCATCGATACTCATGGCGAGTCTTTCAACGATTTCCAAAAGCTCTAAGCGCCTGCGCAACATGTAATCAACACGACCGGTTCGCGAAAAATCTTTATCTGTCGTCAAATCTTCTTCACCGCGTCCGAGACGTAAAAGGTATCGTTCCGGAACGTCGCGAATCATAATCTTCTGAAACAGATCGTTCAGAGCCGCGTTAGAGTGCGTGATGAGCACGACTCTTTGATTCGGGTTCGTGTGATACAAACAGTGCAAAATTTGGGTCGCGACATCAGTTTTCCCAGTCCCGGGAGGACCAACGATTAAGGTTAAACCTTCACGAACGCCAGATTTAACCGCTTCGACTTGCGTCGGCGTAAACCGAACCATGTTTTGATTTTTAACATCTTCCGGGTATGGACCTGGATCTGGCGGAATGTACGACTCGACGTTGACAACGTTGCTGTCGGCGCCACCCTCGTCAATGGCAAATGTAACCTTGAATGGCGGGACGGGCATTTCTGAATCGAAGATAACCTTCTTCTCCGGAAAGGATTCGCGTAAATGTGCTTCGTCCAAAAAGGTATCTTTGAAGTCAATTTTCGTTCTTTTTTGGTTGTTTTCTACATTTTCTCGTTCCAAGGCATCTGGTGACGCCGACGATGGATCGCCGTAACCTAAAAAGACATCCTGTAACCACTCTGGTGCGTTCATATTCTGGTTCAAACAATCGCGAATGCACGCCAAGATGGCTTTGAAATTGTTCTCTTTCGGTCTTCTACGAATAACGCAGTTAAAACGTTTGTACATCTCGTGTAGTCTCGTGACATCTCCATCAAACGTTTCCAAATCGCGTTGGTACTGCGCGCAATCTACTTCTAACGTAAACACGCGATCATAGCCAGACGGGTTTTTTGGTCCTTCGTCCATAGCATCCGGCGGCGGCGGTGGATGCTTGTTGTTGGTGCTCGTATCTTTCGGCTGTTCCGGGAAACCTTCGTTGGCCGGAACCCCTTCATCATCGCGAATGTCAACAATCTCCGCACCTCGAATGTACTCCACGTTATTCGCGTCTCCGTGTTTTGCATCTTGTTTCGCGTGTACGAGAAACACAACATCGAATCGTTTCAATTCGTCCCACTCTTTGAAAACGTCCTCTCGAGCAGCGGAAAAATTCAAGCGCATCTTGATCCGAACCTTCGACGGCTTATCTTCTCCAACGTTAGCTTTACCAATGTGCACGAATTCGATAGGTTCGTGCCGCGGATCATCTTTTGGGATCGACATGGCCATTCGTGCCCAGCCTCGAAAGCTTTTGCCGTCTTTTGAAGGTTGCATGCGTCGCACCGCGTCGGAGACGTCGTCGCGAATCTCGTGCGTCGCTTCTAAGCGAAATAGGTTGAAGTTACGCAACAGGTAATCTGAAAACGTCAGAAACTGCAAGTTCAACTTTGGCAGGGCCAACGGTAACGATTTAGTAGTCGTCTTTTTCTTCGTATTAATCCCGTCCTTCTTCTTGATATCGTCAAAAGGAACGAGAGATTCGTCCCATAAAATGTCTTCTGTTGGATATAGCGGCAATTTGTTCACCATTTCTCTTCTCGATTGACGTTTTTCAAAGTGAAACGCGATAACATCAATTAAAAATTGGTCCTGATCCCTCTGCATAAAGTCAATATCGTTGGAGTCATCATTTGACGCTAACTTCAACTGGTCGCAGCACAGCTTACGCAACTGGTCGCTCTCCAAGTTCTTTAACTGTTTCGTCAAACTGGAGCGCGTTTCAATCATTCTCGAGGAAGATAACGCGAGCTCTTTCAACTCGTCCGGCCACTGCTTGAACAGTAACCGTTGGAACGCGTACGTGACTTTCGAGCGTCTCGCTTCCATTTCTTCCTCGCTCAACGCATCTCCCGTGTGGTCGTCCACTTCAAAGTCGTAGAAATCTTTTGCCATTTCCAAAAGCTGCTTCAACAAATTGATATTTGCGAAATCACCTTCTTTATCGCTCATCATTTCATTTATGGCCACATTTGCTTTAACAAAGATATTCGCGTCACCCAGAATTGCACGCACAAACCGTCTCGTGGGAAGTTGAGAGAGCAAATCGACGATAAATTCGAGGTAATACGCGCAAAACGTCATCGAGTTCTCGCTCTCGTGCGCAACTGGTAAAGTGTCCAAAAAAAGTAAAGTGAGATTGAACAGCCACAAGTTGCGTCTGACTTGCATCTTTGTTGGTTCTTGCTTTGCCTCCTTCTTCATCAACTTTTGCCATTTTTTTTGCACATCCGCCGGCGCGGATTCGAGTTCAATCTCCAACCTTTTCTCGTCTCGAGATTTCCAAATCTGAATAGAAACTAATGGCAACGCGCTCTTACGTGCCATGTCGTTCTCTAACGCGTTCATTAAGACGTTAAAGAAACGAACGACCGTGGTCATTTCCGCGAGAATTTCAGGATCATTCTTTTTGACGTTGTCAAACGCGACGTTCGTCAAAGTTTCCACGAGCATTTTCAACGCCATCACATTTTCGCCTCCCTCCTTACCACTACCACTACTTAAAGTTGCAAACGCATCCGGAACGTTCATATTTCTCGCTTTATGGACGATACATTTCGCAAACGCCAATGCGGTCTTTTCGTCTGGATGTTCGCTCTCGCTCGTCGAAGCGAGGATTTTTGGCCATATCGACCTTTCGAGGAAGCCTTCGTCAATGAGTTCTTCGACAACCTTGTCTGCGCACGCACATCTGTTCATCGTCGTCTCGTATGTTGTTTGCACGTCATCTATATCTTTAGCCTTTTTCATTTCTTCGGTCGTTTTTGAAGGAGGTATAGGAGGACTTTTCTTCGACGATTTTGGACTCGGCGGTTGAGCACGACGGGGAGGTGTTTCCTCTTTCTTCGTCTTCGATCGAGGCGGTGGCGTTTTCTCTTTTATTCGTTTCTTCGTTTCATTCGCAACTGCTTTTGTTTCTTCTGTTTCTGCCGCTGGAGGTGTCTTTTTGTCTGGCGTCTGCGACCTTTTCGTTTTCTTCCGAACGGCATCGTCTCCCGCACAGATTTCTTCGCTCTTCCCTCTCTTTTTTCTCGCCGGAGACGGCGACGCGCTTTTCTTCTTCTTCGGCGGCGGCGCCTTCTCCGCGGCGCGTTTTTTCTCGGTCGCACCACCACCACCACCACTCGCCGCCGTTTTCGATGGACGCGTATTATTCGCGTTTTCTTCCAAGCGTCGAATCAAATCCTTCTTCAATCCATCCACGGGTAATTTCTTCTTCTCCAACTTCGCTTTCAATTCCTTCACGGTCAAGACGGAGAGGTCCTCCTCCTCCTCCTCCTGGTTCTTCCCGGTCTTTTTCGTCGTCGTCGCGGGCGTCTTCTTCTTCTTCTTCGACGCCGCTTTTGCCGCCATCTTCCCAGAGAGAGAGAGAGAGAGAGAGACAGAGAGAGACAGAGCGTTTCTTTTAGAGAGAATTTTCTCTTCTTCTTCTTCTTCCGAATTTTCACTTAAAAAAAAAACATCGTCGTCGTCGGTCGGTCGGTCCCTTTCTTTTTTTGCCTTTTCTCCCACCAACACAAAAAAAAACACACACAAAAAAAGAACACCTCTGGACACACAACCCCCAAAAAAATCGAGACAGAGACTTTTCCTTATAATAATAAACACACACACGAGGAGGAGTAGGAGGAGTAGGAGGAGTGTTTTGTTTGTTTGTTTGTTTTCCGACGAAAAAGAAGAAGAAGAAGAGGAGGAAGAAGAAGAAGCATAATGACATCCGCGGCGGTCCTCGGTTTGGGATTCGCGGCGACGGCATTGACGGCTCGACAGCTCATCCTCGCCGGCGAAGCGTGGATGCTCGCGCCTCCGAAGCTGAGACAATTTTACAAAGGTGGATTCGACGAGCAGATGAGCCGACGGGAAGCGGCGTTGATTTTAGGGATACGGGAATCCGCGGCGAAGAATAAAGTGATGGAAGCGCACAGGAAAGTCATGATGGCGAATCATCCAGACGCCGGGGGAAGTCCGTTCGTGAGCACGAAAGTGAACGAGGCAAAAGAGGTGTTGTTAGGGAAGAAGACAAAGTCTGGGGTGTTTTAGCAAAGGACGACGACGACGAAAGACGACGACGACGATAGCCGCGCGGTAGAGGCGCACGCGTAAGCGCGAAGAGCGATGAAAAAACAAACGAGTGTAAGTAAAAACAGTAGCGAGAAAAGTGCGCGGAGGACCCTCCATCTATCTACAGTACAAAAGTTCTTCTACAAACCTACCAAAGCTACTCCTGATTGGTTCGACCTCTCTCTCTCCTCTTCCAACCGAATTGTCGTTTCGTCGTTCCATCTGCATCGCCAGTCGTTCTCCCATCCAACGCGTCTCTCCACCTTTTCTCCTGCTTATCTAAACTCGCCCCGTCTCTTTGAGAGACTTCTTTTAATAACACACCCAATCGTTGTTTGTTCACTTCAGAAACCACACGCGCGTCTAAACCACTTTTCGCTCTCAATTTTGCCACGGCTTTCTCGTCCAAATTGTCCGGGTTCGTGAACTGCTGGGTCCCGTACCAGAGTAAAGTGGAGGCGCCGATGGTGGTGGCAATGAAAGTGAAGAAAAGCGGGCGGGAATCTCGGGTGGATCGGACGATCGTGCGCCATAAAGGAGAGGCTTCCCAGATGAACGACATCCCCTCAATTTTTAATGATTGGTTGAAGAAAGAAAGTGACGTCCCCTTGTTGTGTGTGTGTTCGAGAAGCGAAAGATTAAAGCTGCAAAAAAAGGTAGTAAGGTACATATGGTACGAAAATAGATATATAATTAACAACACAAATCCGTGTACGCGTTACCGGCCAACGGCAGCAATCGTCCCACCAGGAATGACCTGTCTGCTCCCGAAAACTTTTCCCAACTCTACCAAACAAAAGAACACCTCGAACGCTACGTAGAAACCAATCAAACTCCATCCGAGTTTGGCGCTCAACGCGTATTCGTAATCCGATTTACGAACGGTTAAGCTCAGAACCATTAGTATACTCGCGAGGGAACCAACCAATAAGACTAAGACGGAATTGCCAACTTGAACTTGGACGTCGCCTAAAATGACGTTGACGTACACTAAACTGGCGGCTAAGCCGACGAGTAAGTTGAACAATGGGCCGGCGAAGCACGCGGTCACCGCCATGGCCGCTTGACCGGCTTTGGCGACGGCCATGTTGGAAACTAAATCGCCGACGCAGTTGGCCCAGGCCAGGACTGTGGCGCCTAAAAATTCTTCAGAAATGCCAGCAATTTTCGCTAACGCGTCGATGATCAAGACCAAGTGTTCCGCAGCTAAATGCATCCAAACGATGGAATTGATAAAAGCGAGCATGGCGATCGGTTCCGAAGCGGCTTTCGGGCCTTCTTTTTCAAACTGTAGCTTGATGGCAGTTAATACGGAGCAGCCAGCGGAAATGCACAGAATCCAAAAGTACGGAGAGCCTGGAAAGTTATCGCGGAACATGGCAGTCGCCGAACCTGGCGCCGCGAGGAAGAATAAAGGGGCGAAGAACGCCAACGCCGTTGCGTAGCCTTTACCTAATCGACCTTCGCGAATAACTGGCATCGTCAAGGACATGATGAGAAAAATCGGAGTGGTGATTGGCGCCAAAGCCTTTTGCGACGGCGTCATGTCGTCCCATTGCGCTTCGGACATGGCCCAGGCGAATGCACCTTCGAGTAACCCATCCGAGGGTCCTAATCGCAACATTTTAGGTTTTTTTCTGCGCGGTAAATCCGCACCTTTGTTGTCGTCCGGTCCACCTTTTTGCGAAGCCAAATCGAACAAAGGAACTTCGCGCGTTCGCGATTTCTTTTTCTTGTTGTTGTTCTCCTCGTCCCCATCCAAGGTAAAGACTGGCGCGGACTCGTCGTCGTCGTCGTCGTCGTCGTCGATACCTTCGTCTTTGAACACTGCCAAGATGATGTACGCGGCGTATGCCGAGGCGAGTAAAGTGGTGTGCCACAGTGCGATAACACCTTTAATCATAATGGCAAAGACGGTTAAAATGCCAATCAAATACGCATAAACGTCTCTATTGTACGGTGCGGCAGAAACGAGGACGCCGGTTAATGATCCATCCGAGGCGTTTTTCGTCCTGTCCATCAAAATGACAACCCCTAAGACGACCGTCGTGATGAACAATCCGGAACCTAACACGGTAGAGACAGCCATATCGACATCCGGCATTGTGCCTGACGTAACTGCCGCAACTTGTGCAAACACATCCGGAGCACCGTTTCCGAGCGCTAACAACGTCGCACCCGCAACTTCGGGCGAAATTTTCAAAATCGTCGCCACCGTTTCAAGCGCCGGACAAAAGAACGCATCCGCGACGAGTGCGAGTGCGTATAAGGAAACCCCTAAACCGAAGACGTAGGTGATGGTGGGGATCATGATGCCCGCGTTCGTGCAATATGCAAACTTCAAGTATGGATACAAGTTCCCACCACACGCGCGAGTGTTCTTAATGTGTTTGCACTGCGCAGCTCTCGTCACGCGCTTTTTTGGATCGCACTTCTTCGCCTTCGATCTGGCCCCTTGTAACGCCGCGCGAACGTCGTATCCAGATTCGAAATTGTACATTGGCGTGTTTGCAACTGGTTTGGGTTCGCCATTTGCAGTTGCCATTTGTTCCTCCAATTGTTCGCCCTGCGGGGAAATCCCGGTGATTGGATCTGCGACGTCCGCCGTCGGTTCCGCTAAATCCGTCGCTTGGATCTCTTCCAACGCTATTTTCATTCCTTTCTCTTGTTGTATCGCCGCTTTTTCCGCTTCGATATCTTTAATATCCTCTTTTGCTTCCTCGACGGTTTCCTGTCCCGAGGCGACTAAATCAGCCGGCGAATCGTACCCGTCCCCGGTGAGCGCGTCTGGCTCTGCCCCGTAATCGTCCTCATAATCCTCGTAATCGGCATAAAATGCCAACTCCTCCTGAGCTCTCTTCTCGAACCGTTCTTTCGCTCGGGTTTTCACGTTAGCGAAAAACTTGGCCGCTTTACTCGCCGCCGATTTCGTGATCTTCTCGTCCACGGTTTCCCCGTCCTGCGCCGCCGAGTTTTCTTCGTCTGACTCTGCAATCACCGCGTCCGCAATCGCATTCGCCGCGGCCGTTTCCACCGCCAACTCTTCCGCATTCTCCGATGCGTATTCCGAATCCGCTTTTTCCTTCTCTTCCTCTGCGATATCTTCCGCATCTTCATCCTCCGAGGTCACTTCTTCCTTCGTCGCCGGCGCCTCTTTGCTCACGTCCGCGGCGACGATAGCTTCCGACGATTCTGCATCTGTATTCTCCTCCGATTGTTTTTCGATCACTTTTTCCACGATGATTTCGTCTTTCGTTTGCGCCGTTGGTGTGTGTGCGCCAACGACATTGGCGTGTAATAACGAATGTTTATTTCCTCCTCCCGTCGTCGGCGTTTTTGGTTTGTTTGTTTGTCCCGATCCTCTTTCAAAGTTCGTTTTGGTCCCTTTCACCGGGAGCAAATCGCCTAGCCTTGCTTTCACATCCTTCTCTGGTTCGTCGTCTCCGTCTTGCAGCAAAGCTCTCCTTCGTAATCCTTCGTCGAGGACAGAAGAGGAGGTTGATTTTAACGCGCGCGTTTCTTCGACCGCGTCGACGACATGTACTAATCCTCCTACTCGTCTTCCCGACACCCCCAAAAATTGAACGACGACGAAAAAAACGACGTAAAAAAAGAAGACGTTCGTTAACACGAGCTTCGTCGTCAAAGTCGTCATCTCGATTGGCCCTCTTCGCTTTTGTTGTTGTTGTTGTTGTTGTTGTTGTTGTTGTTGTTGTTG
>CEPW01078014.1_pt1 | contig 10527 bp, 6 predicted proteins | sample 356211 | NCBI WGS metagenome assembly CEPW01 (sample SAMEA2620021, study PRJEB7988) | marine metagenome | biome: marine biome (ENVO:00000447); feature: deep chlorophyll maximum layer (ENVO:xxxxxxxx); material: "saline water (ENVO:00002010), including plankton (ENVO:xxxxxxxx)" | depth 25 m
GATGGTGGTTTCGAAGGAGGCGTCGTGAACTGGTCGAAACATCTGAAACAAGAAAATCCGGAGTTTAGCGAAACGTTTCGAACGGTCGTCGAACGAATGGCGTCGTATTTCGACGTGGATGTCTACGCGACACGACTGAACTTCTACCGAGACGGGTCGGATTGGAAACCGTACCATCACGATTCGCACGCGTTCGGGGCGAACGGACGTAAAGAAGACTTTACAATGGGCGCGAGTTTCGGAGCGCAAAGAGCGCTGAGTTTTCTCCACGAACCGAGCGCGAGTTCGTTCGAATTTCCGCAGAAGAATGGAGACGTGTTTGCGTTTTCGTCGGAGGTCAACGCCGCGATGCAACACGGCGTGCCGCGGTTAAGTGGACACGAACAGTTTGTCGCGAACCCGAGATTTTCAGTCATCGCGTGGGGGAGAAGGAGAAGTTTGAACCCGAGAAACTCGGCGGCATCAGAGGAAGGCGATAGTGGTGGTGGTGGTGGTAGTCGGAGTAACAATCAAATCATAGGTGTAGATGAGACGCGAATGCCGTGGCATAGCAACAGTAATAACAAAGAGAACGAGGGAGGATATGAGGGTGCATCCTGTAATAGTAGCAGCAGCAGTAATAATAATAATAATAATAATAATAATAACAAAAATGACAATAGCAACAACGAGAGAGTCATGTCCAACGACGAAGTCTCCCAACTCGTGCGCGAATTCGTCAAACGCAAACGAAACGAGACGAGAAAGACGAGTAATGCGTTAGTCGCGCACTTGAGAGATAAAGTAGGAATAAACGATTCGGACATCATCCGAGTTAAAAAACGGGCTCGCAAATATCAAAGAGGCGAGATTTCGGTGAAAGAGTTCGTTCAGTTTGCCTTGGGTGGTGGTGGTCGTGTCTCGGTGGACGTTTTGAAAAATCTCTGTTCGTACTTACCGAACGAACAAAAGAAGGTGGAGTTGACGAACGAGCTCGAAAACTACTCCGACGCGCTTCCTTTCTTATCGTAGCAAAATCGCAAACGTGTAAAATATATACTACGTAGTATTAAAAAAGATTTAAAACGACGCTCTTCGGGACAGCCTCAAAACAGTAATAGCATTACTTACTTCTTCTTCTCGCTCGCTTTCGTGTACAAATACGCACCTAACAATGCCAACCCGCTTCCGGCGGCGTTCAACGGACTCACCGGGTTACGAAAATAAATCACGCTCGCGACAATCACCGCGACTCTCTTCAACGAGTTCCCGACGGAAAACGTCACCGGGGAAATTCCAGTCAACGCTTGATAGGAGACTTGGTTATACAAGTGATAAAAAATGCCCGATAAGAACAACATCTGGTATAACTTCTCGGCGCCGACTTTCGCCACCGCGGCGGACCATCCGGCTGCCCATTGGCTACCTTCCATGTACACCGCCGCCGGCACCAAGTAAAAGAGACCAACGATGCCCAAAATGCCGTACAAATTGATGCCATCTATCGATTTGAAATCGTTCAATTGTTTTTTACTCGTGATATTTCGTAAAACCATCGCGAGGTTTGAAATCATCGCGCCGTTGAAGCCAGAAATCGAAAACGAAACCTCCTTCATCGCAGCCATCGAACACCCTAGCACGATTGGAATCAAGCTCGCCCAAACGGCTGGTGAATACGTCGTTCCTAATAAAGGTCCACTCAAAATCACCGAAAATACCGGCTCAGCCGCTTTAATCACGTGCGTAAACGACACCGCCATCTTTGAAAACGACACGCACGCCGAGACGTGTCCGACCATGTGGAAAAACGCCACCGGTAAAACTGCAATCAGAAACGTTTTCGACACTTTCGGTTTCTCTTGAATCCCAGTCGCCCAAACGACGAGCATCCAAATCGACGTCGCGGCTAACTGCAAGGTGGAAATCAACCACGGGTACGGGAAGACGTTCAGCGTGCTCTTGTTGTACACGTTGAAGACGATGTTGAAGAAATACCACAGAGAGAAGAGCACGGCCGTTCTCGGTCCAGGCGCTAACGTGGAAAACCCAGTTTTGAGACTGAACCCACCCGCCGCCGCCGAAGACGCGACCCGCGGAGACGACGACGACCCTACCGAGGACCCAAAAGCAGCAAAAGTCTTTCTCTCCGCCGCCAACCCTTTTTGTCTTTGTCTTTGTCTTTGTCTTCTTCTTTCGCCGATGATGCAATTCATCATCAAAGTCGGTGACTTTTTCGAATAATAATACCCGAACGACTTCGATGACGACGATGCGACATCACCGAAATCATGAGTTCGTAAAGAAAGCGCTCTCGTCGTCGTCAAAGTCGTCGTCGTCTTTTTCCCTTCTTTCCTCCTCCTCGTCGCTTTGGAAGCCGCCGCCAAAGCCGCCGGGGGAAAGCAGCCCGAAAGCAGCATGGCGCTTTGCATCAAAGTGTACAAACTACTATATAATAAAAGTGATGATGATGATGATGCGAGAATCCAATTTCAAAAAGAAGAAGAAGAAACAAAGCGAAAAAAAAAATAATAAAGGGGAGTCCGAGCTCTCGTGTGTGTCTTTTTTTTTTTGAATTTTTCTCTTGAATGAAAGTATAACACCCTAAACATATGTGATGAGACCGAGAGAATTGGACACGCCTCTCTCTCTCTTCCGTTTCATCTCATTTTTGGAGATGTATATCCAGAGAAAGAGAGAGACAAAAAGGCATTGACTTTGTAAAGAGAAAGAAGACGAGAGGAGGATATGAAACCTTCTTCTTCTTCCGCTGCTGCTGCTGCGCCTTTTTCGAAAGGAGGACGACGACGAAAAAAACGCGTCGTTCTTCTGACGACGACGACTTTTTTTGTCGTCTTCGCGAGTGTGTGTCTCGTCTTTTCTTTGTCGGGGGTCGTCCGCGTCGAGGTGGTGTCGGACGACGAATCATCATCATCATCATCATCATCATCAACAACAACAACGCCTTCCCTCCTTCCGCGCGACCCCGCGACGAAGACGACGACGACGAAAGACACCGACGAGACGAAAACGACGTCCTCTTCCTCCTCCTCCTTCTCTCGTAATAACGGGCGGAGTCAAAACGCGAATGAATTCTTTTTGGGTGTGCCCCTAAAGGGGTCGTTGTGCAAAGATCCAGAAAGAGTGGACGCGCTGATTCGAGCGCACGCGTGCGAAACGTTCGGTGGTGGTGGGACGAATCGAGAGGAGACCTTTGATGGAGCAGGATTGAAAGCCATGCCGGGGAAACCGTCGTCGTCGTCGTCGTTCTCGGCGGATGAACAAACGAGCAAAGGAAAGGAAGAAAGCCGTCGTTTCCATCAAAGAAGAAGAAGAACGCTCTTTAAAAATAACGCCGGCGGGGTGGAAGATACCGATCCAGAACTAGAAAATCAAGAAATGGACAGAGTTTTAGAACGCTTTCGATCTGGACGGATAACGGTAGAAGGACCGAGGAACATTTTATACGACGACGACGACGACGACGCGCGGGACACCGCGCCGCCTCGAATAAAGATGTATAAAACGTGCGCGGTGGTTGGGAATTCAGGGACGCTACAAAAAACCGCGTACGGGGCGATGATTGATAGTGCGGAGGCGGTGTTTAGAGTGAACGATGGTGTAGCTAAGAGAGGATGTTCTTTATACGCGGGCTCGAGGACGACGGTGAGAGTTGTGGACGCGAAAGCGCTCGGAAAAATGGAGATTTTAGCGGACGACGAAGAAGAGGTTGACAATAATATGAATAACAACATGAGTAGTTTCAATACAAACGAAACCATGGTTGTTTTAGTCAATGCAGACGACCACGAGCGAGAAACAATCGCGAGGTCGGAATATTTCAATCACGCGAAAAGCGTGAAAAGAATGCACGAGGACATCCAAGACGGTGCGAAGGTTTTAATGCACTCGTATCGAGAACATTTAGCAAATATCGGGAAGATGCAAGGCGCCGGTGGGAACATTCCTTCGACAGGGATGATGACGTATTATTTAGCCTTACGAATGTGCGATTTCGTCGGTTTATACGGTTTCGGTTTATACGTGGAAAAAGAACGCGTTGAGAATACTTCATCGGGGAAGAAAAAAGGAGGCGGTCCGGTTACCGCCGTCCACGATTTCTACCGGTACTACGACGCAAAACGAAACGTGGAACTCGGCATGCGTCAAATCCACTCGTTTGACACCGAACGCATGCTCATGTCTCTCATCTCTCGCTCCACCGATCGCAGTAAGCTCTGCGGTTTCAAAAAAGACGGCGACGAAGACGAAGTCGCCAAACGCATCCGAAGAGAACAAGACCGACGAGCGAGACAGTTAGCTCGACGTACCGGACGAGGTAAAGTCAAAGTTGGAGGTAGCACTAGCACTAGCAACACCAACACGAATAACAACAACAACAACGACGGCACGGCGGGACAAGAAGGAAGCTCAACCATCGGCGACCGAGGCGTCCGGGTTGCCGCAGAAAAGCCAATCGAACGCGCCGTCGACTGGGACGCGCACTTCAAGTCCAGCGGCTCATAAATAAGCGGGCGCGACGCTTCAGTATATCGATGCACCATAAACGCATATAGTTTGTAGAGCAGACCACGGTAGAATACAACACACACGTCATCTCGAGGCGGGAAAAAGTCGTATAAGGGTTTATGATGAAAGTCGTCCTCGTCGTCATCTTTTTTTATATATACGCGTGCGCTCGTCGTCGACTGTCTTCGTCTCTCAAGGCGTTGTAGAGGCACCCAAAAGAGATCTCGCGTCCAAATTTGTCGTCATAAAATCAACATGTCTTCTTTTGGCAACCGATTCAAGCGCGGTGGTGGTCACTACGAGGCGTTGGACGGCGAGTCTCTCATGACGGCGCAGGAGCAGGTAAAGCGTTGTTGTTGTTGTTGTTGTTGTTTTCTCTCTGCTCTTTCTTCTTTCTCTCGTTACGAAGAGAGAATAATATTCCGATCCCGAACAACACAATGCTTTTGATGTGTTGGTGTTGACACGCACACACACACACAGCGCTGACGACCTTTAATAACTCCTTCTTCTTTTTTATGTGTTGTTGTTGGTGTTGTTGTTGGTGTTGTATTAGGCCGACGCGGTGAACGACATGGCGCACGCGCTCGGCGACGACCGCGCGGCTGGAGTTGGTGGAACGAAAAGTCTCCCCGGGAGTTTGCGAGACCGGTACACGAACACTACTACGACGACGGGGTTGAATGAAACCACCACCACCGAGAATGACAACAAAAGTACGATGATGATTCGAGGCAATAACGTGCCGTCGTCGAGAATCGTTGGGTTTGGGACGTCGCCGGCGGTACCAGTGCTCGCGCGAGGCGGCGGGAAGAGCTTTACGGAACGCGCGCGATCGAAATTGGAACAGTTGAAGCACAAGACGCAGGAGGCGCTGCAAGCGAGGAAGGAGAGACAACAGCGCGAGCAACAACAACAACAACAAGGAACGACGACGAGTGGGAGCGTGCAGAACGAAAGCACGAGAGAGCTCACGCGTGCGATGAGGAGAGAAACGGTGAGCGAAGTCGTGGCGAGCGCGACGAGCGCGGCGGAACTTTTGTTTGAATTGAGAACGTGCGGTTTGACCGATTCCGGGGAAGGAGGAGAGCCTGACGCATCGACGCACGACATGATAGCGGAGATGACACACGTGTGCGAAGAGAGGAGAGCACGATTAGCTGGATTAGCCGGGAACGAAGGGTTGAGCGAGGCAAATTTAGTGTTGGTGTTGGAGACGATCGAGAAAGTTAACGGAGCTTTAGATAGTGGTATCGATGGGCCTCCGAGTACTACTACTACTACTACGACGACGACGTTCATAGCGGCGAGCGGAGAAGACGAAAACGTAGTACCTGCACCACCGGCAAATCCAATCGGAGTATCGGCTGGAAATCCGTTCGCAACACCGGCTTTATCATCTCCGACCACGCCATCGACGAGAACGGTGACACGAATGGATGTACCTCAAACGCCGGAGGAAGAAGAAGCCGCTTTGGCGGCGGCCATTGCCGCGAGTTTACAAATAGAAGATGAGGACAAGCGAAAGACGACAGAATCTCAATCGCTTTCTCTGCCAGCACCATCACCACCACCACCACCACAACAACAACAACAACAAGTCTCTGATAGTAACGATATTGGAAACTTGATAGACTTCTAACGCGGTTTCTTTTTTTAGAAAGAGGGAAGTAAAAAATTTTGTACATCTTAGTGTAGCATCAATCATTGTCATAATACGATTAAAAATAAACAAAACATTTCTCTGTTTCTGTCTCTACACCATAACTTTAAACGCTTGTTCGCATATAATCTTCACGGCTTCGTCTATTTGTTCTTTCGTCACCACTAGCGGCGGCACTAATCTCAACACGTCGCCTTTCCCAGCCGTGATGACTAACAAACCGTTCTCGCCGCACGCTTTTACGAGAGGAGCACACATACCGGTAAACTGTACACCGACGAGTAAACCAGAACCTCTGACTTCTTTAAACATAGAGTGTCCTTTTAATTCTTCCGCTAATCTATTCTTTAAATACTCCCCGTTAGTTTTCACGTTGTCTAAAAAGCCAGTTTCTTGCACGCGTTCGATGACGTGCAACGCTGCTCGACACACCAATGGTCCTCCGGCGAACGTGCTCCCATGATCGCCTGGTTGCATAGCATCCGCAACTTTCTGTTTCATCAATACGCACCCGATTGGTAAACCATTGGCTAACGGTTTTGCCGCGGATAACAAGTCCGGTTCGCATTCTTTCCCCATTTTTTGGTGCGCCCACAAGTATCCAGTTCTCCCTAACCCGCATTGCACCTCGTCGTACGCCAACAAACAATCATTCTCGTCGCATAACTTCCTCAATCCTTTCAAAAATTCCGCGTCGGCTGGGAAAATTCCACCTTCGCCTTGCGCTGGTTCGACGAAAACCACCGCCGTCTTCCCTTTCTTGATAACTTCAGCGGCGGATTTCAAATCACCGTACGTTGCGAACGCGTTCCCTGGCATCAACGGTTCGAACGGTTTTCTATATTCCTCTTTCCACGTCAACGCCAACGCACCCATGGTTCTCCCGTGAAACCCATTTTTAAAGGACACCGTCTCCGTCGCCGGTCCTCCACACAACTCCTGTTCACTTTTTGACATCTTTTGAAACTTCATGTAGTGATATTTCCTCGCAAACTTCACGCACGCTTCGTTCGCTTCCGTCCCAGAGTTGCAAAAGAATACCCTATCGGCGAACGACGTCTCGACTAACTTCCGCGCCAACGTCGCTTGCGGTTCCGTGTGATACAAATTGCTCGTGTGTATTAACGTCTTCGCCTGTTCTGCGATGACTTCTGCCAATTGCGCGTCCGCGTGGCCCAAACAGTTCACCGCTATGCCAGACGTAAAATCTGCGTATTTCTTCCCTTCCGAATCGTAACAGACGACGCCTTCCCCGTGGGTTATGACGCGCGATTGCCCTCGCCCGTACGTGTTCAGCACGCACTCGTTTTCGTCCTCGTGCACTCGGCTCGCGTCGACCGATTCCGATTGGCTTCTCGCGACGGTCATCAAAGTCGTCGTCGTCGTCGCATCGAAAGCTTTTGTTGTGGTTCTTCTTCTTCTTCTTCTTCTTCTTCTTCCGCTTTGTGTTGTTGTGCGTCTCATCATTCCGAATGGTAAAGTACCGAATGCATCATTCGGCGGCGCTTTGGTCCTCGCAGTCGTCGTCGTCTGAATCGTCGTCGTCGTCGTCGTCGGGGAAAAAAACATGTCGAGGAGACTTACTTTGGAGGGGTGTTCCCGAAAGGAGGAGAAAGAAGTAAAGCACAGAGGTGTACTTTTGTGGCTCTAGTACTTTTTTAAGGAGTACACAAAACAACTGCCCCCAAAAAAAATCGAAGAAAGAAAAGAAAAGAAACGGGAAAAAGGGTGTATAGGGTTTAGGGTTTTTGATTAAAAAAAAAGAAGAGAAAAAAAAGAATGGGAGGAGGAGGGACTTTTCTCTTCTGCACAAAAAAAGAAAGACGACGACGAGATCTGTGTGTGCGTCTGTTCCCTAGACGACGACGACGACGACGACGACGACGACCTGAAGAAGGAAAGGATGGCGACGACGGGGAACGACGACGACAACAACAACAACGCCTCTTCCGGAAGAAGAGGAGAGGGCGGAGGAACACGGATGACGACGATGGCTTTTTCGACGAAGAAACAGAGCAAAACGAGCACGGTGACCATAACCGGTGCGTAGTGTGTTTCTTTTTCCAATTCTTTTCCTTTCTTCCCGTAAACACGACGACTCTCTCTCTCTCTCGATTTTTAGTATACACGTGTGGGTAGAGAGAGAGAGGCGTCTTCTTCGATTTCACCGTTCGCGCGTCGACACCACCACCAAACGCTCACTTTTCTTCTTTCTTTTTCGTCTTCTTCTTCTTCTCAGGGGAACACGAACACGTCATCTCCGGGTATTCTCTGCTCAAAGGCATCGGGGACGGCGAACCGATCGCGTCGGATAGATTTACCGTCGGAGGCCACGAATGGGTCCTTCTGTTTTACCCAGACGGGAAACAAACGCAAAATCCGCAAGCGCCGCAACAAGCGCCGCCGGAAGATCCGTATTGCGCGCTATTCGTGGCGTTGATTGGAGAAGGACCGAGGTCACTCGGCGTTATTCAGTCGTCGACTGGGAGAGTGGTGAGAGCGTTTCATCGATTTACGCTGGTGGACCAGAGCGGGAACAGACGAGATATCACGAAAGGGAGGCAAAGAGAACAAGGCGCGGTGAAGATTTCGTGCGCGAGGCAAGATCCAAACGCCAGGAACTGTCACGGTTACAGGAAGTTTGTCAGAAGAAGTGTTTTGGAAGCGCCAAATAACGGATATTTGGTGGACGATACGATTGTCATTCGGTACGAGATTGATTTAGTGGTCACGAGCGGAGGCGCTTTGAACAAGAGTCAAAAACAGACGCAATCGTTTGTCGTGGATATCGGAAAACAAATGAAGATGGGGGATCATTTGGTGAAGTTGTTACCACCGAGTCAAAGTTGGAGAAGGAGAAAGAAGAGGATGATGTTGGCGAATGCGGTAGGGAAGAGGAGTTTGATGTTTGGCGGCGGAGGAGGAGGAGGCGCGAATACAGGAAACAGCGGAGGTTCCAAGAATTTGACCAAAGTGGGAGTCGCCTCAAAGAGAAAGGAGGACGTCGATGGTACCACGGAAAAGGGGAAGATGGAGAAGAACAGCGTCAAGAAAGAAAACGAGATCGGAGCCAGGAATACAAATACAGAAGACAATAACAACACGGACAACGACGACAAAAATAATCGATTCGGGCGCGAGCACATCGATTTAGATTCAGAACCGGAAGACGACGCCGGTGACGAAGACAGATTGGCGCTTGGTAACGAGGGAGGAGGCAACGGTACTGTGAACAACAACGCAACAACAACAGGGACGACGATGAATAATGATACCAATAACAACAACGGCAGAATGCAACAGCAACAACAACAACAAAGTCAGCCGCAACAACTTTCTCAAATGGACGGCACGTCTTTCATGGGCCTGGACGAACACGATTTGACGGACTGTTGCTTCAGAGTCGAAGACGAATATTTTCGCGCGCACAAAATCATACTCTCCGCGCGATCTCGCGTCTTTGCCGCTATGCTTCGCGCCGGGTGGAAAATGCGCGAAGGCACAGAAGGCGTGATTGCTTTGAAAGACATTAAACCGAGAGTGTTTGAAATCGTGTTGCACTTTGTCTACTCGGATGAATTACCGAAATACAGCAAACGCGCATATAGAAGGTTTGTGCTTATGAAAGACGAAAAGAAGAAGAAAGCGAGCGAACGCCTCGGAGACTCGGGCGACGACGTCTACTCGGACGTTTCTGCGTCGGATTTGGAGTCGGACTCTGAGGACTTTGACGACGAAGAAGAAGAAGAAGACAAAGACGAGGCGGCGTATATAGACGAGGACCGCCACTTGCGACGACGACGAGGAGGTGGAGAGGCTGGCGCAGCGATGGTGCAAGCGAATTCGATGGCGGCTACAAAGAAGATGCAAGGCCTCGATAAGGGCATGCGTCAATTGATTGGAGAAACTGGCGCGCAACACAAAGAACTCGATTTGGGTATTGCGATGATGCAGCACTTACTGGTGGCCGCGGACAGATTCGATCTTGGGCGCCTCCGTGCAATCTGTGAAACGAAGTTGTGTGAGACGATTGATTTAGAATCCGTGATTGGAACGCTCGTTTTGGCTGAACGAAATCATGCGCCCAATTTGAAGCAAGCGTGTTTGCAATATGTTGCTTCGAATTTGTCCGATATTATTGGAACAGAAGGGTACAAGGAAATGTCAATGACGTGTCCGCATTTACCGAGCGAGATTTTACGAACAGTATCGTCATTACAAAACGCTGGCGGGAATGTCGAAAGGGTTACCAGTGAAAGGAAACCCACCAACGTGAACGTGACCACTGCGGTGCAAAACGCGTTTCATCGACTACAAGAACAACAACAACAACAACAACAACAACAACAACAACAACA
>CEPW01042053.1_pt1 | contig 10515 bp, 15 predicted proteins | sample 356211 | NCBI WGS metagenome assembly CEPW01 (sample SAMEA2620021, study PRJEB7988) | marine metagenome | biome: marine biome (ENVO:00000447); feature: deep chlorophyll maximum layer (ENVO:xxxxxxxx); material: "saline water (ENVO:00002010), including plankton (ENVO:xxxxxxxx)" | depth 25 m
ATGCGTTCAATCAAACCGGAGAGATCAAAACTCCCCGCAACATCTTGTCCATCGGGATCTGGAGAGGCATCGAGAATGAACAGCTTGTCCTGCTCAACCATCTCTTGAAGATTCCAACCAAAACTGGCGGCATTTCTAAGGATGTCGAGGGGTGACTCTTCAAAGGTGACGAAGATGCCCGGCTCATCAAAGTGCTTGATGCCGTTGTGTAAAAAATGCAAAGAGAACACGGTTTTACCGGTTCCCGAGGTGCCGCTGATCAGCGTGCTGCGCCCAATGGGCAAGCCGCCTTGACAGACATCATCGAAGCCCTCAATCCCCGTCGGGAGCTTCTGCACCTGCATTTGAGTGGTGCCACTGGTTGGAGGGAACTGCATAGCTAAACAGCCATGAACGGACGGTAGGCAGATCGACGCATGGTGGGGGCAGCCGCACCACTCGGCTTAAGAATCAACAGTCATCGCGGGAGATTCCTCATCGAGGTCGTCCAGAAACCCACCCGCCAAAGCGTTGTCGGACAACTCGTCATACAGGAGGTCGAGACCGATCAGCACCCGCTCACGGTCGGACAGATCACCAATGATGCGGCGCACCGGTGGGGGAAGAATTTTGGACAACGTGGGAGTCGCCAAAATTTTGTCTTCTTCAGCGAGCTGAGGATTTTTCAAAACATCAATCACTTTTAAGGCATAAACACCACGAAACTCTGTTTCGAGAATGTTGCGGAGCGTTTTGAGCGCTCGCATGGAGTTGGGCGTGTTTCCGGCAACGTAAAGCTTGAGGATGTAGGTCTTGCGTGGACTCATGACGACACCTCCGTGCTGTCGGTCGCTTGATGCATGGATGCAGTTCGGACAGATGCTGTTTCAGTGATCGGAATATCGGGCGGAATCGAACGGCGGTACATCTCACACAAATGCGCCATTACATCGAGAAGCGCAAGTCGGTAATCCTGAAGAAAGTCATTTTTATGCCCCTCAAGGCGCAATTGTTTCCAGAAACCATCGATGAGATCAACGTGAATTTCAACGGTTCGCGTGATCGGCAAGTCACTAAAGAACGCTGTATTGACAAAGCTCTCGAGAGCCTGGTTGGCAGCTGCAGGATCACGGAAATAGCTGATCAGTAGGTCGCGATACGTGCGCTGCAAAGACTGCAGCAATTCCTGGCGTTCCTCTTTCGGCAAGCTTCCCAGGAACCGGGATGGATCTCTTTTGTAGAAGACACCGAGGTAGCCGAGGCGCTCCTGCAATCGGCTGGACAACTTCCAGACAGCCTCAGTGGAACGATCCGCATCGTCGGACCGACCATCCGCACGGCCTTGGCGAAGGAACCGTGAAATCGCGGCATCGATGTTGTAACTGAGCTGCTCAAGCTGATCGCCAGGCAGATGCAGCTCCTCGGGGTGGTAGTCCACCGTTCCTTTCATTTCACCGACAACCACGGCTGGAAACAGCAATCCCTGATTCAGCAATTGATCACGCTGCGGCTCGTCCAGAAGCTGCTGCTCGATCACCACAGCATCAACTTCGTCTTGGTGCGACTCAAGAACTTTGGCCAGATCATGATCAGATCCAAGATCAACCTCGATCGGCTTGTATCGACTACTGGGTAACCACTGCCGACAGGCGTCGACCAGATCCGCGGTCTGAAGCAGCAGAGCAATCGTGAGGGCAGGCCCTGCCATCGGTGGTCAGGAGTCTTTCTGTACTGAAATGTTGACGGTGGGGGGGCTAAAGCACGAGGATCTTTGTTTGTCTTTCGATTGCGGTTCAGGCCAAATCGGTTTCGACCGTGCCTGACCGCGTCCTACTCCCATGGCCGACACCAAGACCGCAGCCGCGGCACCCCCTGAATCAGCTGACGCCTACGCCATCGTTGAGGCCTCTGGCACACAGCTGTGGGTGCAACCCAAGCGCTATTACGACGTCGATCGCCTTCAGGCTGACGTCGATTCCACCGTCACCCTCGACAGCGTCTTGCTGGTGAAGGATGCCAGTGGCACCAATCTCGGCAAGCCTTACGTCAAAGACGCCACCGTTCAGCTCAAGGTCATGGCTCATCGCCGTGGACCCAAGGTGATTGTCTACAAAATGCGTCCGAAGAAGAAAACACGGCGCAAGAATGGTCACAGGCAGGAGCTGACCCGTGTGATGGTGGAATCCATCACTGTGGGCGGCAAGGCCATCGGTTGAGCCCTCAGCCAACACGCACGTTTCCACTTTTCCCTTCCTCATGGCACATAAGAAAGGCACAGGCTCAACACGCAACGGTCGCGATTCCAATTCCAAGCGCCTTGGCGTCAAGGCCTACGGCGGTGAATCCGTCAGCGCAGGCTCCATTTTGATCCGTCAACGTGGAACATCCGTGCTGCCCGGCATCAACGTCGGCAAGGGCAAAGACGACACCCTGTTCGCTCTCACCGACGGTGTTGTGAAGTTCGAAACCATCCGCCGCGGCCTGCGCAATCGCAAGCGCATCAATATCACCGCCTCTGTCTGAGGGCGGTCTGAACAAAAGCTCGTCTGAGCACAACGATCAAACCCATGATCGTGAGCCCCAGCACCAACAGGTGACTGGGGCTTTGTTCATGAATGAGATCTCGGATCTCGAATGGCACCGGCAGCAGCAGCAGACCCACCAACAGCCAATCGCCCCAAAGACGTTCGGTGAAGGTCGCCCAAGCGGCGAGATACACCAACAGGGCATACATCCCCGTCACAACGGCGAAGGCACGCAAGGCGTCGGGGCCGAGATCAAGTCCTTGCTGTGCCAAGCGCACAAGAATCCGTCGATCAGCATCGGCCCAGAGTTCGGCCTGCCTTGCCAACCGCTGCATGTCCATGCTGCTGAAGGTTGCCGCCACGCTGACCAGCAGCAGCACCGACGCCACCAAGACTTTTTTGACGACGATCAAACGGATCAGCCACCCGTTCACCGCTCAGGCCTTCCCATACAGACGAGCTGTAATCAACAACGGATGAAACACCTCATGGAACTGGCTTTGCAGCGTGCGGAAAAACGCATCCACCAACTGCTGATCATCGAAATGAAACGGATATTCGCCGTTGTGACCCTTGAAGAAATACCAGTTCAAAAGAGCGATCGCATCGGGAGTCATCCGCTGGTGAAACTCCAAAAGTTGAGCCGACGGGTCGGGTAGATGTTCGAGCACATCCAGGCAGACAACCGTGTCAAAGCGGACAGGTCCGGTCTCTCCGAGGTCGCGATGCGTGGACAACTTGCCGCTCAACCCCAAAGCCGCCGCACGCTGCTCGACAAATGCACGGTTATGGGGATTGAGATCAACGAACCAAACATGGTCCACATCGGGCAAAGCTGCTGCAGAGAGCGCATGCGTTCCAATCCCGCCCCCGAAATCCAGCACCTGTCCACGCGCAGCCATGCCCTGGAGCCGCAACGTGTCAGCGATGTAGTCCGAGCTCGAAAGATGCCAAGCCGCCAGCTCGAGGAGATGCCCGGTCCCCACCGTGTCTTCATAGAAAGCAGTGGCGTCATCAGCACGGAAGGCACCGGGATGCAAATCGGCTAAATCCTCGGTGCTGCGAGGGAGCTGTTTCTCCACCGCGTCCATGGACAGATTCAGATACCGACTGAGGTGCTCCTTCACCGCCAAGCCGTCGCGCAGAAACGCAGAGACATCCACCTCCAAACTGCTTCGAAGCGAGGGCATGGTGATGGAGCACGGGCCGGCCAACCTACGCAGCCGTTGGGATGCAACAGTTCCTTCTCAGCGCAGAAGCCGCACGTGAATGAGCCGTTCGGCTTTGTAGTGATCGACAAACCCGCCGGCCTCACGTCTCACGCGTGCGTCAGCCGTCTAAGGCGCTGGTATGGACTCCGCCGGGTGGGTCATGGCGGCACCTTGGATCCTGCTGTAACCGGCGTCTTACCGATCGCGTTAGGCCCCGCAACCCGGCTATTGCCGTACCTCCCAGGTGACAAGACCTACCGGGGTGTGATCCAACTGGGCACGCGCACCAGCAGTGATGATTTGGACGGAGATGTATTGGACACCCAGGCCTGGCCGACCTTGGATTCCGAGACACTCAATCGAACTCTGGACCGGTTCCGAGGTCCGATCCAGCAACGCCCACCGCAAGTTTCAGCGGTGCATGTCGACGGTGAACGTGCCCACGCACGGGCCCGCCGTGGCGAAGTGATGGATCTCCCCGCCCGCAGCGTGACCATCCACCGCTTATCGCTACTGAACTGGGAACAGGATTCAGGACGCCTCACCCTTGAAGTGCACTGCTCGTCCGGAACGTATATCCGCTCCCTCGCCAGAGATCTGGGCAACGTATTGAGCTGCGGAGGAGCCCTAGCGCAATTGCGGCGCACACAAGCTCTTGGCTTTGGTGAAGACCAAGCCCATCCGTTACCCGATCACCCCACTGCGGATGCACCAGCCCCGGCGCCGCTCTCTCCGCTGATGGCCTTATCCCACCTGCCCCAGCGTCAGCTGACGCGCAGCGAAATGGACGACTGGCGCTGCGGACGACGGCTGACGATGCCAATCGCACCACACACCGACGCAGGACAGCCTGTGGTGGTCTGCAACGACGACGGGAGCATCGCCGGCATGGGACATCGCGAAGGAGATAACCTCCTCCGCCCCAAAGTCGTGTTCAACGCCGCTGGCTAAAGCGGTCGAATCCCTGCTGAGTACCCTCCGAGCAGCGGAAGTCCCAACGCGCTCGCATGGCCGGCCACAGCAAATGGTCTCAGATCAAACGCACCAAGGCAGTGGTCGATGCCAAACGGGGAGCGGTTTTTACCAGGCTCGGTCGAGAAATCATGGTGGCGGCTCGGGCCGGAGCCGACCCTGCTGGCAATTTCCAGCTGCGGACAGCGATTAGCAAGGCTCGTGCCGCTGGGGTTCCGGCTTCCAACATCGATCGCGCTATCGCCAAGGGATCAGGCCAAGCAGGAGATGGCACAACGCTTGAAGCGATTCGCTACGAGGGCTATGGCCCGGGCGGCATGGCCGTGATGGTGGAAGCCCTCACCGACAACCGCAACAGAACCGCAGCAGACCTGCGGCTGGCCTTCAGTAAGAACAAGGGCAATCTCGGGGAAACAGGTTGCGTTGGCTACCTGTTTGAGCACCGCAGCGAAGTGCAAATCGAAACCAGCGCTGATCAGGAAGAACAGTTATTGGACAACCTGATCGAATTGGATGCGGCGGGGTATGAACTCAATGCCGCAGGAGCCATCGTTCATGGGGATTTCACCATCCTGGAAGCCCTGCAAGACGGTCTGCGACAACAGGGCTGGACCGTGACCGAATGGGGACATGTCTGGACACCACTCACCAGCGTGACGGTCGACGACCAAGAGACGGCACAACAGTGCTTGAAGCTGCTGGATGCCCTGGACTCCCTCGATGATGTGCGGAGCGTTAGCGCCAATCTGGAACTCGCCCCTGAGCTGGAAATCGACTGACAGCACGGGGGGGCTCACGGCCATCCAAATCTGCTCATACAACCAGCACAGACCGGCTGACCTGCAGAGTGTGTCGATGAAGCAGCCAACACTCGTTCAACTCAGATCGCTCCGGTTAAAAGCACTGGCTCGAGATCACCAGGTGGTGGCCGCGATGAATGCCTCGATCTCTGACACGCCTGACTCGTTAGTGAAGGAGTTGATGGACACCCACGGATGGCCTGCCCATGAGGCTTTATGCGCTGTGAAAGGACTTCAAGAGAAGGCCCTCCGTGACACCTCCGAGCAAGAAGCGGCCTGACAGGACGGATCAGGGAGAAGACAGAGCAATCTCCAAGCGCTGGGATGGAGCTACTGGACACAGGCCAGGTGCCATGCCTGAACAAATGTGTCAGCAATTCCGGACCAAATCTGTCGTGTCATCGAGGCCTTGCCAGCTGCAGCTAGGTCGGAGTCAGCCTCTGACGGAGCAACCAACCATGTCGATGAAGCAGCTGGAGACGTTCATGTCGCGGGTCAAGAGCAATGACGGCATCCGGGAGGAGGTGCAGCGTTGCGGCAAGGACAACACCTGCGTGGTGAAGGTGGCTGCAAAACACGGCCACAAGTTCTCTCCCGCCAGCCTGTCTCGCTGGCAAAGGGATCACCACTGATCCCAATCGCTCTTGGGCTGATCTCCCGGCGGGGGGTCAGCCCTCTGGAGCCGCCTTGCGGCGAATCATCTCAGCCAACATTTCAAGCTTGGCGTTCTCGGATTCAGACGCTCGCGTCGCCATCCAAGCGCTTGCCGCTTTCACTTGCTGAAGTTGCTGAACCAGTGCTTGTGCTGTTTCGCGCAATGCATCGATGTCCTGACATTCAGCGATGAAGCGAGACAATTTTTCGGCCTCGAAACTCTGTTCAAGACCACGTTCAACGGGATCGATGCTCACACGACCTGAGGCAGGCGTTCCACGGTAGGGAGCGCAGCATGGTCAGCCCAGAGCCACACGTTCGGATGTCCCTGCAACCAGCTTGCGGGCAGTGCCGAATCAGGGGTCTTCAACGTGAGTAGACGCTGCAGAATCTCCGCCTTGGCCGAGCCGGTCACCACCAAGTGAATCTGTTCAGCCGCCAGGATCTCTTCCAGTCCCAATGTGATCGCTTGGGCCGGAACCCGCGCGGGATCACCGCCAAAAAAAGCTGCGTTCTGCCGCCGGGTCGCCTCTGAAAGCATCACCGCATGGCAGGCCTGATCTGCTGAGCAGGGCGGCTCGTTAAAGCCGACGTGACCATTGCTCCCCAGACCCAACAACTGCAGACCGATGCCGCCGGCTCGCCGCACCGACAGGCCATAAGCCTCGGCGGCCGCAGCCGGATCAGCCGAAGCTCCATCCGGGAGCTCCAGAGCTGAGTCGGGCAAACCAAGAGGTTCACCCAGATGCCGACGCATGAACTGGCGATAGTTACGCGGATCCGAACGATGAAGGCCGCAGTACTCATCCAGGTTGAAGCTCAACCAGCGCTGACGTAAGGCCTTCAGGTCTGCTGCTGGCCATTGGTTCAGGCGCTTCACCAAAGCGGCATAAACCGGCTCCATCGTGCGTCCTGTGGCCAGCCCAAGAGGGCGGGTCATGGACTGGCGCAGCTGTGCTTCCAGGAAGCCAGCCAAAGCCTCGGTCAATGCCGCAGACGTCGAATGGAGTTCCAGTCGCTGGAGAAAACCCTCCACAGGCTGAGCGCGATCAACCTCTCCAGCGTGGCTCCGGTGATGGGGTCAGCGCCAGTGCCGGATTGCGGATCGTGCCGAAGGACACCACATCAGCCCCGCGGTAGTAGTGACGCAGGATCGTGCGGAAATCAGCGCCCTGTTCCGCCAGGCCGTGGGCGCCCCACTGGCTCATGCCAACCCCATGGCCGTAGCCCTGCCCGCGCACAAGCAGCAACGGACCAGCCGGGCCTTGCAGCCCCTGGGGCCGTCGAAATGCAGACGGCATCAGCACCGGTGGTGGCGCCACCAAAAGGTGCTTGGTGGGTCTGGACGACGGATGACCAACAACAGGGCGGACGGGTGGGGTGCGGGCCACCGATGCGGTGATTCGATCGAGGCGGGATCTGCCCCCCACTTGCGGAGGAGGTAGTGGTGGTGCTGTGGAGCGCGCTCGAGGCCTGCCAGCGACCATCTCGAAATTCACCAGGGTGCTTTTAAGACCCAAGCGTCGTCGTAATTCAGGCCCCTTTAAAACCAGAACACCCTGTGGGCCGCGAATGCGCGCCCGCTGCACCCGCCCACTGTTGGTGCGAGCCAGGACATCGACTGCTTTGACACCTCCGGTTTCTGGCAAGCGCTGACGCAGTTGTGCCGGGCTGAAGTGCTCCTCCCAGCGATGCACCGGACTGTGTTGATCGTGATCCGGAACACTCACCAGATATGGCAGCTGGTGTCGCCAGACCATTCCACTGGCTTCCGTGACACCACCGGAACTGCTGTGGAACACCGCATCGATCAACTTCCCACCATGCACAAGGACGAGAGTCCGCGTGGAATCCACCGCTTCACGGGTTCGGGGCGTTTCGGATTCCACCCCGCGATACACCTGGCTCGACACCGTGGCCTTGAGGTCCCATCCACCACCACGCCCCCGCTGGCTAAAGGCATACGTGCGAGCGGCCACCGCCTGGGCCTGCAACGCCGCCATCGGCCAGGCCTGGGGCATCTCACTGCCAACGACGCTGGCGAGATAAGTCTCGATCGGCAGGGCATTGATCACCCGCAATTGGCCGCCGCGACCACTGAGCTGAAGCTCCCCTCGATAACGCCGCGAACCCAACCAGATCCCCCTGGGATCGTCGTTCATCACCCGAAGCAATGTCGAGGATCTGACCCACTGGTCGTGGCCATCCAGCACCGCCAGCAAGCCGCCAGCCTGCTGACGCAGCTCAAGACGCCGCACCTGACGCTGGCCATCAGCCAGCCCCCGAACAAGCATGAACTGGTCTCCATCAGCCCGAAGCAACAATCTCGGACCTTCGTGCAGCAGCACCCGCATCTCTGGCGAGCGATCGATGGCCTGTGCAGCGCAAGGCTGCAGCACAAGGGCCAGTCCGAGGGCATAGGGCACAAGGGAGCCGTAAAGAGCTGCGGCTGGCACTCAGGGTGAAGAAAGGCGCCCCAGTGTGCCTTGTTCTGCATGGACCAACCAGATGTCAACATGTGACCTGAGGATTAGCGGCCGTGCAGGTCACCTTTCTCGGCACCAGTTCAGGCGTTCCGACCCGGTCTCGCAATGTGTCCGCCGTGGCCTTGCGGTTACCGCAACGAGCGGAGATGTGGCTGTTCGACTGCGGCGAAGGCACGCAACATCAGTTCCTCCGCAGTGAGCTGCGACTTTCCCAACTTCGGCGGGTGTTCATCACCCATATGCACGGCGATCACGTTTTTGGCCTCCCCGGCCTGCTGGCGAGCCTGGGGCTGGCGGGTAGCAGTGCCCATGGTGTCGATCTGTATGGCCCGGATCCGCTGGAGAGTTACTTAAACGGGGTGCTTCGTACCAGCTCAACCCGCATCGGCTATCCGCTGCACGTGCACCGCAGTCGCCCAGCAGCGGAATCAGGAGCCGTGCTTTTTGAAGATGACGAGCTCTGCGTGCGCTGCACACCGCTGGACCACCGCGTCCCGGCCTACGCCTACCGGGTTGATCAAAAGCCGCGTGCAGGACGCTTTGACATCGCCAAAGCCAGGGAGCTCAACATTCCACCGGGGCCGATCTATGCCGAGCTCAAGCGAGGAGAAACGGTCACGCTTGCAGACGGACGACGCATCGATGGATCCACGCTTTGTGGCCCTGAGCAGCCTGGCGCCAGCCTCGTGTACTGCACCGACACCGTGTTCTGCGAAGCCGCCGTGGAGCTTGCACGCGGGGCTGATCTCCTGATTCACGAAGCGACCTTTGCCCACGGGGAAGCCGAGATGGCGTTCCAAAAGCAGCACTCCACCAGCACGATGGCCGCCCAAACAGCGGCGGAAGCTGGTGTGGGCCAACTGGTGCTGACCCATCTCAGTCCGCGCTACGCGCCAGGCAACCCAATGGGCCCGAATGACCTGCTCCAGGAAGCCTGCGCGATCTTTCCGAACACAATCTTGGCCAAGGACTTTCTCAGCGTTGACGTCCAACGGCGCTGCAACAGTTCTTGATCCCCCGACAGCTAGCCAACGTGCCGTGATACAAGGGCTGGGTGCGGTTTGTCCGTCGATCTCCGGCGTCCTTCATGGCCTCTCTTTTTTCCTCTATGCGACGGTCCCTGAAGGGGCTCCTCATCCTTGTGCCGGTGCTGATCGGCCTGGTGTTCTCATCTCCGGCAGAGGCAGCCCGATGGGATGCCGAAACCCTCACGGTTCCTGCGACTGCCGACGGCAGTCAGGTCACGTTTAGTGAGCAGGAAATCAACACTGGACGCAAAGTCTTCAACACCAGCTGCGGCACTTGCCACGCCGGTGGCATCACCAAGACCAATCACAACGTTGGCCTCGACCCCGAGACGCTCGCCCTGGCGACCCCGCCCCGCGACAACGTCGATGCCCTGGTCGACTACATGAAAGACCCGACGTCCTATGACGGCGAGTACAGCATCGCTGATCTGCACCCAAGCATGCGCGACGCCGAGCTGTATCCAGCCATGCGGGACCTCACCGATGAGGAGCTTCGCCTCATGGCCGGCTACATCCTGGTGTCACCCAAGGTTCAAGGAACTGCTTGGGGCGGCGGCAAGATCTACTTCTGATTGGTCAGAAGCTCCACCCGTTGAAACGGGTGGCTTTAAACCCCATCGACCTGGAGGTCGGTGGGGTTTTTGCTTGGATCTGGAAAGCGGTTGGTGGGCTCCATGCTGCGGGGATGACGGCTGTACCACCACTCCTGAAGATCACGGCTGAACCGCTGCGAAAACAAGGTCAACACCGTCGCTGTGGGACGTGAACCCGGCTGGAGGAGCTCCACGGCATAGGAGGGGCATCGTCGGGCAGCGAGGTCAGGCACAAAGCGCCGCCCCACCCTGCGCCAACTGGGCTCC
>CEPW01174854.1_pt1 | contig 10494 bp, 7 predicted proteins | sample 356211 | NCBI WGS metagenome assembly CEPW01 (sample SAMEA2620021, study PRJEB7988) | marine metagenome | biome: marine biome (ENVO:00000447); feature: deep chlorophyll maximum layer (ENVO:xxxxxxxx); material: "saline water (ENVO:00002010), including plankton (ENVO:xxxxxxxx)" | depth 25 m
ACAAAATAAATCCTCAATAACTATTCTAGAACCTGGCATTTTTAGCACTATACAAGATTTAGGTAGATATGAATACCAGCAATTCGGAGTACCAACAAGTGGCGCCCTAGATCAAACAGCGTTTAAAATTGGAAATCTTATATTAGGAAATGATATTAACAATCCTGGAATAGAAACCACCTTAATAGGACCTAAAATAAAATTCAACTCTTCTGAATGGATTTGCATAACAGGTGCTCAAAGCAATCCAATGATAAACGAGAAAAAAATTAATATGTGGACACCGCAGTTCGTGAAAAAAAATTCTATCCTAAGTTTTGGAAAAATGGATTGGGGTGTAAGGTCGTATATTTTATTTCATAACACTTTTGATCTTGGCCAAACAATGGGTAGTTATTCAACAAATACTAGTCTACAAATTGGCGGGCATAACAAAGGGCTCCAATTAAATACAAAAGATAAAATAAAGTTTAAAGAAATAAAAACAAACCTACCTCCATTATCAAATAATTTTGATTACACAAAACATTATATAAATAGAAATACAAAATTTTCTCTTCGAGTAATTTTAGGGCCGCATGATAATTTTTTTAATTCGAATAATATTAAAAAATTCTTGCAATCTGATTATGAAATAAGTCCTCAATCAAATAGAATTGGATTTAGATTAAATGGGCCAAGTATAAAACACAAATCTAAATCAGACATTATCTCTGAAGGGGGAGCTTTAGGTTCAATACAAATTCCGGGAGATGGCCAACCTATTGTTTTACTTCATGACAGAGGAACTACTGGGGGCTATCCAAAAATCGCAACCATATCATCAGTAGACATACCAAAATTAGTACAAAGTAATCCTGGTCAAAAAATCTCTTTTGAAAAAATAGAAATAGAAGAAGCAGCTAATTTATATAGATCTCACAATACACTTATGAATGGAATTGTAAAATTAGATAAAGATTTAAAAATAGAAGTGGAAAATTCTGAAAATAAAATTCAAGTTTATTCAAATCATAATTTATTGAATACTAAGTCGTTTAATATTAAATCTAAATTTAAAAATAAACAATTTGATCTAAAAATAAAATTGTCATGATTTTTACAGAATTAATTGAATTAATCTTTGAAAAATTAATTAACCTACCAGTATATGTTTGGATATTAACTATTATTATAATTTCTTTTACTGATTCAGTATTTAGTCCAATACCTCCTGATCCTCTAATTATATTCTCCATCGCTTATCATCCTGAATATTTATTTCTATTCATATTTGTATGCGTATTTTCAAGTTATTTAGGAGGACTGGTGAGTTATATTTGTGCTGACAAAATCTATAAAAAACATACAAGTTTGATTCATAAATTTATAAATCAAAATCAATTTGAAAAAGCTAACAAGCAATTTGAAATTCGAGGCGATTTGATTATATTGATTTGTGCAATAACATTTATCCCATATAAAATAATTGCATGGGTAACAGGATTTGTAAAATACAGTTTAAAAAGATTTAGCATATTTTCTGTATTAGGAAGAACATTCAGATATTCAATAATTGGAATCTTAAGCTATTTTTTTGGTGAAAATATAAAAAACATTCTTGAAGTTTCATTGGAAATTTCAAACTATATAGGAATTATTTTTGTAATACTATTCATTTTAGTTTTATTTTATTGGAATAATAAAACTAATACTAATCGTAAAGTTTAAAACAATTCAGGATTGTTGCTTTTTATGCCTGACATTACGCTTACACAATGGTTGATATCGTCTTCTGTGTTATAAAAAAATGGAGAAATTCTAACTGAACCAGGTCTTTGGTCAACAATTATATTATTGTTTTTTAAAATATCAACTGCTACAGATGGATCAGTGCATGAAACCATAGTTATACTTGCATGATCATTAAGATTTCCAGGTAATTTAATATCAAAACCTAATTCCAATAATCCATTAATTAATAATTGAGTAAGGTGCAAAGTTCGTTTACGAATGTTATCTACACCTATTTCATTCACTAATTTTAATCCTTCTATTGCTGGGTACACTGAACTAATAGCTGGGGTACCAGTCTCAAATCTTGATGCGGTATCAGAAAACTCAATAGTGTGAGGGTCAAATTCAAATTGTCTTTTATGCGAAAACCATCCTGTGACTGAAGGCTCAAGTTTTTGATGTAAGTTTTTATTTATATACATATAAACTATACCTGAACCGCCCAATAACCACTTCAATCCACCAGAAATCATAATATCTATATTTTTATCTTTTACATCGATCGGTAATTGCCCTGTAGCCTGATAATCATCTAAAAAAAACAGAGCATCATGTTGTTTGGTCGATGACATTATTTTTTCATAATCATTTATAAATCCACTTAAAAAAAACACTCTGCTAGTTGCCACTAATTTTGTTTTTGAATTGATTTTTGAAATAAACTTAGTTGTATCAACAAATTTTTTATCTTCGGATTCAACAATAATTGCTTTACCATTTCCTTTTTGTTCTAATGCTTTAAAATTATGCGCAATTGTTGGGAAATCTAACTCAGATGTTAATAATTCATCGTCATTTTTTGGATTAATACAAGATAATATCACTGCGATAGCAGCAGATACGCTTGGTAAAATAGCAATCTCATCAAAATCTGCATTTATACATTTAGCATATTCTTGTTTTAAAGAATTAGTTTTTTCAATCCAATCAGAATACCAAGCAGAAGCTCCCATCCTTGTCCAAGTATCGATGTATTCCATCAAAGAAGTTCTTCCTTCATCAGAAAGCAATCCTAGGGAACAAGTATTTAAATAATTTACTTTTTCAAAAGTTTTAAACTGATTTCTGTATTTTATCCAATCAGATTCATTCATCAAAAAACTCCCTTTTATATATTATATTGCTTACTATACTTAGATAATTCATTGGATTTCCCATTATATACCGAAATCAAAACATCCTCTTTACGTTGTGTCCATAATACAATTATAGCAAAAATCATACCTTGAAAAGCAATTGAAAAACCTGGGTCTATATAATCTGCTGTAAGTCCATTTAAAAAATTAAAGAAAGCCATGCTTCCACCAACATACATAGAATACACACCTGCAATTCTTCCTCTTACATAGTCTGGCGACATTATCTGTATTATTGTATGAACAATTATCATAAAACCTGCTTGCCCAAAGCCCATTAAAACCGTGGCAAGCAATGATAAGTATAATTGCGACGAGAAAGCTAGTAGAATAGGGGCTATTCCACTGATTAATGCAAATATGTAAAATAACTTACCTTTGAATTTTTCATCGGCCGTACCTGCTAATATCAATGATGTTATTAAAGAACCTATTCCCACGCACATCATCAAATAACTTACTGCCCCACCTTCAGCATTAAGTTTGTTTACTGAAAAAAATGGTAAAACAGATTCAAAAGACATTGTTAAACAACAATGTAGAGTAGTGATCCCTATGATTACTAAAAATGGCCTTGTGGTATGTACAAATTTCAACCCTTCAACTAAATTAACCATAAAAGATTCTGAGCTCATTTTTCCTGTAGATTTGTTTTTTATGAATAAAGAAAACAAAAAACTAAATGCGTAAAAACCTGTACATATAAAAAATGCTATATCTGTTCCGTTTAAACCATTGTCACCACTTCCTACCCAAGTCAAAAACGGAGCAACTGCTAATGGACCTAACAATCGAGTAGCATGAACGGTAGACATATTCAAAGCCACAGCATTCAATAATTTTTCTTTTGGTACTATATTTGGCACAAGTGATTGTGCAGAAGGCATTTGAGCAGCTCTTGCAGAACCTTGCAAAAGTGCAAGAAATACTAAATGCCAAGGCAAAATAAAATCTAAGAAATACAATATGCTTAAACCTAGATTATGAGAAAAATTAATCAAGAACATTATTTGTAATATTCTTCTTCTTTGAAATTTATCTGACAAATAACCAATAAATGGAGTTACCAAAACTCTTGGAATCATGGCGGCAAATGTAACTAATCCCACTAACATGTTGCTATCAGATACTTGATAAACAACCCAACCCCTTACAACAATCAATGCCCAGTAAGAAGAACCTGCAAATAAGCTAGCAAGCCACATCATTAAGAAATCGGGATATTTTAACGAAGCAAAATAGTCAATAGTTGATATATCAGAAATTTTTTTATCCGTATTAGCCAATAGTTATCCTCGAATATTATCAAACCTTACTACCATTTTTTTCAACAAACAATACAAATAATTACGTTATTCAGTAATTAAGCATATTGACCTCACATATCTTTTAACATACTATATTTTGGCTAATAAATGGGGACGCGCGGTTTCGACAGGGAATTTATGAGGCAGGGTTGCAGGTCGAGGACCATAAAACTCGTAAAAAAATGGAAAAAATTAACTGACAATAAACAGTTAGCTTTAGCAGCTTAATTACTGCTACATTATATTATTTTTCCCCCGAGAGAATAATATGATGACGAAATTCGGGGTATAACTCTGAAAGCCCGATAATTCAGAGAAGAAATTTAATCGGAAAAGCTTGAAAAACTCTTTCTGATTGAAGTCTTCAAGTTTAATATCAATCAGATAAACCTGTAGATACTCTAGACCGAGTGTTTTCTGGACGGGGAGTTCGACTCTCCCCCGTCTCCACCATTTTAAATTTTACACATGATTACTGATATAAATACAAAGGATACAAAATTAATATGGAAAATAGCTTTTCCATTCATTCTAGGATCTCTATGGCAACCTGTTATTGGTATCTTAAACACATATGTTGCAGGACATCTTGAAAACGAAAATTTTCTTGCTTCCCTAGCTTATGGTAATAGTATAATACACCCTTTTTATTGGATATTCGGATCAGTTGGGATGGCAATCACTGGATTCACTTCACAAAAAAAAGGACTCAATGAAAAAAATAAAATTTTAAAAATCTTAAATACCAGTATTACGTTTATGATAATAGCTTCAATCATAATCATAATTTTTCAATCTAGCCTATGGAATCTATATTCATATATTTATGATCAAAATCCCATAATTGAGAATTTAACAAAAGATTATTATTCGATAAGTATTTTAGGAATAGCTCCTCAACTAATTATTGTGTCATCAAGCTCATGGTTTCTTGGTATAAAAAAACCAAAGAAAATATTTCAAATTTGGAGTGTGTTAGGAATATCTCATATTTTATCAATATACATTTTCACTTATCATTACGATTTAAAATTAACAGGAATAGCTTACTCTACTGTTATCTCGCAATGGCTAACTTTAGTATTTTTAATATTCCAAGTAGTAATAACACTCAAAGATTTGAAAATAAAATTTTTTATTGGATTTCTATCAAAATTAGAAATCTTATTTCTAGGTAAATCTTTCCTAAATTTATTCGTAAGAACATTTATGCTTCAATCAATCTATATTGTGGGAACTTATGTTTCAACAAACTTAGGTTCAACTATATTGGCTACTTATGGTTTGTTTTTGCAAATGATCAGTGTTTCTTATTTAACAATAGATGGTCCAACACTTGGTTCATCGCCCCTGATTGGTGAAAGTTTTGCTGAAAAAAACATCTATAGACTTAAAAAAATTTACAAAAATGCATTTTTATCTGGAATTATGACTGCCCTACTATTCAGTTTAATATTCCTAATTTTTGGGAATCACTTGATTAATGCATTAACAGATATAGAATCAGTTAGAATGGAAAGTTATAAATATATTTATTTGGTAGGATTTCTGCCAATCTTATCTGCATGGTCATTTCAACTTGATGGTGCTTTTTCAGGAATGCTCAAAACAAAAGAAATGCGAGATACAATGATTATTTCTGCTATTGTTTATTTTATAGCAATATTCTCTATTACAAATTTTTGGGGTAACTATGGAGTTTGGATAGCTTATCTATTCTTTGCTTTGACTAGAGGAATATCTTTGAATTATCATATGAACAAAATACTAAATAAAATACAAATTAATGAATAACATTGAAATATTAAAACAAAACAAACAATCTATTTGGATTGATTATATAAGTAAAGATATTATTGAATCCGGTGAACTTAAATCATTAATTGACAATGGGATTTCAGGATTAACAAGTAATCCTTCAATTTTTGAAAAAGCAATATCAAACTCTGATTCATACGATAAGGATATAGAAATTCTAGCAAAAAAGAATCCTTTAATATCAGCATATCAAATTCTTGAAGAGATAAGCATAAAAGATATAAAAAATGCCGCTGATCTTCTTTTACCAACTTATGAATCTTCTTCAAAGTTAGATGGATATGCCAGCATAGAAGTGTCACCTTATTTGGCATACAATTCGGACAAAACAATAGAGCAAGCTATTCATCTTAGTACTAAAATAAATATGCCAAATGTTTTAATTAAGGTACCGGCAACAACAGAAGGAGTCACTGCAATAGAAACATTGACTGAAATGGGAATTAAAACTAATGCTACCTTAATGTTTAACCAATCACATTACACCGATGTTTCCGAATCTTTCATAAGAGGTGCAATGAAAAATTCATCAAAAGAAAACTCATTTTCAGTAGCTTCATTTTTTGTGAGTAGAGTTGACACTGCTGTCGATGAACAAATAACAAAATACAAAGAGAAATCTGATATTCTTGGAAAAACCGCTATATACAACTCCCAATTGGCTTACATAAATTTTTTAAAAAAATTTAATGATAAAAATTCAAATTATATTCAAAAACCACTATGGGGAAGCACAAGCACAAAAAATCAAAATTATTCTAGTACATTATATGTGGATGAATTAGTTGCACCAAATTCAATCAATACAATTCCTATGGAAACCATCCATGAATTTACTAAAAATGGTAAACCTAAAAATTACACTGGTTGGGACGCCTCTTATATACAAAAACAATTAGAAAAACTTGATGAATATAAAATCGATTTAAACCAAATAACACAATCTCTTCAAGATGACGGGGTTAAGCTTTTTCAAGATTCATTTGATAATTTATTAAAATCAATTGAAAATAAATTGAAAACTATTTCTAAAAACATTAGCTAAAATCCTTGATAATTCCTAAATATTTTTGATTTAGCATGGAATAATTAAAATGTTAAATTGAAAATAAATTGAAAAATGATAACATATTCGTTGTATTTTTATAATATATCAACAACACACTGTGAGGCTAAATGTACGAACATGATGTTTTAATTGTAGGAGCTGGCTTAGCCGGATTAAGAGCTGCTTTAGAGAGTATAGAAGCTGGCAAAAATACTGCCATTCTATCTAAAGTTCACCCAGTAAGATCCCATTCTTGTGCTGCACAAGGTGGTATTAATGCTGCTCTGACAGACAGAGGTGACGATTGGAAAGACCACGCCTTTTCCACAATCAAAGGGAGTGATTATCTTGCAGATCAAGATGCAGTTGAAATCATGTGTCAAGAAGCTGGCGAAAATTTAATTGAATTAGAAAATATGGGTGTCATTTTCAGCCGAGGCGAAGACGGAAAGTTAGGCACAAGAAGATTTGGAGGGCAATCTGTAGCAAGAACTTTTTTTGTTGGAGCTATTACAGGTTCAGCAATGCTTCACGTTCTATATGAACAAACAGTCAAGCAAAATGCTAGAGTCTATGAAGAATGGTTTGTAACCAAATTAATAATAGAAGATGGTGTATGCAGAGGCGTTGTTGCAATGGACATGCACACAGGTAAATTAGAAATCATAAAAGCTAAATCAGTCATATTAGCTACTGGAGGGGCAGGAAGAATTTTCGAACCTTCAACAAATGCTTTAATTTGTACAGGAGATGGTTTGGCCTTAGCTTACGACGCAGGTGCATCATTAATGGACATGGAAATGATACAGTACCACCCAACGGGGCTTGCAGGAAATGGAATTCTGCTTTCTGAAGGTGCAAGAGGAGAAGGAGCATATCTCCTTAATTCGGAAGGTGACAGATTTATGAAAGTATATGCGCCCGAATATCTAGAACTTGCATCAAGAGATGTTGTTTCTAGGGCAGAGCAAACCGAAATAGACGAAGGTAGAGGAGTGGATGGATGCGTCCTTCTTGACCTTAGGCATTTAGGAAGAGAAAAAATTGAAGAAAGACTTGGATACTTACAAGAGGTGGCCACTGAATTTAGAGATATAGACCTAGCCGAACAGCCAATCCAAGTAAAACCAACAATGCATTACATAATGGGTGGAATCAAAACAGACTCGTCAGGGGCAACAGATATCCCTGGTTTGTATGCAGCCGGAGAATGCGCCAATGTTAGTGTTCATGGTGGAAACAGGCTGGGTGCAAATTCTCTCCTAGATACTATTGTATTCGGAAGAAGATCAGCAAGAGCAGCAATCGAATATATATCAACAGTTAAATCACACTCGACTAGCAACGTTGAACTAAAAAACGAAACTGAAAGAATAAAAAATATAGTAGACAGATCAAATGGTGAAAGATCTGCAACTCTTAGAAATGAAATGGGAATTGCTATGACCTCAGGAATCGGTGTATACAGAGACACTGCAAGTATTGAAATGGCAAAAAATAAAATATCAGAACTTTTAGACAGATATCCAAATACTTCAATTGACAATAAAGGAAAAGTATTTAATACTGATCTTATATTTAATCTGGAATTGAAATATATGCTAGATGTAGCTCTCACTATGTGTATTGGTGCCGAACAGCGAAAAGAAAGTAGAGGCGCACACTATAGAACAGATATGACAGAAAGAGACGATGCGAATTGGTTGAAACATACTCATGTTAAAAATGAAAACGGGAATCCAAAATTCTATACCTCTGATGTCAAAATCACTGATTGGAAACCTGAAATAAGGAAATATTAATGGTACAAACTGCAAAAGAAATAGTACAAATAACAATTAGAAGGCAAGACCCTGAAGTTGATAACAATAAACCCTATTATCAAGATTATAATGTTGAAGTTGAAGATTGGTTTACAGTTCTTGACGCTCTTATAAAAATCAGAGAGCAAATGGATGGAACTTTATCTCTTAGATGTGCTTGTCGAGCTTCAATTTGTGGTTCCTGCGCAATGAGAGTTAATGGACAGGCAAAATTAGTTTGTAAAACAAAATTAACATCAGTACTAAAGGATAATAAAGTTACAGTAGAGCCAGTAGGTAACATGCCTGTTATTACTGACCTAACTGCAGACTTCAAGCCTTTTTGGGATAAAATGCACGCGGTAGATCCCTATCTAAAGCCCGAAGAAGAAGCTCCTGAAGCTGAATACATAGCACCTAATGAAGATATGGTTCATTTAGTGGGTGTTATGAATTGCATCATGTGTGGAGCGTGTGTATCAGATTGTACAGTTTTAGAAGTTAAAGATAATTTCCTAGGTCCTGCGGCTCTTGCTAAAGCTTACAGATTTGTTGCTGATCCAAGAGATGACACAGAAACTGAAAGGCTTGAAAATTTAGTTGAAGACGGCGGAATATGGGATTGTACAAGATGTATGCAATGTGTCGAAGTATGCCCCAAGGATGTCGACCCTATGGATAGAATTATGGCAATGAGGGCTAATTCTTTAAAAAAGAAAATGAATAAAGGTTACGGGGCAAGGCATGCGAACGCATTTACTAGTTTAATTAAAAGCTCCGGAATATTGAATGAAACACTTTTGATTCTGAAAACTAAAGGTTTCTTCAATATAATAGAACTTATTAAGCTATTACCTTTGGCCATAGCTGCTCAATTAGCAGGAAAAAGACCTCCCTTTTTATCTCACTCAATAAAAAATAAAGACAAGTTAAAAAATATATTTAAAAAATTGGAGAAAAAATAATGAAATTTGCTTTTTTTCCTGGATGCGTTGCCAAAGGGGCAGCTCCAGAATTATACACTTCAACTATTAAGGTAGCAGAAATTTTAGGGATAGAACTTGATGAAAAAGCAATGGAATCTGCTTCATGTACTGGAGCAGGTGTGCTGCAAGAAAAAAATCAATTACTAGGAGATACACTTAATGCAAGAAATATTGCATTGGCCGAAAAACAAAACTTGCCAATCCTAACTATTTGTAGTACTTGTCAAGGAGTTATGTCTCAAGCCGAACAGAGACTAGAAAATGAAGAATATAGAGCCCAAATCAATGAAACACTAAAAGAAGAAGGATTAGAATATACAGGTAAAACACCTACCCGTCATCTTTTATGGATCATTGTTGAAGAAATTGGTGAGAAAAAATTTAAGTCTTTGGTAAAAAGAAAACTTGACGGTTTAAATCTAGCTCCTTTTTATGGATGTTATCTAGTAAGACCTAGTAAGGCACTAAAATTTTATGAATACCCCGAAAGAGAAACTTGCCTGGAAGATCTAACAGAATGGGTGGGAGCAAAACCAACTGAATATTCTGGAAGCAGAGCATGCTGTGGATTTCCCATTTTAACAATCAACGAAAAAGCTGCACTAAAAATGGTCGGTAACC
>CEPW01048927.1_pt1 | contig 10459 bp, 6 predicted proteins | sample 356211 | NCBI WGS metagenome assembly CEPW01 (sample SAMEA2620021, study PRJEB7988) | marine metagenome | biome: marine biome (ENVO:00000447); feature: deep chlorophyll maximum layer (ENVO:xxxxxxxx); material: "saline water (ENVO:00002010), including plankton (ENVO:xxxxxxxx)" | depth 25 m
TGGATGTTTCGTAGTGTGCTGTCAGAGATGAAAAGATTAGATATACTGTTAAATAAAACTCGTGAAGAATACGCAAAACGTGATGATGTTAAAGAGGACATGCACACTGTAATGGATGCGTTGCAAAGATTAGAAGATAAACTAGATAAGATACTGATAGGTAAATAACTATGGAACAATACGAAACTTACGCTGATTACGTAGCCGCTATGGAAGCGGCAGGAACTACTCCTGTTTCTGCAGAAGAGTTTATGAAAAATAAAAATAAAACGATTAATCCACCAGATTTTAGTTCCAATATACTTAATACAGAAAATAAACCACTAACACCTACCTTAATAGATCCAAATACTGCAGGAACTAATATTGATGCAGATGGTAAAACTGTATCTTCTTTAGCTCCTCTTGTTGCAAATACTGCAGATCCTACTGGTCTTGACGTATCCGTTCCTACTGCACCAGAGGGGTTGGGGCAACTAGCTGATATTCAAAAAGTTGATACAGGATTTGGACAAGCACAGGCTGCAACATTAGATCAACCATCTTACATGATTGGGGATATACAAGGCACACTATCTGAAGGTGCTTTAGCCAAAGCTCAAACAGAAGAGTTAGATCCAAAAGGCACAGTTCAATATCAACTATCTGAATTAATGGCTAGTATTGAAGAGGGTAAGCCAATGCCACCGTGGGCTTCTCCTGCTGTAAGAAAAGTAGCTGGTATAATGAACGCTAGAGGAATGGGGGCTTCTTCAATGGGGTCTGCGGCCATGATACAGGCTGTTATGGAGTCTGGTGTTCCTATTGCCACAGCAGATGCTCAAGCTTACCAACGTATCCAGTTACAAAATTTATCTAACAAACAGGCAACAGCATTAAAAAATGCCGCAACAGTTGCATCTATGGACATGGCTAACTTAAATGCACGAATGACAGCGGCAGTTCATAACGCAAGAAACTTTCTTACACTTGATGTTAAAAATTTAGATAACCAACAAAAAGCGAACATGCTTACGTATCAGTCATTAGTTCAAGCAGCTTTTACTGATGCGGCTCAAGAAAATGCTCGTAGACAGTTTAATGCTAAAAATGAATTACAAGTTGAAGAATTTTATGCTGAGTTAGGATCACAAATTGAATCAGCCAATGCTAATAGAGAAGCATCTATGAGACAATTTAACGTATCACAAGAAAATGCTATTAATCAATTTAATGTACAAATAAAAGATTCTAGAGAAAAATTTAATTCTAATATGAAGTTTGCTATAGATCAATCAAATGTTACATGGCGAAGAGATGTTAACACAGCAAATACAGCAACTCAAAATGAAACTAACAGAATAAACGTACAAAATCAATTTAATGCCGAACAAGCCGCACTTAATATGTTGTGGCAAAATTACAGAGATAACGCATCTTTTAATTTTCAAAAGATAGAAAATATGTTGAATAGAAAGCATCAAACAGGTATGATGGCATTAGAATTTTCTAATAATCAAGATTTATTAAATCAACAAGAAAGAGGAGATCTCATGGAGTTGTTAGGCACGTGGATTATCTCATGGGCAAGGAGTTCTTAATGGAAGCATTTAGTTTTTTAAAATCAATAATATCTATACCTTTTGATTTTTTTAAAGATTTTGTTCCAGATAAAAAGTCAAAAAAGAAATCTGGTTTTATGGATAGTAGTTTTATGGAAGCCTATAATGATATTAGTGTAGGTAAAGAAAACTACTTTGAAAAATATAGATCACGCACAGCAGGATCTATGAGATTACCAAATACACAAGTAAATTTACCAACAGGGGGGTCATCTTTTAATTTTAGAAACCCTCAACTACAAACAGCATTAAGAAAATTAATAAATAACACAAACAATAGAGAAATACTGCAAGCAATGAAACGAGCAAACTACACTCCTAAAGCAGTTCAACCTGTACAACCTAACGTTAAACCTACATCTACAAAGTTCGGATAAAATTATGGCACTACCAACTACAGACGAAAGAGGTCAGCTTGATATGTTTTCAGCGGCACCTCCCGGTATATCATTAACACAAGACAATACAAAGTATCCGTGGGGCAACCCACCCAAACATTCTGACCCTAATGATGCAATGGATGCGGCAGTGACATCTCTTGGTGATCCAACAATAAAAGATAATATGTTAAAATTATTATTTGCAGGTGTTTCTGTAGAATCATTAATTGAGGGGTTTATATATTCAGGATTTGAATCAGGTAAGTTTTCATTAGATACAGGGCTATTAATGAAAGGCCCTTTAGGACTATATATCGCAAGTATAGCTGAAGATGAGGGTATTCCTTACAGATTATTTGAAAATGAAAATGCTTTTGAAAAAGAAGAATTAGATGATGAACATGTTTTAAGAATTATGAAAATGAATAACCCATCCATGTTTAAATTGTTACAACAAAGAACACGAGAAGCAATACGAGAAGGTAAGAAAATACCTGATGATGAGTCTTTCATAGATCAAGAAAGGAGTGCCGAATAATGTCATTTACTAGATTTATGCAAGGAGTTCTTAAAGGCGATATTGCTAACATGCAAGCTGAACAAGCAAGACAGGCTGAAGAACTAAAAAGAGAACAAGAGATAGAAGACAGGAAAATGACTTTTAGTATGAATTTAGCGTCAGCTTTTGCAAATAAAATTCCTGTGGAAGGTATGACTAAAGAGACAGCAGCTAAACTTCAAGCATTGCCTGATTCTAATAATCCACTACAGGCTATAACAGGAATTTTAAGTGAGATGCCCAAGACTAATGATTACAGTGGTATGGGTCTTATAATGGAACAAATTTATAAAAATCTTCCAGATGATAAAAAAAGCATTTTTGCAGAAAACCTTAAAAATTCAGGTATAGATATTACTAATGAAGAAAGTTATTATGAAAATTTAGGCGATATTTTGAGTCTTGTTCCATCAGAAACTGGAGACGATGGAAAACTTTCAGATAAAGCAAAAAAATTATTTGAAGCAAATGAAACAGCTAGAAAAGCACTTTTAGATTTTCAAACAGGAGGGGGTAAACTTATATTTCCTAGAGGGGTTAATAAACTACCTATGCAAACTTCTTTTGAAATGGAAGATTTAATGTCTTTTGCTAATACGATGGCAGCAGTAGATTTTGCAACTAAACCAAAAGATGAAACACTTGATGTGTCTAATTATGAATTTACATTGGGTGGAAAAAGTATAACTGTAAATATGCCAGATGATGATAATAAACCTGCAAATATTGTACAAAATATAGGTAGATTTATGGATCATATAAATTTAAAAAATTATGATTTAGAAGACCCTAAAGTTAGAAATGCTTTAGCTTTAGCAATGGACTCACAGTGGCAAAGAGCTTTAGATGAGTACAACATTAAATTTAAAACTTCAGGACAGGATGGAGTTTTAGAAAGACGGTTCGTACCAGATGTGTCAAATTTACTTTCAAAAATAAATTCTATTGAAGAGTTAAAAATATTTAAACCTCTTGTTGAAGCATGGCGAGATGATGTCGAAGTCAATGGGTTGCCTATCATGTCGTTAAACGCTGAAAATAAACCTGAATATAGAGGTCAAACTAAACCTGAATATGATAAAGGAGAGTTTTCGTTTCTTGGATCTAATTTAAAAAAGACAGAAGAACAACTTGTTGCTAAGAATTTTTATTTGTCAAAGACAGAAGGGGATACAGAGATACTACGACAGGCACAACAAGTGGCTCGTATTCCGGGACTTTTTGTGCAAAATACAGAGGGTGTAATTGAAAATAGATTAAAGAGAGGTGGTACACTTTTATTGTCACCACAAATAAGATCTAATTTATTTACAACATTGAATAGATTAGATCTTGATATTGAAGAACAAATTCAAGTATTGTCTGTACTTCAAGATTTAGATCCTATAAAGACTCCAAGAAAAGGGGCATATAAATTAAATCCTAAACTTGAATCTTATATAAAACAAATTGTTTTTGGATCTATAAAGATAGACGGTAAAGATCCAACACTTGCACAAGCTTTATCAACAATTCAAGAAAAAGTTAAAACTGGTGAAGATATTATTAAATTAATTGATGCACAAATTGAGTTAATAGTTGATAATAAATTACCTGTAGGTTTTGCAGGAGAGGTTGCTCAACTTGTAAATGATTTATGGGGAGAGGGTGGTCAATTTGAACAACTATTTAACTTGTTTGCAGGAGGTGTTGATACTGGGTTACTACAGTATAGAATGAATGGTGTGGATGATTTTAAAGATGGGCAAAAGGGATATGACGCATATCTTGAAAAAGCTAAAGCTCACGTTTTAAATGCAAACAAAAAGGGCGAGTTGTTTGGTCAAAGAGCAGCTCAAGAAGTTTTCTTAGCCTACCAAATAGCAAAATTTAATGATGAGGGTGGAAGGCTTTCTAACCAAGACTTTGATAAAAACTTAGCGGCTATATCTGGTGGTAAGCTTACAAGTACATCACGATCCTTATCTCAATTAGAAGTTGTAAAGAAAAGATTTTCAAAAAGCTTACACAAATTTAAAAATTTTAATTTTGATTTATCTTTGTTAAATTCAAATAACCCAGACTTTGCATCTGTAGGAAATCAGCTTGTAAGAAAATTGTCAGCAACAAAACAATACTATCAAATGTATGATGAAGGTGGTATGAAAGATGCTGAAATAGTAAATCAATACAGAGTTAAAAATAGAGAAGGTCAAGATATTTTAGAACCTACTGGAACGACAACTATATTAAATGGCAAAGAAACAGAAGTGTATCAAGTTTTTGCTGTTGATAGAGATGGAAAAAAGGGCGAAGCACGGTTTGAAGATATAGGTGGAGTATTTGTTGCATATGATGATGTTGAAAAAAGATGGTCGCCTTTATCTCTTTCTGATTCTCCATCAATGATAAATTCTCAAGATGGTGTATTACAACCTACAGAAGGACAAGAAGGTGTTGTAACTTACAGCGAACCAGATTCTTTGGGTATGGTAATAGTATTTATAGATGGTAAAGTTGTGGATGTTATACCACAGAGTCAAGTACAACAACAAGGACAACAATAAATGGCAGAACTTGCAGTAAATACTGAAGAAGAAAATAATCAAATTTCAACTATTCCAGAACAAATAAAAGAAAGTCAACAAACTTTAAAAACTGGTGTGTTAGGACTTGATCAATCTCCTTATAGTGGTTTAGATCAATTTAAAAGAGCAGAAGAAGATGTTAAGAAACAACAAACTCCTATAGCAGTTCCAACTCTTAGTGATCTTTTAAATTCTACTGAACCTATAACTTCTTTTGAAAATTTACCAAAAAATGTAACTCAAAAAGATGTAAATCTTGCTCGATACTTTGTTAATGCTAACAAAAATAATATAGAAATACCTAAAGAAAACAAAAGTGCTTTTGTACAAGCTTATGCTAATCTAAGTAGAAATTTAAATGACGCACAATCACAAGCAAACATAGCATCTGATAAACCTTTTGCAATAGCTTTTACAGAATATAATAATGATCCAGAAAGATTACAACTAAGACCTGAATATGATAATAACGTATTTAATGATCTACTGAGGGATTTTGATCTACTAAGGGATGATAAAGCGTTTGCTGAAAACAGAATACGGCTTACGCAATTTATGAATAGAATGACAAGTGTTAATCAACAAGGAGAAGCTGTAGGATTTTTAGTAGATAAACCTGAAGCTGCAAAAATACTACAAAAACATTTTGGAACTGGAAATTTTTTTCAGTCAATAAGAAGAGAAATGGCTGATATAGGTGGTGGTCTTAACCAAATAGGAAGTTCTTTACTTAGATACAATAGAGATTTAATTAAATCTCTAACTAAATATACGATGGGAGAAACAGATTCTCCGTTACAATTTCTTAGACAAAATGCAGGAGAAAGAACAGCCGAATATAAAAAATGGATGGACAATTCTCCGTCATGGGTTGCAGATGCTCAAGAAAGATTAAACAGATTTATAATTGAAAAGTATAATCAAGAAAATGGTGAAGGTGCATATGATAAGTTACCTGCTTCTGAAAAGTATAAATTAAGTGTAGATCCTGAACATGCTTTTCAATTGTTTGGTTTTGCCTTTAATGATCAAAATTTTTTATACCAGATTGGCAGTTATGGTGCAACAAACTGGGGAACTAACATCATAGCTACATATCTATCACGAACAGCGAAACTTCCCTTTAGAGCTATGAAACTTAATGAATCCCCTGTACAGTTTTTTAGAAGAATGGAAAAAGAAAAGTTTCAGGCTGGAAGTGTCTATCAAGATATGGAAGATTTTATACAGCTTAAATATGGTAATAGTCCAACATCTAAAATTAATCCTTTTAAATATTTTAACACACAAAGGTTAAAACTTAAAGGTGAAATAGGGTTCTTTAGTAATTTAAATCAAGAAAAAAGAATAAACCCTGCTATCGTAGAAGCAAGAAATAAAGCACGAATTAAATATGCAGAGACACAAAAAACTGGAAATAAATTACAAATAAGTGCAGCAGAAAGAATATTAGAAAGGGCTGAAAATAAATATACGATGGCAATGGTTGCAAACAATAAGATTGACCCTAATCAATTGTTAATAGTGCCTAATCAATATCTTGCAAAACTAGGGTATGACGAAGCATATCCCAGTGTAATTCAAGGACTTGTTCACTCTTTTATGGAAAGTGATGATCCTAATCAAATAGCGAATACACAAGTAGTTTCTTCATTAGCTTATTTAGGGGCAGCAGTAGGGGCAACACAATGGATTACAAATAAAGTAGGTAATCTTGCTAATAGGTTGGACATTGTTCACGATGTAAACTTTATGACAAAAGACATGATTGACACAATGACAACTAAATTTACTTTAGGTGGGTTGACTATACCTAAACTGTTAGATCAAGATTTAAGAACATTAAAAATAAGTGACGGCCCCGGATTACCTAAAAGAGATATAACCCCTGATGAATATAAAAGTTTTGCATCCATGAAACAAATTTTTAGTAGGTTATCTCCAGAGTCACAAGTACAAGCTGAAAAAAATAGAGTAAGAATGAATCAAGAAATTGAATCAATTAAAGCAATATTTCCTGACACAACTGAAACACAAGAACTAATAGAGTCTTTACAGCTATCATTTGCAGAGACATCTAACATTCTTGCCTTTCAAGCTTTAGGTTTAAAAATACAAACACATCTAAACACAAGAGATATAATTAAAGTTTCTGATAGATTTTTAGAAAGTGTAGCGAATGGAAATAGAGCTAACAATAGATTGTTTGCACACAGCACAATATTACAAGAAATACAAGCTCAGTTTACAAAAACAAACAGGGCATTAACTCCAGAACAAAGACAAAAATATACAGATGTTATACGGTTAATTAAAAATATAAACACTGGATTAACAAAGCAAGTTGAAGATCTTAGAATTGATAATAAAGCAACATTAAGAGCTTTGAAGGCTTCTTTTTTTAGAGACAAAGATGTTATTAATCTAGGTTCTGAAGAAGAAATTGCAAATGCCGCTTCAAACTTTTTTGAAGCACAAAAATTATTAGGAACGTTTGATCTAAAACCTACACTAAGTTTTGAAGAAATGTCTAGACGTACAGCACAAGAAATTACTACTTTAAAAAACGCTGCTGCTGATATGTTAAGTAACGTAGATAAAACTATGAAAACTTATAAATTACGAGTGGCAACAGGTGAAGGTATACGACAAACAGCTAAAAATTATTTTGCTATTGTTAATGAATACAACACAACTAGAGGAAATATATTATATAATCCCTTAAATGAATATCCTGAAATAGAAATGTCTACTATATATAATCAATTAATAGATATAAATAAAGGAAGTTCTTTTGAAAATGGTGTAACATTTGATAACCTTTTAAGAAGTTTTATTCCAGATGGAGCATTTAGTCAATCTGCTGCAGGTAAAGAGTTTGTTACTTTATTAAATAAAAATGCAGAAAATGCGTTACTTAAAACTTACATGAAACTTATTCCTGAAAATTTAATGCCTGATGATAGGCAAGCAAAAGCTGCGGCAAAGTTACAAAATTTTAAAGATCAAGCAAGTGGTCTTGTTAGAACTGCATTTGATATAGATGATGCTGATAATGTTGGAGCAGTTCATTATTATGAGTATTTAAAAAGTAATCCAATCTTACCAGATGGATCTACGATTGATGTAGCAGAGGTTACATTTCCTGTGCTAGATGCTGATGTACTTTACAGAAACCTTAGAGAAAAAGGAAGAGAACTTGTAGCAATAGGTGAAAAATCTAATGATAGTTTAAAGGTAAGTAATGGACAAAAATATTTAAATATAGCTAGAAATTTGAACAAAGCCTTAGAGGGTTCTGAAGGTGGTAAAGAGCTACAATATTCTCGCCTTGAATGGAGAGTAGACGTTGGTAAATCTAAGGGCAAAGGAACTTTATTAGGACAATTTAATCATTACAAACATAATGATGATGCCATAGATAAAAAAGATATACTTTTAAGAAAAGCTGTAGGTTTAAATTTTTTAGATGCTATTGGAAAAGATGTAGCTCCATATTTAAAATCACAATCAATAAAAGATTATCAACAGGGCATAATAGATACATTTGGTGAAGTAAGAATACCAAAAGAATATGCTGATCCAAATGATCCTACAAGAATAAATAGAAATATAGAATTAACACCTGAAGTTATAAAAGACATCGAAGAAAACTCTATAAAAGTTTTAGATAATACAACTGAAAAAGGGAAAGCAGGATTGGCTATGGTCGATGCAGCAGTTCTTCAATTGTTTAGAGAATCAAGAGTTTTTCAAAAAAAGATAAAAGATGTTAGTGGTGTTAGAGTAATTGAATTTGAAGGAATTAAAAAGGTTGGCGAAGCTGGAACAATAAATTCTAGTTTTACAAGCAGTGACGGACAAGGTTTATTTAATTTTAAAGAAATGCAAGAAGCATTGACGTTTACTCTTGAAGATGGAACAAAGCATGTTGTTAATCTTGATATTATTCATAAACAAGAAACAGATCTAAGAACCTTGTTTGACGAGAATAATAGTTTAGCTGTACAGTATAATGATGCAGCTACAAAAATAAACAATGCAATAGACAGTAAAGGGGATGCACTGGAAGCTAAATTAAGAACTGATGCAGCCGAGACTAGAAATAGACATTACAGAATATTGGATTATGATCCCTCAAAAGGTGGTTTGTTAAATTCTTATGTAAAAGATTTACCAGAAACAATAGATGACGTTGATGCTGATATTAATAGATTTACATTATTTAAAGAAGATTTAGATTTTGTAATTGATCATATGAAAAACAATCCTAATATAAAAGCAACGCCTGAAGAAGCTAAAAGGTATTTTGCTGGAATGTTAATACAGGAAATACAAGAAGCAGGGGGTATAACAAAAGTACCTGTGACTGATACAAGAGGAAATGCTGTAACTGCAAACGTAATGCAAAACCCTATAGAAGCTTTTGCTTTATTAGAAAAACCAACAACAAGAGCTATATTTAAAGAGTTGGGAGTGACAGATGCTCAATACGAAGCTATGTTGGCAGTTACAGGACATTCCGTAACATTGAGATATATGTATGATAATAGTGGGAACTTAATGAAAGCCCCAAACATAAGTTTACCTGAAACAGGATATACAGACACAGGCATCATATCACGTGCCTTTAACTATGCAAGAGGGTTGGTCAGTAAAGAATATCTTCTTGTTGAAGCTGGATTTAGAATGATGAGAGATAATGATTTAAACATGTTAGATTTCATTTTGAATGATCCATCTGCAGCAAACATGCTAACTACCATATTGCAAGAAAAAGCAAATCCTAACGAGATAGCATTTGTAGCAAGCACTTTACCTCAAAGAATGTTTGCTTACATAACAAGACAATTATCTTTTCAGGAAAATGCTAGAGTTGCACTCTATGAACCTTATGTAGAAACTGATTTTCAAGAAGAAGGAGAAAATGAAAATGAAAATATACAATAATAAATCATCTGTACGTAAACCTATGATGTATGGTGGAAGCACCAAAAAAATGATGGGGGGCGGCATGGCTAATACAATGGGTAATTCTATGGCTATGGGAATGAGAAAAGATAAGATGAATAAGAATATGGCCGCTATGGGAATGAAACATGGTGGTAAAGCCCATTATGGCAAAAAAAAGTAGACGTTACTAAAAAACGTCTTCGTATAAAGACCCTTAGAGGGGTAGAACGATAGGCTCTAGTATGTTTATACCAGAGAAATCATTCTACCCCACGGGTGTCTCTAAGAACTTGATTCTGTTGATTTAGCCTTTTTTAGCTCTTCAACTTCAAGTTTTAATCGAGAATTTTCGTTTACAATACCCTGAAACAAATTTAGTAGGGTTACTTTATCTTTATC
>CEPW01060994.1_pt1 | contig 10449 bp, 9 predicted proteins | sample 356211 | NCBI WGS metagenome assembly CEPW01 (sample SAMEA2620021, study PRJEB7988) | marine metagenome | biome: marine biome (ENVO:00000447); feature: deep chlorophyll maximum layer (ENVO:xxxxxxxx); material: "saline water (ENVO:00002010), including plankton (ENVO:xxxxxxxx)" | depth 25 m
ACATCATCACTGCCATAGTGACATCAGGAATAATTATCGGGAGATAAAGAACCGCATCGAATGCTTTTTGCCCCCACCAACGGAATCGTTCTAGCGATAGTGCTGCCATTGTTCCAAGCACTACCGAAATAATTGTTGAAGCAATACAGACTTTTACTGAGATCCAGATGGACTCTTGAATATTTTCATTATCGAAAAAAGCTTCATACCAATCGAGACTAAATCCCTTCCAATCGCCAACCAATTGGGCATCGTTGAATGAAAAAACTACTAATACAGCTATTGGGGCATAAAAGAAAAGATAAATAAGCAATGAATGCAGCCGCAACGCCCAGCGACTTGCGCCTTTTGGTTCTGCGGTCGAGAGAGCGGCGCCTTTATTCATAGGTTTCTACCACCTTGACGGAAATAAATCAGTGTCCCGATAAGCATTACTCCGAGAACTAACACGGAGAGAGAAGATCCAAGTGGGCCATTCCGGGCATCCATAAACTGATCGACGATATAGCTCCCCATCAAACTTTGCTTATTTCCTCCGAGTATCGCAGGAGTTACATACGCTCCGAAACTGGGAACAAAAACAAGAATTGAACCAGCGATAACTCCTGGTCGCGATAATGGCCAAACAACTCGGCGAAAGGCTTTCCAGCCAGAGGCATACAAATCTCGTGCCCCTTCTACAAGACTCCAATCAATGCGTTCAATAGCTGCGTAAAGGGGCAACACCATAAAAGGTAGGTAGCCGTAAACCAAGCCAAGAATCACTGCTGGTTGAGTGAAAAGTATTCGTCCCTCGCCTAGCCCTAATTCTTCAACAATCCTTGTGAACAAACCATCGCTTGAAAGTAAAACTCTCCATGCATAAGTCCGGATCAAAAAATTAGACCAGAAAGGAATCATTATGCCTATGAGTAATAGATTCCGAATGACTGGTCGACGGGTTGAAATATAAAACGCTAAAGGGTAAGCCAGAAGAAGACAGATGACAGTGGTCAATACCGCAATCCAAAGTGACCGCCAAGCCACTGCCTGTACAACTTCTTCACCAAGACGTACATAGGCATCAAGATTCCAATCGCGAAGTTCTGTTCTGCCTGTTCTGCTCCGAGTAGCAAAAGAATAAGCAATTACATAGCCGAGAGGAATTAAGAAAAATATTAGAAGATAAATGATTGAGGGAAGCCCAACAAAAAATCCTTGGCGCGCTTTCGCTTTGACTGCTTGCTGTTCAAGACCTGCAGAAGACGATTTCTTCTCTAGCAGTTTCTTCATGCGGAGTTACCCTGAAACCACTGATACGTATTGAGGATCGAATGAGATCGTGACTGCGTCACCTTCGGAGTAGCGGCTGTTCGATGTTTCAGAGGATCTAACCTCTAAATTCATCCAGTCGATAGACACGGAATAAACGATGGCATTACCTAAATAGACCACGGAATCGATTACTCCATCTATTTGATGCTGGTTAGTTGAACTTTCACCTCTTTTGTGAACGGTTAATCGTTCTGGGCGCACTGTTATAGCTACTGATTCTCCTACTGTATGGTCAGATTCAAGTTGCAACCGGTCACCGTTTGATAGAACCACTTCGCTTTCTGAAGCAACGGTTGCTTCAAGAAAGTTTGATCGCCCAATAAAATCCGCAACAAACCTTGTAGTCGGGCGTTCATAAATATCTTCAGGAGTTCCGATTTGTAGGAGTTTTCCTTCATGCATAACTCCAATCCGATCACTCATAGTCACGGCTTCTTCTTGATCGTGAGTTACGTAAACAAATGTAATACCTACTTCTCGTTGAAGATTTTTGAGTTCAATCTGCATTTGTTGTCGAAGCTTGAGGTCTAATGCCCCAAGGGGTTCGTCAAGAAGTAGAACTTTTGGTCGGTTTACGAGCGCTCGAGCGAGTGCGACTCGTTGTTGTTGTCCACCTGAGAGTTGAGTTGGTTTACGATGTGATAGTCCATCCATTTCTACGAGGTTGATAGCCCAATCAATAAGTTCGCTTCTCTTTTCTTTGGGCACTTTCTTCATTCGTAAACCAAATTCCACATTTCCCGCAACAGTCATATGGGGGAAGAGAGCATAATTTTGGAAAACAGTGTTCACCGGTCGTTTGTTGGGGGGTTTCAAACCCATTTCCTCCCCATGAATCAGAACAGAACCTGCGGTGGGTAGTTCAAGACCGGCGATCATCCTAAGCGTGGTTGTTTTGCCACAGCCGGATGGTCCTAGTAAGGAAAAAAATTCTCCGTCGCCGATCGTGAGATCGATGTCATCTACTGCAGTTACTTCATCAAATTTTTTAACAACATTTTTTAATTCAACTGCTGAGGAAGCTTGATTCATTTTTTGACCGCTTAATTTTTTAGAAATAATGATGTAACTCTCGTCACATTAGTAATTCTGCTAATAAGTTGCCACTTTCTGAGGCTTGTTCGGTCTGTAGGTAAGAACCGCTATGTTCCTATCAGTAAAGTCATCAATAAGGGCCGACATGCATCCATCATTAACAAAAACAAAGCAGGCAGTTTTTTGGGTTGACCAACTAACTCGCGCTTCTGAAGAGAGGCCTTCTTTAGTCCAAGATGAAACTGCTGATTTAGTTGTAATAGGTGGTGGATTTACTGGGTTGTGGACAGCTTTAATTGCTAGCGAAACAAATCCTGGTCGAAAAATTGTGCTTCTTGAGTCTGACGTTGTCGGGTACGGGGCTTCTGGTCGAAACGGTGGATTTTGTGATGCTTCAATTACCCATGGCATTGAAAATGGCATGTCACATTGGCCGAATGAAATGTCAACTTTGCTTCGGTTAGGTAAAGAAAATCTTGAAGGAATTTCAAATGCAATCAGTAAGTACGAAATTGAATGCGACTTGGAAGCGACTGGTGAAATAAATGTCGCTGTGGAGCAATGGCAAGTAGATCAGTTGCTTGAAAGCACTGAAATAGCCAAAGGTCTTGGCGAAAACGTTGAATTTCTTGACGCTGAAGCAGTAAAAAAAGAAGTTAACTCCCCTACTTATCTTGCGGGGTTATGGCATCGAGATAGCACGATGATGCTTGATCCTGCCAAATTAGTTTTTGGGTTACGAGATGCAGTGACTTCTCTCGGGGTGAACGTCTTTGAGCGTTCTCCTGTGGTTGACCTAGCAAAAGATGGAAACAAAATAATAATTTCAACAAACGCAGGGAAGGTTTCAGCGGATCGAGTTGTCATCGCCACTAATGCTTTTAACCCAGTTCTAAAGAAAATACGTCGGTACGTAATTCCGGTCTATGACCATGTTCTTGTTTCTGAACCTCTTTCTGGACCTCAATTAGATTCTTTGAATTGGTTAAACCGGCAGGGAATTGGTGATAGCGGAAATCAATTTCATTATTATCGCCTTACTCGGGAGAATCGTATTCTTTGGGGAGGGTATGACGCTCATTACCATTTCGGGAGTCGCATGGGTCCTGAAGTTGAGAGTAATGATCAGACTTGTGATCTTCTAGCAGGACATTTTTTTGAGACTTTTCCTCAACTTGAAGGACTTTCTTTTACTCATAAGTGGAGCGGACCCATCGGCACTACCACTAGATTTTCTTGTTCTTGGGGGTCAAGTCATGACGGTCAAGTTTCATGGGCAGTTGGCTATACCGGCTTAGGGGTTGGGGCTAGTAGATTTGGCGCTCAAGTCGCTCTAGATCTTGTTGATGAAGTTGATACTGAACGAGTTGAACTGGAGATGGTGAGAAAAAATCCTTTTCCTTTCCCACCTGAACCATTTCGATGGCTTGGCGTGCAAATTACAAGTTCAATGATGAAGCGATCTGATCGTAATGACGGGCGGAGAGGTTTGTGGCTTAAATTGCTTGATCGATTTGGAATTGGTTTCGACAGTTAAGATTTAGATATGACCGAGGACTATCGAAATCTTTCTTTCTGGCATGATTCATTTCCAGGCGATCTCGCCCCTCGCGCACCTTTACCAGGAGACCAAGATGTTGATATAGCTATTGTTGGCGGGGGTTTCACCGGATTATGGACCGCGTGGCATTTAAGTTCTCTTGACGCATCATTACGCATTGCGGTTGTAGAAAAAGACATAGTCGGGTTTGGTGCTTCAGGCCGAAACGGTGGATGGGCGCTAGGCGAATTTGGTGTAAGTCCAATGGATATAGCTAAAGCTTCTTCAACCGATGCTGCTTTGCGGCAAATGCGCGCTCTTTATAAAGCTGTTGATGATATTGGCCGAATAGCAAAAGATGAAGATATTGATTGCCACTATGCAAAGGGTGGTTCAATAGCTTGGGCTCGTAACCAAGGGCAACTTGATCGAATACGTTCTTTTGTGGAAAGCCGCCACCGCCTCGGTTTAACCGAAGAAGAAGTTCGATTCGTCGGACCCGATGAGGCTCGAGCGATCGGAAATGCTACTGATGTGCTGGGGGGTCGTTTTCTTGCGCCGGTTGCTGCTTTACACCCAACTCGATTGGTTCGGGGGCTCGCTGATGCTTGCGAACGACGTGGGGTGAGTATCTATGAACAGACTTCTTGTTTATCTATTCGCTCGGGACAGATTCTTACAAACCATGGTTCTTTACGTGCGGAAGTGATCGTTAGAGCGACAGAGGGTTACACCAGTCAAATACGGCGGCACCGGCGGGTCGTAGCCCCCATATATTCTTTGATGTTTGCAACAGAACCAATCCCAGAAGAAATTTGGGGAGAAATCGGTCTTGTGGACCGGCCTACCTTTAGCGATGCCCGATTGATGACTATTTATGGTCAACGTACAGCAGATGGGCGGATAGCTTTTGGTGGACGCGGAGCACCGTATGTCTTTGGTTCAAAACTTAATTCTGCAACTGAACAGCTACCTGATGTTCATGAAACAAATATTGCGACTTTAAAGAATTTGTTCCCCATCCTTGCTGACACAAAAATTACACATCGGTGGGGTGGGCCTTTAGGAATTTCTCGAGATTGGTGGCCCTCCGTTTTGTTTGATAAATCTTCGGGGCTTGCTTCTGCTGGGGGTTATGTAGGTGATGGAGTAGCTACTTCAAAGTTGTCTGGACAAACCCTTGCCGAACTAATCATTGGAGAAGAGACCGAGCGAACAGACCTTCCTATTGTTGGGCATAAATCTCGCCGTTGGGCGCCTGAACCTTTTCGATGGTTTATGCTCAACGCTGGCTTGCGATTAGCGGTTTCCGCAGATAACGCCGAAGCACGAACAGGTGAACTTACTTGGCGCGGTCATGTTATAGAAAGCCTAAGAAAATAATCGGTTGATTTATAAACCTGAGTTGGCTGCTGTGCCCTGTTTAAGTTGTCCCCTGAGGTCATAGAGGTAACAAATAACTTCTCGATCGTTCATCTTTTCCCATGATTCTGAAGAAGGATGCAAAAGATCAAATTCATATATTGACTCCGCATAATTTAGGCCAACAAAAGGTTCAAAAGCTTCTAAACAAAGTTCAACCGAATCTTCTTCAATAAACGTGCGTTGAAAATCACCGTCTGGTAGTTCAACCACTGCATAAATTTCGTTTAAATGTGGTTCTTCGCAGTCAATTTTGTCAACATTTTCTACCTGTCCGCCGGCAGGAATCACATTTGCAAAGCATTGTCCTACTTGCAAAGAAAAAACATTGTTTTGAGAACAACTTGTTGCAAATAAAAGAACACTGAGCAATAAGTAAATTTTCTTCACGCTTATATAGTCCCATCACTCACAAGTAAATTCAAACTCCCTATTGGCTGAAACTAAAGCCATGATCTAGTTTGCATATATGGGTATTGATGTTCTAGCCAACGCTCGTGCACTAGGTCCTTCTCTGGGAGAACGATCAGAAAAAATTGAGACTCATGGACGTTTACCGGAAGACGTGGTTTCTGATCTTCAAAAAGCTTCGCTTTTCCGACTATTTGTACCTGAACGTCTTGGTGGACCAGAACTTGATGTTGAAACCGCTATCACCTCTATCGCTGAAATATCTCGCCATGACGGAGCTTCAGGGTGGTGTGTAATGATTGCCGGGACAACTTCTCTCTTGGCTGGCTTCTTGCCCGAACCACATGCTCAGTTAATTTACGGAACTAAAGATTCCTGCACTGGTGGTTTTGCTGCTCCGGTCGGTAAAGCAACTATTACAGATGGAGGACTTTCGGTAACGGGAACTTGGGAATGGGGTTCAGGCTCTGAGCACTGCACGTGGATTGGCGGAGGAACTCGAATTTACAATACAGATGGGGAACCAGTTAAACGAGATGACGGCTTGTTCGCTCCATTTGTATTTATGGACCCAAGTGATATTGAATTTCTAGATAATTGGAAAGTGACTGGCCTCGCTGGGTCAGGGTCTACGGACTATCGAACTGAATCCGCTTTTGTTCCAGAAGGTAGATGGGTACAAATCACCGATGCTGCTCCGATTCTTGACGGGCCTCAATGGCGATTTCCTTTTTATGGAGTCCTGGCTGCTGGAGTAGCTGCTGTGTCTATCGGGTTATTAGACGGGGCTGTTTCCCGTTTTAAAGAAGTAGCTCTTTCAAAAAAGCCTCAAGGTTCAAGTCGTATACTTGCTGAGCGTGCTTCAGGCCAGACAGTTCTTTCTACAGCAGAAGCAACTGCAAGATCTTCAAGGGCGTTTTTGTTGGAAACTCTTGGATCTGCTTGGGAAACAGCACTACGAGGTGATTCTTTAACAATTGAGAATCGACGTAGTATCCGCTTGGCTGCATGCGATGCGGCTCAAAGATGTTGTGATGCTCTTGTAAGTCTTGGCCGTGAAGCAGGCGGTACAGCTGTGTATCTCCGAGAACCATTACAAAGGTTCGTTCGTGATGGGCAAGTTGCTTCAACACATGCAATGGTTGCACAACGTATATATGAGTTAACTGGCCGTTTATCTTTGGAGTTAGAAACTGACACTACGTTGTTATGAGGTTGATACATGGACTTTGAATATCTTCACTTTGAATATGACGCAGACGTGCTTGTCGTAACAATTGATAAAGCTGGGGATCCGCTTAACAAAGTTGATGGACAGATGCATCATGAATTAACACATCTTTTTCCACGTCTTCAAGCTGAAAGAGATGCCAGAGCGGTTCTTCTAACAGGCACTGAAGACGCGTTTACCGCGGGAGGAGACTTTTCTTGGTTTCCTGAGTTAAGTAAGCCCGGAGCGTCATCAGACATCAGGCTTGATGGCAAATCATTAATTTGGGATCTTCTAGATGTTCATTTACCAATCGTTTCAGCAATAACTGGGCATGCCATTGGGTTGGGGGCAAGCATTGCTTTACTTTGCGATGTTGTTGTCATGTCTGAAACTGCACGACTTGCTGACCCTCATATTCAAGTTGGAATTGTTGCTGGAGATGGCGGTGTAATCGCTTGGCCTTTAGCAATAGGTCCTATGTTGGCGAAACGTTTCCTTCTTACCGGAGATCCGATATCTGCAGAAGAAGCAGTTCGTGTTGGCTTAGTGGCTGAATCAACACCAGATGCAGAGTCGTGCCGAGAGGCTGGTTTAGCTTGGGCTAAACGTCTTGCTGCGGGAGCGCCTCTGGCCATTCAATATACGAAGCAGTCTGTAAATGCTTGGATTAAGCAAACTGCGGGTTCTGCTTTTGATCTTTCTACCGCTCTTGAAACTGCGACTTTTTCTTCATCGGATCATAAAGAAGCATTGGCTGCTTTAAATGAAAAAAGGCCGCCAGAATTCACAGGTGAATAATAAGGGAAACTTTGATATGGAAGAAGAAAAACTTGGTTTATTAGAGGGCCTAATGACTGCTCGGGCTATGAGGCGCTACAAAGAAAACCCTGTTTCTGAGGAAGATATTTGGACCTGTCTTGCGGCGGCAGTTCAAGCTCCTAGTGGAGGCAATATTCAGCCTTATCAGTTCTTGATTGTGCAAGATCCTGACCTGAGACTTGAGTTGGCGAAAATCTACCGTAAAGGATGGGCGCGATACGAGCCTGCTATCGCTCCAAAAGACTTCCCTAATGACGCCGTTCGTGATGGGTGGGAACGGAACAATCGTGCCACCGTTCATTTAGCAGAAAACTTGGAGCATGTTCCTGTTCATGTATTGGTTCTCATGCCATCAATCGATATGACGGTTTACGACGATGAGGGACCAATGCCAGTCGGTCCAACACATGCTTCGGTATATCCTGCGGTGCAAAATTTTATGCTGGCCGCTAGGTCTTTAGGTCTTGGAACTGCATTAACTACTTTGCATCGAATTTATGAAGATGAAGTTCGAGATCTCTTAAATATTCCTGAACGTTATGAAGTACTTGCTTTAATCCCGCTTGGTCATCCCAAGGGTAAGTGGGGTGTGGCGCCACGGCATAGATCTGCTGACAAGATTACTTCATGGGATTATTTCGGTGAAAAACGAGATCGTGAATAATCAAGATCTACGAGTTGGTTTATCAATCCCGCCTTCTGGTTTTAAATCTTATGAAGATGCATCTATCTACGTTGATTCTGCAATTAACGCCGGACTTGATCATCTGATTACCGCCGATCATGTTTCTTTCCGAGGTGGGCAAGGAATTGATGGGTTGACTTTAGTTTCGTGGTTAGCAGGATTACAGCCTTCTCTTGATGTTTATGTTGGTGTCTATTTGCTCGCATTACGGCATCCGGTTGTAGTGGCGCGTCAAATCTCTACCTTGTGTGATCTTTCCCCTGGAAAACTTACTTTTGGAGTCGGAATTGGAGGAGAAGATCGAAATGAAATGAGGGCAGTGGAAATAGATCCTGCTACCCGTGGTAAACGTACCGATGAGGCTTTAAAGATTTTGCGTTCCTTATTAGGTGGCGAAACCGTGGACTATTCCGGAGAATTTTATTCCGTGCCCAGTGTTTCTATTCGACCTACCCCTTCCCCACTTGTCCCTATAACCATTGGTGGACGTTCTGACGCTGCAATTGAGCGAACGGGAAGGCTTGGAGATGGCTGGCTTGCTTCTTGGTGCTCACCAGAAAGATTTCAAAATGGTGTTCTTAAGTCTCAAGACGTTGCTGAAGAGTACGGAAGAACCGATGTTAAATGGCGTCATGGGTATCAGATTTGGGTTGGTTTTGGGGACTCACCGAAAGAAGGGAAAAAAGTCTTAGGTCCTGCTATGGAACGCTTTTATGGAACTTCTTTTTCATTTTTTGAAAAATATTCTCCTGTCGGATCTCCAAGCGAGATCGCTGACTGGTTGAAACCCTTTATTGAAAGCGGAGCAAAGGATTTAAATATTGCTCCGATTGCTTCTTCACATAAAGAAACAATTAGTGGCATGGCGGAATTGCGAAAAATACTAGTTTCTTAGTTGTCTACTTTTGGATTACTGGAACAGGACTGCCTATTGGGGGCATGGTTTCAAGTGGGCCTATTACTGTTATTTGATCGTCAGACTCTATAACTAGTTCTTTGTGAATCTCCACTGAGATCCCATTTCGAACAACTGCTGCAATCACAGCTCCTTCCAATAATTCAATGTCGCTGATTTTCTTGTTTAAGAGAGCGGAATCAAGACCTTCTGGGAAAATAGTGTGTTGGCGTAACGCTGCTTCAGGTAAAAGAGCTGACTTTACTCCTACTTCATCAATAGCCTTGCCGACTTCCTCAGTGCCGGACCGTAAGTGCTGTGCTAATTCTCCTGCCAGACGAAGCGATCTACCGGGATTCGTATTTGTTCCGGCAAGAAAAAATAATGCGTTAACTCGTTCACCAGAACCCCCCCAAGAAGCCGGGATGCGTATTCCTTGAGCAGATCGAACAATAACAAGATAGTCGCTTTCAATATCTTCAAAAAAAGCTACAGGGGTAGCTGTTGAATGTTCTTTAGATGGTTGAATCCATAACGAACCAGTTTCCAAAAACTGCTCTGTTACTTTCTCACTTGATAGCCCGATTTGTTGCGAAAGAACTGTGGCGGCGCGACTCGCCGCTTCAGTTATGTCGGCGTTTTCTGGGGCAGATAATACAGAAGCCCGTGCGATTAGTCCGGCATAATCGTCCGCTTCTCTTAAACCATGCCCAGCCATAGCCGCGCTCATTTCTCTATCAAGGCCCCGATCTGCTTCTTTTCCCCATCGTTCAAAAACATGGCGTATCGCACCTGCGCGTTTTGTGCGCCCGGTGGCATAAAAATGGTGCCATGTCCAAGCAACAGCGGTAACTGCAACCACAAAAATTTGAGGAGTGGGTCCTAATTGCCAAATGAGATAAACCGAAATAGCTATTCCGACAAATTGTGTAAGCGGGTAGAAGGGGGCACGGAAAGAAGGAGCATATGACTGGATTTGTGAAGCTCTCAAAACTAATACTGCGAGATTCACTAGACCAAGTGTTAGCAATACGAAAGAACTAGCTAATTTAGCGATTGCTTCTGCATCAAAAGCTAAAACAACAATCGCGATAGCGCTACCAGTTGAAATTACA
>CEPW01032131.1_pt1 | contig 10412 bp, 13 predicted proteins | sample 356211 | NCBI WGS metagenome assembly CEPW01 (sample SAMEA2620021, study PRJEB7988) | marine metagenome | biome: marine biome (ENVO:00000447); feature: deep chlorophyll maximum layer (ENVO:xxxxxxxx); material: "saline water (ENVO:00002010), including plankton (ENVO:xxxxxxxx)" | depth 25 m
ATTTATCGCTTTTAGAGATTTTCAACGACCAATACACTGACAATATGGCGGATAGGTTCCTTGTATTTTAGTTTTAAGAACATGGTTATATCATCTAAGTCTGCACTATTCACATAAACAGAACGATGATGTTGTCTGACATCTCCTTCTGAACAGTCTTGTATTGTTGCTCCTACTTTTGCTATGTGTTTCATTGCTTTAGCATACTGTGTAGTATTGTGTACTGCTCCATAGAATCTACCAAATCCTAAGTCTGGATATCTCAAAACTAATTTGGTGTCCCATTTACCAAAGTAATTGTCTTTTCTTATTACATGTTGCTTGTAATCCCAATACTTTTCTGCATTTACTGTTGCTAGATGTGAAGCATGTGTTTTATTCAAAGGACCTGTGACTTCTTGAATTGAATCACTAAACAAGTCTATGAATCTGTCAAATGTATCTTTGCTGTGGAAGTAAGCATATCGAGACCAACCATTTAAAAATTTTACTGTTTTAGGATACTGCTCAACAAAATCAAGCATTTTAGAAAAAGTATTATTGTATGAACTATTATTAGTCTCATCATCATAAAAGGTAATTATATTATTGCCTTCTATCTTTACTCTATAAGGATACTTGCCATAAAAAACTTTAGGACTACCAGATAGTTTTATTCCTTTATACTTGTTCTTTTTGTTCAGTGCTTTCAATGTTTATATTCCCTTCTACAATTTTTACATTTACTGTGACATTTCTCAAATCTTCAAACAATATTTTCTTACTCAAAGGTTTCTTAAGGTCGCCTTCAAACAATCTCTTCAATGGTCTGGCACCCATTGTAGGTTCATAACCATTTTCTACAAAGTAATCAACTGTGTCTTGATCCAAATTAATTACAATGTTTTTATCTTTAAGTTGCTCGTTAATCTCATCTTCAAGTCGTTTAACAATTTTTTGTATAACTTCTGTGCTTAACTTGTTGAATTTAATAACTGCATCTATTCTATTTCTAAACTCTGGTGTAAAGAAACTTTGTACTGCTTTAACATCTACATTCTCTTTGATGTTTTTACCAAAGCCAATCTTAAGTTTCTCAGCATCAGAGGCTCCTAGGTTACTTGTCATGAGTAAAACTACATTGGTAAAATCAGTTGTTTTACCTGTAGCACCTGTTAATCGTCCATCGTCCATCACTTGTAATAATACCTGTAGTACTTCTGGTGCGGCTTTCTCAACCTCATCTAATAGAAGTACGCAATTAGGATTGTCTTCAACACTTGTAAGTAGTTGACCTTGACCCATTTTACCTTCGGCATGTCCAACGTAACCAGGAGGTGCTCCAATTAGTTTACTAACACTATGTCTTTCTTGATACTCACTCATATCAAAACGTATTAGTTTGCTTTCTAATTGTTCTGCTAACTGTTTGGCTGTTTCAGTTTTACCTGTACCAGTAGGACCTAATAGTAGGAAAGAACCAATAGGCTTGTTAGGTTCTCTTAATCCAGACTTGCTAACAAGTATTGCTTCTACAATTTGATCCACTGCATCATCTTGCCCAAACACTTTTGTTTTAATTCTTTTATCTAAACTCTTATAACCTTCTGTGCTGTCTATATCAATTACATCTTTACCAATGTTACTCATCTTACTGATAACAGAAAGTACATCATCCATTAGAACTGTTTGCTCTCCCCTTAATTTTGTTTTTGCACCTGCGGCATCCATCACGTCAACTGCTTTATCTGGAAAGTATTTGTTCTTGATATATCTATCTGCTAAGTCAACACTTTTTTCTAACAAGTCAACCTGGTAACTGACTTGATGAAATTCTTCAAAGTATGGTTGTAATCCTTTTACAATCTCTGTTGTAGTCTCAACATCAGTAGGCTCTACTTCTACCCTTTGGAATCTACGCATTAATGCTCTGTCTTTTTCAAAGTGTGTGCTGTATTCATCACTAGTTGTTGCACCCATAGTAAGTAACTTACCTCTACCTAATATAGGCTTCATTAAGTTTGCTATGTCTACACTACTGCCACCAGCACTACCGGCACCCATAATCATATGTATTTCATCTATGAATAGTATAACGTTCTTATTCTTTTCTAAACTGTCTAGTACAACTTTGATACGTTCTTCAAAGTCACCTCTGTATCTTGTTCCTGCAAGTAGTCCACCTACATCTAAACTATACACAATCTTTTCTTTTAATGCATTAGGCACTTGACCTTCTACAATCTTTAATGCAAGTCCTTCTGCTATTGCAGTCTTACCTACACCAGGCTCACCTATTAATAATGGATTGTTTTTCTTACGTCTAGCAAGTATGTGAACAACATCTTCGACTTCATCTTGTCTTCCTATCAAAGGATCTATTTCGCTTTGTGCCGCTCTTTCATTTAAGTTTATTAAAAACTCTTCTGCTTCTTTTAGACTTTGAGCAGTTGTAATATGTTTGGTAATGTATTCTACTACTGCTAATCTATTAATACCATTTAGTTCACAGAAGTATTGTGCATGTGATTTATCCTCAGACAATATACTGACAAATATATCTACAGGATTTATTTGGTCTCTAGCACTAAAAATAACTTGTGCAAATGCTCTTTGCATTACACGTTCTACACTTGTTGTTTTCTTAGGCTTACCATCCCAAGGAGTTTCTCCTACAAGTCCGTTGAAGTCTTTATCATCTAAATAGTTTTTTAAATCATTTATAGCAACTTCTCTGTCAGCAGTGATATTGTCTACTATTTCTATAATTTCTTCGTTCTCCAACAAACACAACATCAAGTGTTCAACGGTAACATATTCATGCTGTCTATCTTCAGCATATTCAATTGCACATTCTATTACGTTATCAACATTACTCATACTAATATTTACTCTTTGTTGTTTTTAATTTCTTCTATTCTTGAAATCTGTTCATCTGTTAAGTTTGGACTTACAACCTCCACAACTACAATAAGATTTCCTGCCCTTCCATTGTTAGGATTTGGCATACCTTTTCCTTGTAATTTAAGTTGTGAACCAGGGTTAGTTCTCTTAGGTACTTTTATATCTAGTTGTTTATTATCTAATTGTGTAACTCTAACTTCAGTACCAGTCATTGCCTCTATATAATCAACTTGTACTCTACAATATAAATCGTCACCTCTTCTATCCCATTCAGGTGGATTATGTATAAATGTTCTTACTATAAGGTCGCCAGGTGGTAATCCTTGATGTTGCACAGGACCTTTACCATGCATATTAAATTTAGTGCCGTGTCTAGTTCCTGCTGGTATTGTAATTTTAAATGTGCCGTAGCCTGTGTTTATCATTTTTTCTGTGCCATGAAATACTTCATGCAGTTCTAAATGTAAATCTACTACTCCGTCCGGGTTTCTCGTTGGTTGTCTTTGTTGGAATCCTCTCCCAAATATGTCTCCAAATATGTCTCCAAAGTCTCCTCTAAAGTTGAAGCCACCTTGACTAAATGGGTCGCCGCCTTCGAATGGGTTTGGATTATCGTATTGTTGACGTTTTGCAGGATCGCTAAGAGTTTCGTATGCTTGTTGTATTTTCTTAAATTCATTTTCATCTCCACCTTTATCAGGATGATGTTTACCCGCAAGTTTACGATAGGCTTTCTTTATTTCCTTTTCGTCTGCTTGTGGTGATACACCTAATGTTTGATAGTGGTCCATGACTTAATTATACACTTATGATGTAAGAAAGTCAAGCAAGAAGTTATGCGTAATTTTTGACGTAATCTACTATGTCTTGTACAGTTAATATTTCATCTATTTCATCATCGCTGATTTCAATGTCAAATAGTTGTTCTACTTCTAAAACAATTTGTATATTATCTAAACTGTCAAAATTTAAGTCGTCGATTACATGTGATGTTAATTGGATTTTGTCTTTTGGTATTCTTAATTCTTCTGATATTAAGTTAATTACCTTTTCTTCAATACTCATTTTTCTCTCTTATAGTTATTCCTTCTCTGTAAGGAAAATACAATCTTTAAATTTAGTAACAATATCTGTTTCGTAAATTGGTGTTGTTGTTACATTATACTTATCAGACCAAGACTTAACAGTCTTAATAAAATCGTTACCATACCATCTATAATGTCCCATATGATTCTTCTTTGGATCGTCAATTTTAGTTTCTTCTAATAATGTAGGAGACGGAACACTCCAATACATTTGTCCACCTTTACTTAATATTCTGCACAATTCACTAAATGCCAGTTCATCATCTTCAACATGTTCCAGTACATGATGATGAAAAATTAAATCATAAGTTTCATCTTCTCTTTTTATATCTTGTACGTTTATACTATTATCAGATTCATATATACTAACTTCTGTATTAGAAGGTAGATATTTTATTGCAGGATCTTTGCTGAAAAGCAATGGTTTGTTTGATTGTTTTTTATTGTTTGTGTAAACTGTTTTTATAATACGATGTCTTTCTACACTACCACATTTCCTACACTTAGGAGGAACATTTTTGTTTCCTTGTTGTACAGTTAATGGTGTGCCTATTCTAAACGGAACGAATTCGAAAGTATCATTACCACAGATATTGCATGTCATTAGTCATCTTTGCCAATACTAGGTATAAGCGATTTAATACTAAAGCCTGATTCTTCTTCTACTTTAGGTTCAACAGAAGCCTGCTCGTTGTCTGCTTTGGCTTCTTCTACCTGTTGTTCTTGTCTCTCTTTGTTCTCTTCTAACCAACCGTCAACTCCTTTAGGTGCAGTTGCCTCTCTATAATAGTAAATTATATCTTTCTGTTGGTTAATATATCTTTTAATTTCTTGCAAGTTAGCAGACATTTTTTCATAGCCTACTGGAGTAATTGCAAATATTACAAAGTCTCCATCAAGCATAAGTTCTACTTCTGCTATCTTTTGTTGTAGGTTACCACATACTTGTATTACACCATTGCCATCTTCTAAGTGTGGCAATTCAATACGATTGTTTTCAGCATCACGTTTTACTCTACGTCTTGTTTCTTGCTTTTCTTCATCAAAGTATTCCTCATACTCAAATCTTTCTGTAGTGTAATACCATTTGCCCTGTGATAATGTCTTTTTACCTGTCGCTGGTTTGCATGGAGTATTAGTTATAACTTTCCATTCAACATCATTTAGTTGTATTTCAGGTGGTAGTGGAGGAGCATATACTTCTACTTCTACTGTTTCAGTGATTACTTTAACTGGAGGTAAAGGTTGATAACCTCCTCTAGATGCACATGCTGTCATTATTAATGTAAGTGCTATAATACTAAGTGTCTGTAGTGTCTTGTTCATTGTATTAATTACTCATCGTCGCTTTTTCTCTCAACTTCATCTAAATTAGCGACATCCTTGCTATCTTGTTCAACTGCTCTAAATACTTCAGCAGTTTTATTGTTTGCCCTATCTTCAATCATACCAGGTCTTAATCTGGACAACTTAGTGAAGTTATGGTCTTTAAAAATCTGTTGTGCTTCTTTGGCTTGTCTTTCCCATTCATTTGCTTTTACAGTAAGGTCTCCTATTTGTGCTATTTGCCTACTGTTGCTTTCTTCTAAACTTCTAATAGTTTGCTCGTTTATCTCAGCCGCACTTTGTAATGCTACATTTTGTTGATTCAATACATCAATTTGCATTTGCTGTTGTTCCACAGTTTTGTTTAAGTTGCCAACAATAAAACTATGGGCTCCCCAGGCAAATAATAATGCTATGCCAACAAATGGTAAAGAACGTATAAAACTTAACATGGCCTTGCTATTAACACTTGGTCAGTAGCAGGATTATGAAATACTATATGTTTGTTGATTGGTATGATGTTTAAACTACCTCTCATGCTCTCTAAAGTTTTCACTAATGACTTATCCCAATCGTAATCTATTGCCGCTTCGGATATGCCTGCTTCTTCTAGTGTTACCTTTCCTTCTCCAAATTGTACAAATTCTAATTGTACGTTATACTTATAGTCTTTTAAAGACAGAATGTTATTTTCTAGAACCGCATCTTGTATGGTAGCATTGTCTTTTAAGAAGTTTACAATGCTTTCATCCTTTTTCTTCTTCTTGCTGTCTTCAAATTCTTCTTTGGTTTGATACTTGTCAGGGTCTGTGATTACATATTCTTTTAGTTCTGGATCTGTAATTGCAAATGTATCATCTGACAAAAGAGGTTTTACTTGCCATTTCATTTGACCTGATATATTCTCTATATCTAAAATATATTCTTTAAGTTCTTCAAGCATACCATCTTTTCTATCAACTTCTACAAACACCATATACATGTTATCCTCATTTGGATTAGGTGTAACTTCAACATCTCTAAAATTGAAATGACTTTTTTGTAAGAAGTTCTCTAAGTCTTTACCAACTTTTTCTTCAGTTACATAAAAACCTATAACAGAAATATCTTCTTTCTTACCTGTCTTAGGTTCGTATTCATCTATACTAACAAGTGATTTCACAACCTCGTCTAGGTCACCATGTCTTATATTTTCATTTATCATACTATAGGTGCTCCTGGATCTACTGGTGGTGCTAATGGATCTGCCTGTGGTGCTTGGTCTAATGATTGGTCTTTAGCACTTTGGATATCTTCCATGTCAACATAGGCATCTTCTGCCGCTTCAACTTGCTCTGTGCTAAACTCATCTACAAATCTTCTTGGCATTTTGATTTCTACTATCCATACAGGAAGTCTTTCAGTTTTAGCAACACGTCTTGGAAGTGTTCCTCTAACTTTGATTTCTGTATCTTCGATACCTTCAATCCTTTTTGATTTAACTAAATCGTCTTTGTACATCTTAACTTTGCAGTCATTTTCTCTTAGACGTCTAATAGCATAAGGATCAGGCATATCTTCATAGTCATACATTAGAGCAACTTCGATAAAATATCTGCCTAATTTAGGCCCACCAATAACTTCTCCTTTGTTCCAGTTCTTATAAGCATAGGTATCAAAACTGTCTATGACTCCTTCGAACTCTAACAACATGTCTAGAAGTGTATTAGTCTCAGATATCTTCTTTACGTTGTCGTTTATAATCTTTAATGTTTGCATATTAATATCCTTCGTTACTGTTATTTATCACTTTTAAATAAGATGTGTTAATAATTAAAAACCGAAACTAAATAATATTTGTAATATGAAAATATCACACATACAAAACTTATCAATCCTTTCCCCCTACAATACTATTTTAGGTGAGCAATACTGCTCAGGGATTCATTATGGCAAAGACAGGAGCATAACATGTCTAGAAAAAAACGCAAAGAACGTGAATTTAAAACAAGATTTAAGGAGAATAACTATTTGAAGATATTACAAGGTGGTCACGTTGAGACCATAACACGTGAAAAGAAAGTTCACATCGTCCCAAGGAACTTTAAACAAGACGAACTTCTAGGTCTATTGACAGACCAATCAAAGCACATTGTTTTTACAACTGGTCCAGCAGGAACAGGTAAAACAATGATAAGCACCCTTCATGCATTAAAACAATACAAAGAAAAACGAGTAGACAAGATTGTGATAACGAGACCAGCAGTCAGTGTTGATGAGCAACATGGTTTCTTACCAGGTACCTTACAAGAAAAAATGGCACCTTGGACCAGACCCATATTTGATATTATGGAAGAATTTTATCACCCTAAAGAAATTGAATACTTAATTGAGAACAACAAGTTCGAAATAGCACCATTGGCATATATGAGAGGTAGAACATTTAAAAATGCTGTTGTGTTAGCAGATGAAATGCAAAATGCTACACCAGAGCAAATGAAAATGCTACTAACTAGAATAGGAGATAACAGCCAACTTATAGTAAATGGTGACCTTGCTCAACACGATAGAGGATATGAAGCAAACGGACTTAAGAATTTCTTAGATAAACTAAATGCTACACAATCTAATATGATTGGGCATGTAGAGTTTGATAAGAGACATGTCGAAAGACATCCGGCTGTAAGTGAAGTACTTAAGATTTATCAATCATAATAGATAATTGTCTTAGTACTTCTTCGCATAATGGGCCGAACTGATGGTCTTCTATATCATGTAGTTCTCTCATTCGGTCCACTGCACTTTGTACTGCTCTTAAAGGATCAGGTCTGCCTTGCTCTAAATGTTTAAAAACAAAACCATTTTCTTTGAACTCTGGTTCATTCAATATGTCATCTACTAAATCAACCAATTGCATTCCTTCCCCTTTCAAGTGTAACTTCAAATATCCATTTAAAATCTTCTGCATCTAATTCAACAGGATGACTGTTATATGATGCATTACTAATTGCTGTTTCCATAAACTTGTCTTGATGCTTGGGCAAATATCTTTCGTATAGTTCCCATTCTTTTATATAAAAGTTAAACACTTCTATAAGTTTATCTCTGTCTACAAAATTGTATGCTTCGTTGCTTTTCCTAACACTTGCTTGTATAACTGCTGGAGCAAACAATGTATTAATCTCTCCATGCTTTAATCCTGTTTGTTTGCCAATACTAAAACTGATGTTGTGTAAATGTCCTAAAGCACAATCCATTGCCTTACTTCCTAAGAATCCTATCTTAGCAAAGTCCTCTCTAAACTGAGGTGTAAGTTCTGTTGTAGGTAAATGTTTTAATGCCATGTTTATACCTAGTATGCCTGCACCTTCGGCTATTGGATGGTCTATGGTACTTGCCGCTCCCTCCAAACAATGTGTTAATGCATCAATGGCAATAATCATTCCTGTTCTTGGATCTAATGTATCTGTAAGTGTGCTGTCTAATATAAGTACATTAGGTCTGCAGGCTTCATCATACACAGGCTTTTTGTCGCCTGGGCCTTTTACAATCATTAAACCTTTTGTAATCTCTGCACCACTGTATGTTGTAGGTACTGCAATAAAGAATGGTCTGGTATCAGCAAGTGATTGGAACACAATACCTTTACCTAAATCAACAATACTGCCTCCACCAATAGCAAATATCATATCACAATCACTGTGAGCAAATTCTTTGTATGCTTCTAATATTTGTTCTTGTGTCGGTTCCATTAAGTCACCGTATTCTTCTCCCCACATTACTACAGGATCATATCCTGCTTTCTTAAGCATATCTTCTATGCCACGTTCTCTTGCCGCAGGTGTGCTTACCACAAATGCACTATGTATTCCATATTGATGTCTTAAATCTTTGATGTGTTTAGATAAACCGTCAGGCTCTAGTATTACTTCTATGTTTTGTTCGTAAAATCTTGACATTTATCTTTTCTCAATCGGAGGTTATGCTAGTATTTAACTTCTAAACGTTGTTTACCTTTGTCAAAACTGGTTAAATATATTTGATTCAGGAATGAATCACAAGGGAGAATATTATATGGATATAATTAAAAAAATAGGTGATTGGGCCTATAGTTTAACACAAACAGGAATATCTATATTAGCACTAGGCATTGTACTAGAAGTCTTATTTAACGGCGTGGGAATACCTTTCTGGCCCGACATAAGTGTTGTAGACAATGTTATGGGTATCTTAAAAGGACTGTCAGCAGAAGGATTGCTTGGTCTGGTAGGTGCTTTTGTGCTATATCACATTTTTAATAGACCTTTACCTAAAAAGTAAATTTTTATTTAGAAAGTGGAGAAGCCGGCTCAGTCCGGCTTCTTTTTTGACTGAAAACTCTATAAATACTATTCTAATGACCACAAGCATTCACAGACCTAAATGGCAACTTAAAACAGACCCTGCATGTCAATTCAAATGGACATGGAGTACCTTATTCTTAAACTTTGGTACAACATCAAGTTGTCATAGATGTAAACACTGGGAAGTTACAGTTGAAAACTTTATGGACTTTCACAATTTGCCTGGCAAAGTTTCTGATAGAGAAAAGATGTTACAAGGACAATGGCCCGGTAATGGCTGTGAATATTGTAAGGTTGTTGAAGAAGCAGGTGGTGTAAGTGAACGTATAGGTTATATCAACGACTTAGAAATGGTTCCACCAGAGAATGAAACCAATCCAGAAGAAACACATGTAACTCCAAGATTACTTGAAGTGTACTTTAGTAACTTATGTAATATGAGTTGTACATATTGTAGTGCAAAGTTTAGTAGTGTTATTCAACATGAGAATGAAAAGTTTGGTGAGTTTACTAAAAACGGACTAGAAATATATGAGTGGCCCGACAATCCTGAATATGAAAAGATGAGAGATATGTTTTGGGATTGGATGGATTTGCATGGACAAGAACTATACACATTACATGTATTAGGTGGTGAACCTTTATTCCAACCAGAGTTTGAGATGTTTTTAGATTGGTTTGATAAAAATCCTTGTCCTAATTTAGAATGGGTAATATTCAGTAATCTTAAACACAATACAATAAGACTTGTAAGCCAAGTAGAACGTATCCAGAAACTTATTGACGATGGCAAACT
>CEPW01095884.1_pt1 | contig 10409 bp, 19 predicted proteins | sample 356211 | NCBI WGS metagenome assembly CEPW01 (sample SAMEA2620021, study PRJEB7988) | marine metagenome | biome: marine biome (ENVO:00000447); feature: deep chlorophyll maximum layer (ENVO:xxxxxxxx); material: "saline water (ENVO:00002010), including plankton (ENVO:xxxxxxxx)" | depth 25 m
AATGGAGGACATCAATTCCAGACTGCAAGCTTGGTTCAAGAGCAGTCAGATTAAATCAATCCGTAAATGATGAACAATGACAGCCACTGTCACCCTGCTTAGTGATTTTATCGATGGCACAAGTATGGCTTTAATGGAAGAAACCGACGCAGAAGATCTCAATGCCTTTATGACAGCCAGTCAAGGCAGACTCTGGGGTGACGTCCAAAAGAAACGTCGAGCTAGAGGGTTGACCTCAAAACGTCTTGGGCCAGGGACTCTCTATTTCTGCAGCAACGATCAGGGACTGTTAGCGCTTCAGAACTATTTGGAATCGGAAACAAATTCCAAAAATGAACAGAAATGGATGAAAGAGATGAAACAAAATAATGTTCAAATTGCTCCTCACATTGGCAGTGAGTCCGAACGTCGGGTGCTACTCGGCGGACAACACAATCAGATCAAAACTGCCAAAGGATTTCACTAATCCAGGATTAGTTCTGTTGTGATGCTGGCAAATCAGCAGACACGCTGAATGCGATCGCAATGGCGCCGCCAAGCGAAATCAGCCCAGCTGTCAAATTCACAACCAGATCGAGAGTGAGTGGCATGGGAATCAACGCTTGGTTGGAAGCGCTGGAAGATCACTTGGACGACTCAGAGCGAAGACAACAGCAGAGGTCAGAACCAAGGTGACGACGACCAGACCTGCAATGGCGGATGAGTAATCAGACATTGAATGGTCGTAACAACTTCAAGGATCTTAACCAGGTTGTTTCGCTTTGTAAACGACTCTCATCTGGAGCTGAGCCTCGCCTTCTCCAACACGGCCAGGTAGAGATCCTCGTCAATTTCCCGGATGTCGTATTCAGAAGGTCTCACACCGTGGTGGTGTTCATGCACGACCATCCAGCAGCACCGCTCCAATTCACCACTCGCCGTCGCTAACACCCCCAACGACTGCTCCACAAGCGAAGCCACCAGCGCAGGATCAGGAGTTGCCATCAACGACTCAACGGTCGGTGAACTCTAAAAAGCGAGCCGGTTGACCGCACTCCCGGTGGCAGACCGAACCAATCACATCGGTTCACCGGCCCTAACACGCGAATATCAGCCATACGGTTTGATCAGTTCGAGATCAAAGCTTCGATGCAACCCACGGCGGAACAGTTCACCGAACAAGCCTGGGCCGCCATCGTCTCTGCACAGTCGTTGGCCCAGAGCTCGCGCCATCAGCAATTGGAAAGCGAGCATCTGCTCCTCGCTCTGCTCAGGCAAGACGGCCTCGCCAGTCGAGTCCTCACCAAAATCGGCGTTGAGTCCAGCACCCTCGCCTCAGCGGTGCAAGCCCACCTAGAGCGCCAACCCAGCCTGACCAGTGCACCCGAATCGGTCTATTTGGGCCGCGCCCTCAACACGTGTTTCGATCGGGCGGCCCAACGGCGTGATGCCTTCGGGGACAGCTATATCGCGATCGAGCATCTCCTCTTAGCTCTCGCCGACGATGATCGATGTGGTCGGCAGCTTCTCAGCCAAGCAGGCGTCGACAGCAACAAACTCAATGAGGCCATCAAAGCGGTGCGCGGCAACCAAACGGTGACGGATCAAAACCCCGAAGGCACCTATGAATCACTTGAGAAATACGGCCGCGATTTAACCGCCGCTGCCAGGGATGGGCAACTCGATCCAGTGATCGGCCGCGATGAGGAGATCAGACGCACCATTCAGATCCTCAGCCGTCGGACCAAAAACAATCCAGTGCTGATTGGCGAACCCGGCGTTGGCAAAACTGCCATCGTTGAAGGGCTCGCCCAACGCATCGTCAATGGCGACGTACCCCAAGCCCTGCAAAACCGTCAGCTCATCGCGCTCGACATGGGGTCTCTGATCGCCGGTGCCAAATACCGGGGTGAATTCGAGGAACGACTCAAAGCGGTCCTAAAGGAAGTCACGGCATCTGAGGGGCAGATTGTGCTGTTCATCGATGAAATCCACACCGTCGTTGGCGCAGGAGCCAGCGGTGGAGCGATGGATGCCAGCAATTTGCTCAAACCAATGCTGGCCCGAGGGGAGCTGCGCTGCATCGGTGCCACAACATTGGATGAACATCGTCAGCACATTGAGAAGGATCCAGCGCTGGAGCGCCGCTTCCAACAAGTGCTTGTGGATCAACCCACGGTGGAAGACACCATTTCCATCCTGCGTGGGCTCAAAGAGCGCTATGAGGTGCACCATGGTGTGCGCATTGCTGACAGTGCTCTTGTTGCGGCAGCGGTCTTAAGCAGCCGCTACATCGCCGACCGCTTTTTACCGGACAAGGCCATTGACCTTGTGGATGAATCAGCAGCACGACTGAAGATGGAAATCACCTCCAAACCGGAGGAGATTGATGAGATCGATCGCAAAATCCTCCAGCTCGAGATGGAGAAGCTCTCTCTGGGCAGGGAGTCCGATGCTGCCAGCCAAGAACGCCTCGGCCGGCTGGAGCGCGAACTCGCAGAACTCTCGGAACAGCAGAGCACCCTCAATGCGCAATGGCAGCAGGAAAAGGGTGCGATCGATGAGCTCTCCAATCTCAAGGAGGAGATCGAACGAGTGCAGCTGCAGGTGGAACAAGCCAAACGCAGCTACGACCTCAACAAGGCTGCAGAACTGGAGTACGGCACGCTCGCCACGCTGCAGCAACAACTCAAGCAACAAGAAAATCAACTCGGAACAGACGACAAGGCAGACAAAACCCTGCTGAGAGAAGAAGTGAGCGAAGACGATATCGCTGAGGTCATCGCCAAGTGGACCGGCATTCCTGTCACACGACTGGTGCAGGGAGAAATGGAGAAACTTCTGCAGCTCGAAGCGGACCTGCACCAACGGGTGATTGGACAAAACCAGGCTGTAACAGCTGTTGCCGATGCCATTCAGCGCTCCAGAGCTGGGTTGAGCGATCCCAATCGCCCGATTGCCAGCTTCCTCTTTCTTGGGCCCACCGGGGTTGGCAAAACGGAGCTGTCCAAAGCTCTTGCCAACCGTCTATTCGACAGCGACGACGCAATGGTGCGCATCGATATGTCGGAGTACATGGAGAAGCACACCGTGAGTCGACTGATCGGGGCTCCTCCTGGCTACGTCGGCTATGAGGCGGGAGGTCAGCTCACGGAAGCCGTCAGGCGACGACCCTATGCCGTGATTTTGTTTGACGAAGTCGAGAAAGCGCATCCCGACGTCTTCAACGTGATGCTGCAAATCCTGGATGACGGTCGTGTGACCGATGGCCAGGGCCGCACCGTGGACTTCACCAACACCGTGCTGATCCTCACCAGCAATATCGGCAGTCCTTCCATCCTTGAGCTAGGGGGCAACCCCGATGAACACACGGCCATGGAAGCCAAGGTCAACGATGCGTTGCGAGCCCACTTCCGTCCAGAGTTTCTCAATCGACTCGACGATCAGATCATTTTTCACAGCTTGAGGCGTGAACAACTTCGAGAGATCGTCACTCTCCAGGTCAGCCGCCTCCGCCATCGTCTTGAGGAGCGGAAGCTTGATCTATCTCTCAGCGACGATGCTGCTGATTGGCTGGCCAACATTGGCTACGACCCGGTCTATGGAGCGCGGCCTCTCAAACGCGCCATCCAGAGGGAACTGGAAACCCCGATTGCCAAGCGGATCTTGTCCGGCGATGTTCCGGAGGGCGGAACGATCGAGGTGAAAACGGAGGACGGACGGCTTTCAATCCACTGAATCAAGTCCAAAAAAAGGGCCGGAGGTCTCCCTCCGGCCCGATCAAATCGCTCCACTGACCCGGTCAGCTCGATCAGCTTGATTTTCAGGGAATGAGAATGGACCAGGCAAAGGCCGAGCCAATTCCAATCCAAACGGCAGCAAGGAGCTGGCGATTGTGCTCTCCAAGCCAGCTTTGAAGTCCCCTGGACAGGGCAGTTGCGATCAAAAGCAGCGACCCTTGCGCCACCAACAGGCCAATGCCATAGGCGACGAGTGGGGTGGGTTCAGCACCAACAATGGTTCCGCCCAGCAAGTAGCCATGCAGGGCAATCGCCGGCAACAGGGTGATGAAAGGCAGCCTTTCCAAAATCACAAGACCTTCCAGCACGAGGGTCAGCGACACAGCGGCCTCAGCCCAAGGCGTGAAATTGTCTGCCAAGGGGACGACTTGGGCCACGCCACTTCCCAGAAGTCCAAGCGCCAGCATTGGTAGGAGCCAACGCCTGGGCCGAGCCCAGCCCACCAGGGCAATTGCCACCAAAAAAAGCAGGTGGTCTGGACCCAATAGAGGGTGACCAATCCCACTGATGAATCCTTGAACCAACGTCATCTGATCGCCTTCAGGCATGGCGAACGGATGGTGTGCCAGTGCTGGAGAAGCAGAGACAGCAAGGGTCAAACCACCCAGAAGCAGGCAACTGGCCGGTCGAAACTGTTTGATTGATGACTTCAAAAATCGATCCTCGTCGAACAAACACGGCGGGCGTTCTGACTGACGACCAACCCAAAAATCAGGTCTTGATCGCTTCACAGCTGCGGGACAGTGCCGGACTTTCACCGAACTTTCCCCGTTTCCTCCAGCAGCTGATCACCGCTGGAACCGAGCACTCCTTTATAGCGAAGCCTTTTCCACCCCAAACCAATCGGGAACGCATTGAAAACGCGCAGCATTGCGTGGGTTTTCGCGGGCTTCTACCGACCAGCAACAGCTGCGGCCCGAATCACGAGCCAACAACAGGTCATTCGCCCAGGTCCACACCAACTGGGCAGACGCTTCCATCCCGACGTTATCCATCACCCGAAGATCCAAAGCCCCCAAAGCGTCGAGTCGTTGCCACTCCGAAAGCAACGGGTCGTCTGCATTGACCAAAAACGTGTGATCAAACTGCGCGCGAAGCTGCTGTTCCAAGGGACGAAGACTGGAAAAATCCACGACAAAACCGCAGCTGTCCAATTGGGTCGCTGCGAAATACACCGTGAATGACCGGTCGTAACCATGAACGAAGCGGCAATGGCCAGGGTGTTTCCACTGCCGGTGGCAACAGGGATATCCCTCGAAATGCTTGCTGCAGGTGTGCCCAGTTGGCGGATTTATCACGGTGTTAGGCCGACGGGTGGACGTCGACGGTTGGAAGGTCGGAGGACGCTGCGGGAGGATCGGGTCAGCGCCCTTTTCTGCCCGAAGGCTTCATGCAGCCCCTGAGTCCCGCCTTCATCGATCAACTCCGTTTTAACGAAGCGGGGTTGATTCCAGCCGTCGCCCAAGACTGGCTGGATGGGGCGGTGCTGATGGTGGCGTGGATGAACCGGGAGTCGATCGCCACAACGTTGGCGTCTGGAGAAGCGCATTACTGGAGTCGATCACGCCAGGAGCTTTGGCACAAGGGCGCGACCAGTGGTCATCGACAGATCGTTCACAACCTCCGATACGACTGTGATGCCGATGTTCTGCTGCTCACCATTGAGCAGACCGGCAATGTGGCTTGTCACACCGGTGCACGCAGCTGCTTTTTTGAAGACGGAGATGAACGCACTGCCGGAGGAAGCACAGCATTGCAACCACCAGCGGATGCTTGTACAGAACTATCTCGCGTGATTGAACAACGTCGTGATCAACCGGAAACCGGCAGTTACACCAACAAATTGTTGGACGGCGGCGACAATCGCATCTTGAAAAAGATCGGTGAGGAATCAGCCGAATTTGTGATGGCCTGCAAAGACAACTCTGCCGATGAAATCGCCGGCGAAGCAGCGGACCTGATTTTTCATATGCAGGTTGCCCTCGCACACCATGGAGTGAGCTGGAGACAAGTTCAGTCTGTACTCGCCTCCCGTCGGGGAGCGCCCAGACGCCCGAACTGATTGGGCTGAGATCGGATCCAATCCAACGTGATGCGGTCAGCAGGCGACGGTGTCAACACTGGATCGGCGTGCTGAAAAACAGCGAGGGCATCGCCTTTCGATGGACTATGTCCCCACAGACCAAACGCATGACCAAGTTCATGCAGCGCCGTGGATTGAAGCGCGGTGGCCCTTAGATCTGGCGACACCAAAACCTCAACGAAAGGCTCTCGACGACGTTGACCCGCTCGGGTGAGTTCACGGATGCTGAAACGGCTGCGTCCGTTGCTAGCTCGCCAACCGGTCGGTGTCTGACGCCGTGGTGGGCGACGACGCCAAACGAGAATTTGAGCTTTGGACGCATCGTCCACACGATGGAAAGGCAGGAGAGGAGACCAACTCTCCAACGCCGCTTCCACTCCAGACAACCAACGCTGGCTCCATCGATCGGACTCAGCAGGAAGGGGCTCAACCCAAATGCACCAGTGCTTCAGAGAAGGAGCCCCATACACCGTGGTGGCCAAGCGATCAGCAAAGCCTGGCCCCTTCGGCAACGATGACGATGGGGGAGGACGCCGCAACCCCATCGGATCAATCACGCGGATCTCTGCCGCTGCAGGACAAGGAAGATCCATGCCTATGCGGCCGGAAGACCAACACCCCTGGCCATCAGCGTTGCCAGAAACGGAATGGATGCAAAGCCAACCAGTTCGATATTGATGATCCAAGCCAGACGACTGGCGAGAGCTTCGCTGACATTTGGCAGTTCACCCTTTCGCAACGGAATAGCCCAAAGGATGTAGGTCACCGTTGGATACAGAGAGAGGCCCCCAACGGAGAGATACAAACCAACCTTCCACCAGAACAATGGGTTCTGGGTATAAAACTCCGACCCTTGTCCAAAATGAATGACACGAAAGATGCCGCTGACCAGGAGTGCCAGCGCTGCGATGCCATAAACGATGTCTGTGATCACCATCGCGGTGGCTTCACCACGATCAGGGTTGGCCTTAATTAAGCGACGCTCAACGACGAGGGCCGCGAAACAGATCATGAAGCTGAGGTAATGAACGTATGCAACGCCAGCATTTTTGGCGATGTCTGTCGTTAGCGCGACCGCTAGCGGCATGACTGAAAAGCAAGGAATGGGCGTGACCCTAGCGGCTGAGAGGTCTCAACTCAATCGAAACTCTCAAGGTTCAGGAAGAAAATATTAATCATGCACTAAAAATAAATTCCGCAGTCTTTATTACACCCCTAAGAAGAAAACACTTTGGTTCTAGCTTCAAAAGAGCGAATCAAAACTGATGGTGAGCTCTCTGAGTGCTTTTCTCGGCGAAATTGGCCGCCACCAGCTGCTTACACCTGAGCAGGAATTAATGATGGGTCGAAAGGTGCAGGCAATGGTGGCTATCACCGATCGCTGCATGCTTGCTGGTGGTAGCGGTCCTGAGTGTATTTATACCGACGAAGAGAAAGTTGTCATTCGACGAGGGGAGCGGGCGAAAAACCAAATGATCACCTCCAATCTCAGATTGGTGGTGAATCTTGCAAAGCGATATCAAGGTAAAGGACTTGATCTACTGGATTTAATTCAGGAAGGCACATTAGGGCTCACCCGAGCCGTCGAAAAATATGACCCAACCCGAGGGCATCGCTTTTCAACATATGCCTATTGGTGGATCAGGCAAGGGCTGAACCGCGCTTTATCCACCCAGAGCCGCACGATTCGCATTCCAGTGAATGTGAATGAAAAGCTCACCAAACTTCGGGCGGCGAAGGCAAGGCTGATGCAACGCAATGGACTGAGTCCAAGTGCGGCACAACTCTCCGAACACATGGAGCTATCCCTCTCGGAAGTTGAAGACCTTCTCGCCTGCGAACTCCGGAGTGTCACCGTCAGTTTGCAAGGAGTGGTGAAATCCAAGTCCGACCCGAGTGAACTCGTTGATGTTCTGCCCAGCGATGAACTTCCACCGATGGAACGGGCAGAAATCGCTGAACGCAGTGCATCCGTTTGGACCCTCTTAAACAAAGCGAATCTGACCCCAAAAGAACGCACCGTGGTAACCCTGCGCTTTGGTCTCGATGGAACCAATGAATGGCGGACTCTGGCGGAGGTCGCTCGCCACATGAACTGCTCACGCGAATACTGTCGGCAGGTGGTGCAGCGGGCCCTTCGCAAGCTCCGTAAAACTGGGATCCAAAGCGGACTGGTGGAATCCAGTCACGGCTAACTGCCCCACAACTGCACTCTTTGCTGCTCAATGGCTGCCTGGACCCCTGACTTTGAAACTGAGCTGACTCAACTGTTGAAGGATTGGCTGAAACAACAGGGCAAAACGCAAGCCGATCTTCGCCGTAGCCTCCGAGCCGTTTCCACCAGGATGCCCTCTCTTTTGGAGGTGTTGGAGCAAGAGCACAAACAAGGTGGGCTTCCTGCTCTTGCGGCGCGCCTTTGCCGTGTTGAAGAGGACTGGCGAAACAACCCTGCGGGGGGAGCTGTTGAGCGCGACACAGCCGATCCCTTCGGACAGCTCGATCTTCTTCTCAAGGAAATCCGCCAAGACTCTCCCAACTAAGGCCCATCACAGGCAAAGTGGGATGACCTCAACCTGAGTGCATGAACCCGGTCAAGCTGCTGCCCTGCCTTGGAGTGCTGCTGGGACTATCTGCCGGCATGCAGACAGCCTCCTTGGCTCAAAGTGAAGGTTGGATGCTCGGACCGGGTAGTCGGAATGATCAATCCAGCGAGGTCGTGCCAACCCGCTGCACCACATTTCCGGATGGAACGATCACCTGCGATACGGAGCTGAAGCAGACCAAGCAACGAACACCTGCTCGCCCGTACTACAACCCCTTTAACGACTGAAGACGGTGAACCGCCAAAAGCCAAGAGAAGCCAATGGCTTCCTGCGACTCGTTGATCGTGGCGAGCGGGAGGTGGCCAGAATTCTCACGCTGATCACAACCGTGGTGATCACTGCGGCTCTCATTCAACTGGTGATTTCTCTTGGATGGAAGTTGTGGACTGGCGTGGTGCAGTCGCAAGCAACTTGGCTGGGTGATGACCTCATCAAAGTGCTTGGTGATTTGCTCACGGTGCTGATCGCCCTCGAGGTTCTCCAAAACATCACCAGCTATCTGCGCCGTCACGTGGTGCAGATCGAATTGGTGCTCGTCACCGCCCTCACAGCAGTGGCCAGAAAAGTGATCGTGTTGCCCTCCGGGGCTGAAGACAAGCCACAACTCTTGATCGGTCTGGGCATCGCCGTGGTGTCCCTCTCTGCCGCCTACTGGTTGGTCAAACGTGCCAATGCAACGCCAACCAGAGTGTCCCTGGGTCCGGATCCGTCCTCAGAACACGATGCAATCGATGGGGGGCCAGGTAGAGGTGATCTCCTGCACTGAGGTCGAGAGCGTCCGTCTCGTCTTGAAACTGCAGGCGTGCACTCCCTCGCAGAACCGCAACCCACTCGTGGGTGTCTTGGTCAAACCATTCTCCCTCTGCACTGGCAAATCCATTGGAATGGATTAAATCAAGGTGCCAGCTACGTCCTTGATGCAGACGCGCGTGCTCTTCCCTCCCAGCAGCGGCGGATAAACCCGTGAAGAGGTTCTCCTGCACAGATTGAGGGATTGGCGACTCTCCCCAACGACGGCCAATCTCGAACCCCCATGACTGGGCGAGTTGAACCACCTGATTGTGATTGGAGCAATCAGCCAGGGCATCACGCCGTTCAGGTTGCGTGTCGAGGCTTCGCACCAGTTGCTGCAGCTGATCAACTTTGTCGAGAAAACGGAGCAGATCCGATTCAGACATCGGCTCACCCGACACCATCTGCACTGATCTTGGCGGCTGATGGAGAGAGACCAAGCCAGCGTGCATCTGACCTACTGCACAATGACGGGAGACCACACATCGAGCGGATGAGACGCGCACTCAGGCTGTTGGGCTCAATGGTGATCGGTCTGATGATTCTTGTCGCTCAAAGCGACCGTGTTGAAGCCTCAAGCGACGGTGCAACCGTTTTCGAGAACCATTGTGTGGGGTGTCACGTGAATGGGGGAAACATCATCCGTCGGGGCAAAACCTTAAAAATGGCAGCACTGGAGCGCAATGGAGTGGATTCCCCTGAAGCCATCGCCGCGATCGCGCGAGAAGGAATTGGCCGCATGAGTGGATACGGCGATGTGCTGAATGACGGCGATGATCAACGCGTGGCGGATTGGATCTGGGAGCAAGCTCAGAACGCTTGGATCCAGGGATAAATCTCAACCGCAGTCCAAATTTTTTGCTTCCAATAAATATCAGCTTCCACGAGTTGCTTAACCTCAGCATGGGTTGCAGCTTCAAAGATGCCAAATACATGTGTGCTCCCTTCGGTGGGGCCGAGCGTAATTAATCGACCTGCATCCTTCAATTCACCAAGACGGCTGAGATGCTCTTCTCGAAAAGGTGTGCGCTTCTCCAGAGCATCGCTGCAATAGGTCCCCCAAAGAACAAAACGAGCCATTGAACAACTAATTACTTGACGGAATTCTACAAGTTCAAGACGTCACTCATCTCACCATCAAAGTGAATTAAA
>CEPW01076956.1_pt1 | contig 10392 bp, 9 predicted proteins | sample 356211 | NCBI WGS metagenome assembly CEPW01 (sample SAMEA2620021, study PRJEB7988) | marine metagenome | biome: marine biome (ENVO:00000447); feature: deep chlorophyll maximum layer (ENVO:xxxxxxxx); material: "saline water (ENVO:00002010), including plankton (ENVO:xxxxxxxx)" | depth 25 m
CTGTCGGGGCTCGGTACGGGGGCGTTCCTGCACGCGACGGCTGGGACGGTGAGTGGACTGAGCTCGCCGTGGAGTTCGGCACCATGCGTGGCGGCGTCACTGCACACAAAATCGTCGAGTGGGTCGTCTTACGTAGCGAGTTGGATGGCGCCAAGTGATGTCTCGAATATATTGAATGTGGAGATCACGCTTGGGAGCTCGAACGGGAAGGATGCGGCGGTCACCATGCAGAAGCTCACGTTGAACCGCGATAGCAACTGGGATGCCAGTCCAACGCCAAGTGCAACGCCAAGTCCAAACGCCCCAAGTCCAAGTACATACGGCTCAGGTCCAAGTCCAAGTCGGTACGCCTCAAGTCCAAGTCCAAGTCGAGGCTTATCGCTTGTCGCCTCGCTCGGGCTGGTGAGCTGCCTTGTGTTCGTGCCAATATGAGAGTCTGGAAGTGAAATTTCACGCGACCCCGCAACCACTTCTGTTTCGCCTGGAGAAAGTTCGCACTACCCCTCGACAAAAGCACAGACATCGGCACGCGCGCATCCGGGTAGATCACAACTTCAGATGAGTTGAGATACTAGTCCAGTGGCGACACCTGCTAGTGACCAAGCGCTGGAGAATTGAACCGCCGGTATCTCGCCATCCAGGCATATCACTGCTGGCCATGACTCCCGGCGTGGTCCACTGGATCGACTTCACCCTTTGGTGCTTGCGAGGTACCAATTGCGCACTTCGATCATACATATATATTTTTACATCGTGTACAATTTGTGTAATTCACATCCTACGCCGACCGCATGCGCGCACAGCCGAGCACCATAGCGAGATACGCGCCCATGATGAACCACGCCGTCGACGCGCTCGCGCGCATCGTGTCCATGGCGAGATTGACGCCTCCCGTCAAGACGTTCGATAAGAGGAAGACGAAGAGTTGATTCGTGCTCACCGACGTCACCACGCATGATACCGTCGTTTGCCGAGCGTCGAGTCGACGCAACGCCGTGAAGGCGACGATGACTTGCATGTTGTACGCCAAGGTCCACGCCACGTACGCCGCGTTTCCGGCCCGACGTGACGCGCGCTCGATGTTCTCGTGCGAAAACACTGTCAAAGCCCAGAGCGCTCCCGTCATCGAAACCGCGTCGCGAAGCCATTTTCCGAACGATCCTACACCGTCTTTGCGTGAAAATAAAAACATCTTTCCGAGACTCGCGGCTCCCAGGTAGACGCACAAATAACCAATCGAACTAAAAATTCCCTCTCGATTCACGGAGAGGAACCACTCCGCGAGGTTACGAACCGGCGGATGCACTCTCTTGCTCGGATCCTGTAATATCCACGCGCCGAGCGCGCCGCCGTTCGCCAAGAGAACGCACTGATACATCGCCGCGATCGCCGTTGCCGTCGAGGCGACGCCATCGCGCGGTGCCGCCGGAGCGAGCAGTTTGACGAGCGCCAGCGTGAAGAAAAAATTCCAATACCGACCGTACTCGCTCTCCACGGTGTGATAGCCCACGGCGGCCGTCGCCGCCAGACGCGCGACGCCCAGAGCCACGAGTGCGAGGAATCCTCCTCGCTTTTGAAATTTTCTTCCTCTCCTGTTTTCTTCGCCGAAGCGCGCGAGCGAAGAAACGAAACCGCTCGAAAACACGTACGACCCGCCGCCGATGTCCATGAGACTGAGTCCGTAGGTTTCCGTCTTGCCTAACCGACGCGGAAACAAGTCGAAATCGATCGCCAATATCGCCGTGATCGTCAGCGTCGTCAACACGAACCTGTACGTCGTCACGCCTTCGCGCAGCACAGACGTCTCGATGTGAGAAGGTCGCGTCGACGCGTCTCTCCAGCGTCGCGCGAGCGGCCACGTCGCGAGACACCCCGCGAACGCAACGCCCGCGACCGAACGCGCGAGTTCGGGCGCGAACATCGCCGCCAAACCGGCGTAGGCGAGCACGAAACCGAGCGCGACATCGACACCATCATCGTGTGTCACCACCACTCGACGCATCTGCGCGCACACGCACGCCGCCGCGAAGACGACGAAGACGATCCCGTTCACCTCACCGAACGTCGCGCCATCGTTACCACTCACGAAGGCCACTTTCGCCGCGTTCGACGCGCGCATCCGCCCGTCGCAAGCGCGCGCGTCGACGAATGAATGAGTGAATGAATGAACTTCGACTTCGTTCAGCTCATCATCACATCTCGCCGCGATGAGAGGACCGGAGCAGTTCTTTCTCGCGTGCGCGTTTCGAACGTGCGTGAGCGCGAGGTCGCCGACGACGCCGTCCGCGTCGGCGCCCCCGCTCGAGGCAATGCGCACGATGCGCACGATGGGGCGCGAAGCGATGATGCGCGCGAGCGACGATGGTGCTGATGATGGTGCTGGTGAGAAGTCGTCGTCGTCGTTCGATGAAGATAAAATGTTGCTTTTAGACGCGCTGGAACAGCAGGCGTCGAACGGTCCGTGCACGGGCGCGCGGCCGTGGGAGTTCTGGGATCCAGCGGGCGCGTTGGCGCACGATGCGTGGTCGATGCTCGGCTCGCTCGAGCGGCGCCGCGCGATGGCGATGTACGTCGAAGTCGTCTCGTCCGCGTACCCGGATTGGTTTCATCTCTTGACAAAGAATATGAGCGAGAAACAAAAGAGAAAGATGATCGCGACGGCCAAGGAGTGCGCGCTCGAATACTACAGAGCCCTCGCGAACGGTTCGCTCGGAACGAGAGAAATGGTGTCGCCGCAGAAGCATACGCACCAGACGGATAAGAGCGCGAGCTCCTCGACGTCGTTCTTGGACGAATGCTTCGCATCGACGACAGCGGGAACATTTATTCAACTTCCGAATCGAGGTGATGAAATTCCACGCGCTCGAGCGGGTCACGTGAGCGCTTTGCTTCACGACGACGCACTCTTCGTCTCGCACGGTAGAAGCGGACGCGGCAAGCTCATCGCCGACTTTTGGCGGCTCGATTTGCGCACGGGCGTTTGGAACGAACAAGCGCTGCATTGGCCCGGGTCCACGTGCTCGGGTCTCGCGTCCGCCGCGGTCGGCGAACACATGTTCGTCTTCAGAGGTAAAGGACCGTTCGATTTAGACGAAAACGCTCTCTACGACGTACAGGTGAGCGTGATGAATTTAGACGCAAACTTTGGTTCTAGTGAATTCAAGTGGACGCACGTGAGGTGTACAGTCGACGGTGACGGTAGTTTTCCTGGCGCGCGATCGATGCACACGGCTTCCGTGTGCGGTGATCGCGTGTTCGTTTTCGGAGGCGTAGACGCGTCTGGCGACGACTTGGATGAATTATGGCAATACGTCCCGTCGACGTCTTCGTGGCGTCAACTCGCGAGCGCGGGACACGCGCGAAGCGGTCACACGGCGATATCCGTCGATGATAGGTACTTGTTGGTTTGTGGCGGTTCGATCGGAAATGAACTGCACGATTGCTCATCGGTCGACGTGTACGACGCCGCGAGCGACGTTTGGAAAACCGTTGCGTGCCCCGCAGATCGACGCGAAGACGCACCGTGCCGGCGCGCCATGCACGCCGCCGCAACTTTCGGGAATAAATGGATCATCGTCGGCGGTGGAGACAACGAAAAACCGGTGTGCGACGCGTATTGGCTCGACGTGAGGAAATGCGTGGACGAAGACGAGTGCGCGTGGGAAAAGATGTGCGACGCAAAGCTCGTCGGTCGAGAAGGAATGTCCGCGACGATCGTCGCGTCCGCCGCGACAAAGAATAGCTATTTGCTCTTACACGGCGGCTTGAACGAGGCCGGCACGTCCAACGCCACGGTCGCCTGTAAGTTAGACATGAAATGAATTCCTAGCAATCGGTACCTCGCTCGTCGCGAGCGAAAAGTTTTGCGAGATGACGGCGGGAGGAATGGGGATGAAGAAGGAACGAAGTTGCGACGTCCACGACAACTCGATTCCAGTCGACAACTTCCCTTTCCTCTTGTATGGCACGTCATCATTTTTGTCCCTCTCATCTTCCGCCGAACACCGCGCGTGATGGAAAAAACGCTCGAGACGAAAAACGCCCGACTCGCGACCGCCTTTGCGCGCGCGGCACTGCGCGACGCGCACGCGCGCGACGCGCGCGCTGTCTCCTAGACGCACCGAAGACGAACGTCGCGCGTCATACGCGCCCGCGTCGCCTCGCACGATGACCGCGACGTCGCCCGCGGTGACGATCGTCGCCGATGGGCGCGTTGACGAAAGAGAGACGAAAACGCCCGCCGAGACGAGAGACGCGCGAGAGAGCGCGTCGAGCGATGACGACGGAGGCGACGCGGAATCGGAATCGGAATCGGAGTCGGAGTCGGAGTTCGAGGACGAGGCCGTCGACGCCGTTCGAGCGACGCTGGATCGTCAGGGCTTGGGGGACGACGACGACGTCGTGGCCGATGACGTCGACGAACGCGACACGCGCGTGCGACTCTTACTCATCAGGGAGCGAGACGCCGAATTCGCCGCGGACAGATCGTTCAAATCGCGGTCGCTGACAGATCTGAATAACGAAGCGGTGCGACATTTGAAGAGTGGCGACGACGTGCGGTGCATCGTGTCGTACGCCAAATTGTTTAGAAAAATTGCCGAGAACAACGTCACGCATCCGACCTTGTTCGTTTGTCACGCCAATCGCGCCGTCGCTTACTTGAATTTAGGTCTGTTCGAAGAAGCTTTGTGGGACGGTCATCGCGCTCAGACGCTCGCCAACGAACGTTTCACGCAGACGCAAAGTGACGATGGCACCGTGAAGACTTTCGTGAAAGGATATGCGAGGAAAGGATTCGCACTGATGGGATTGAAGGAGCCGAGACTGGCGAAAATGGAGTTTGAGCGAGGTCTTTCCATGTCGCCGAACGATCTTGAATTGAAGCGAGGTCTCGAGGAATCGACGGAGGCGATCATTCATGACTTGTACCACGGGCGCGGTAAAGAACGACAACACGCTCTACCGAGCTCGGGAAAGACGAGCGAACGCATCTCGCAGCTGCCCTTCTCGGCGCCTCTGCATCGCGTCCATCCTCGCGACATGTTACCGAACAAGCTTCTCACGCCGTTTCAAGCGGAGAACGATTATCATTTGAAGGATACGTACAACTACATGACGATTCAAACTGATATTCGCATTCCGAAACGTCATTTCAAGGTGCTCGAAGACGGAGTTCGTCGATCAAAATTCGCGTCGGCGATACAGAGAGCCGTCGACAAATTGCACGGCGACGCGAAAGATGCAAGAGTTTTAAACATCGGATGCGGCGCTGGACTCAACGCCATGTGTGCTTTGAAGTCCGGTGCGCATCACGTCACGGCGACGGAGCGTTGGCTGTATCTCGCAATGGCGTGTAAAGAGAACTTGTTGAGCAACGGATACAGCGACGATCAAGTCAAGGTTGTGTACAAGAGGCCTGCCGATCTCGCCTTGCTTAGAGACGTCCCGATATCGTGCAATCTGTGCATTTGCGACGTATTCGATGATGGATTGCTCAGCTCGGGAATCGTTCCGGCGATGCGCCACGCGTTGGACAACTTACTCCTTCCGGACGCAATCGTCGTGCCATCGAGCGCGACGATGTACGCGCAAGCAGTGGAGATGCGAACGCCTGCGTTCGATGGTTTGAGCCTCGACGCGATCGATGGTTATCGTTTTCATCCGACGTATTTATCTGGTGTGGACCTTTGCGACGACGCCTTCGTCCCGCTGAGCGAGCCTTTGCAAGTATTCCAGTTTGATTTTCTGATTCCTCCAGATTCGAGCGAAAAATGCATGGTTGATTTGACGTTCACAAAACGAGGCAAGTTTAACGCCATCGTGTTTTGGTACGACATGACTCTGATCGATGACATACGAATATCGACGAGACCCGGTGAGAGCGAATCGCCGTCTTCGATGCGCGCCGCCGTGCAGTTTATGCCCGGTAAGATACAAGTTGAAAACGGCATGGTTCTTCCGCTTACGTGCGCGCACAACACCGTGGGCGTTCAATTCAGTGTAGAGGATGCTGAATACGACGACCTTTCCAAGAGAGATGCCAGTTTTCCAAAGTATCATTTCCACATGTTGCGCGACGACGCTCGCTTGCACGCGTACGCCGACGCCATCGCGAGACAGATTGATCGAATTCACGCTCGCGGAGAAACCGTTCGCGCTCTCGACGTCGGCACCGGGAGCGGTGTCCTCGCCATGCTTGCCGCCCGAGCAGGCGCTGAGTCGGTCGTTGCGTGCGACACTCACCCTTCTCTTGTCACCGTCGCTCGACGCAACGTCGCGGCGAATGGTTTCGGCTCTCGAGTGAGTGTGCTCAAGAAGGACGCGACCCTGCTCGAACGCGGCAAACACACGCCGTACGAAGGCGTGAATTTGATCACATTAGATGTGTTCGATGCCGGTCTCACCGGAGATCAGGTGCTTTTTCTGCTTGAATCGGTAAAGCGAAACGTCGCCGCGTCGTCTTGCGGCGTCGTTCTCGCCGCGGCGACGATTTATTGCGCCGGCGTCGAGTCGTACACGAGCGAGGTGGATGGTTTCGACATGAGCTCGTTCAACAAGTACCGATGGGATAGCTCGTACGAGGCGACGTACATGAAAGACCAATCGTATCGCGTGTTGACGAAACCGAAAAAGGTTTTTGAGTTCTTCTTCGACGATTCGCAAAAGAGCAAGTCGCGGGAGACGGTGCTCAAAGTCGAAACAATCGCGCACGGATACTTGAACGCAGTGTGCTTTTGGTTCGATTTGCACATGGACGAGGAGGAGACGATCACGACGGCGCCGCCGGGGATCGGGAAAGGCGGAGAGATTGAAAATGGTGACGCGATACTCGGAGATTTCGACGGCGCAAAGGCGAAAAAAAACATGGAAGACTCCATTCGACGAGTACGAGAGAACATGGCCGCCAATCCGCGGAGCAAGGATTTCGTCGCCCCGGCGACGCCCGCGGCGACGCCGACCGCGTCCGATCTAGTCGCATCGATGAACGACGACGATGGGCGGGATGACCATCCAGGCGGTGAGGAGAATCAAGAACACTACTGGGGACAAGCGTTGCAATATCTCGAGAGGGGCGTGCAGGTGCGAGCGGGGAAGAAGATTGCGCTCCTGGCGAAGCGCCAGAGCGATGGCGTGCATTTTAGCCTGAAGGAAGGGGTCGGAAATTGGGTGGGAAAGCCACCGTGGAAGATTGAATGGGGCGGAGGCGCGTCCGTGGAGAGCCCACACTTCCAGAGAGTGCACTATTGTCAACTTCTCGTGAATGATTTTTTGATGCGCCTGCGCTGTAAGCGTTTCGCGCCGATCGAGAAGGATATGAAAATGATTCTCGCGCACTGCGGAAATCTGTTTCTCGAGCCTCGCAGTTTGACAGAAATATACCATCACTTGGTCATGCTGGAGGTTTACTTCGATTGGGACGAATTCTCACCCGGGTCCAAGCTGGAAGCCATGACGAAACCGCACTTGCGATTGGGCTGACGCGACTATGTTATGTAGTAGCCATCTAATTACACGCGGAGCGTCTGTCGGTGGTATAACCCGCCGTTTTACATGTCACAACACGCGTACACGCGTCGATCAAAAGTTCGCGACTCGCTCCTTCTCCGCTTGTCTGCGCGCCAACTTCGCTCTGCCAGACTCCGTCTTTTGCAACTCGTGCGCCGTCTTGCTCTCTCCCGTCGACCGTCGACGCACCCGTCTCTCGTCTCGTCTCGTCTCGTCTCGTCTCTCTCTTTCTCGTATTCAACGCATCGTTTCCCCCATTCGACTCGAAAATGAGACTATGGCATCCCATATGGGTAAACACTGAGAGAGTAGATCTCCATCGACGACTCGCCACCGCGCCATCCCGAGCCATTTCGCGCGCGGTGCGATTGAGACCCGCCTCTGTGCGACGCGCTCAACATGGCGACCACGCAAGAAATCAAGCTCTTCGGCAAGTGGACGTTCGATGACGTCGAGGTGAGTCTTTCGCTTCGCGCGCGCGCGTCGCGACGTCGCGCGTCGAGCGCGTGACGTCGCGACGGAGATCGGACCGAGGGCGTATTAGGGTCAGACGCGCGATGGTTGAGTGCGCGAACGTTCGGACGAAGAGCGTCGCGACGGAGGATGCGCGACCGCGACGCGAACGAATGACTTACGAATGTGATTTTGCGCTCGCAGATCAACGACATCTCGTTGGAGGTGAGCGCGCGCGAACGCGGTTCGACGAGCAGAGCGCGCGATGCGATGCGTTGCGTGCGAAAACCCTGACCGAGGCGCGCGGACGGATCGAGACGATTCTCCGGCGCGTCTCGCGTCGTGAATGGGGTCGCACGCGCGCGAAAAGACGCATGGAAATCGTTCTCGCGCGATTCGACGTCGAGAGTCGTCGCACGCGCGATTCTCGAAACGTCACCCGGGGCTCGAGTCGACGCGCGCGATCCCGCGAACGGAAGACTGACCTCGACCGCGTGTGTTGTGTTTGATTTATAGGATTACATCGCGGTGAAGCCGAAGTATGCGGTCTACGTTCCGCACACCGCCGGCCGTTTCGCCGCGAAGCGCTTCCGCAAGGCGCAGTGCCCGATCGTCGAGCGCTTGGTGAACTCTCTCATGATGCACGGCCGCAACAACGGTAAGAAGTTGATGGCTGTGCGCATCGTCAAGCACGCCATGGAGATTATTCACTTGCTCACGGACCAAAACCCGATCCAAGTCATCGTCGATGCCATCATCAACGCCGGTCCGCGTGAAGATGCGACGCGCATCGGCTCCGCCGGTGTGGTTCGCCGTCAAGCCGTTGATCTTTCCCCGCTTCGTCGCGTCAACCAAGCCATTTACTTGTTGACGACTGGTTCTCGCGAAGCCGCCTTCCGTAACGTGAAGACCATCGCGGAGTGCTTGGCGGATGAGTTGATCAACGCCGCGAAGGGTTCCTCCAACTCTTACGCCATCAAGAAGAAGGATGAGTTGGAGCGCGTCGCGAAGGCGAACCGATAAGGGGGGTTGTGCGTGTCGGCGTCGAAATTATAGCATATACACCGGTGTAAGACAGTGGTTCACGCCTAGCTTAAAAATAAACAGTGTTCGTCCTCACATTTTTTCTAGTGCCCGCGCGCTCGCTACGCTACGCTACGACTACTTTTTGCCGGTTGTGCCAGGCGACGACGTCGTCGTACTTGAGCGCGCCACCGAAGCAATCCAGAGCGGACCCGACGGTGATGTCGACCATGCCTTTACCCGCCGCCTTGACGAGTTCGAGATCCTCCAGACTTCGCACCCCGCCCGCGTACGTCACGGGGATGGGACACGACGCTCCGAGAAGCTCGACGAGCTTCAAGTCGATGCCGAGTTTCATCCCCTCTACGTCCACCCCGTGCACGAGAAACTCGTCGCAACACTTCGATAAGCGCTCCATCGTCGCCGAGTCGACGGCTAAATCCGTCCACTTTTGCCACCTATCGGTGACGACTTTATACACGCCGTCGCCGTCCAGGCGACAACTGAGGTCGAGGACGAGCTTATCGGCGCCGACGGCGCGAACCATTTCGTCCAGCGCGCGCTCGTCCAGAGCGCCGTCCTTGAACACGTAACTCGTCACGATCACGTGCGAGGCGCCGGCATCGAGAAACTCACCCGCGTTGGTCGGGTTGACGCCTCCGCCCACGTGCAACCCGCCCGGGAACGCCGCCGCCGCCTCTTTCGCCGCCCGCGTCGTCCCTTCGTCCTTGCTCAGCAAGATGACGTGCCCTCCGTAGATTCCATCTCGCTTGTACATCTCCGCGTACGCCGCGCTCGGAATCTCCGTCTCAAAATTCGTCGCCGGCGTCTCCGACGACGCGTCCCCCGGGGTGACCCCGTCCCGCAGCGTGCTCCCGACGATTTGTTTCACCTTACCGTCGTGTATGTCGACGCACGGTCGAAACCGCACCGCGCGCGCGACGTTCGCCATGCGTGCCCGCACCACCTCCCGCGTCACGCGCGGCCGACACCACGACGAGCGACGAGTGACGCGTCTTCTTCGTCTCCGTGTCTCCTCTTCTCATCCTCTCTCGAGCGATGCCCCGACGGTCGATGGATGCCTAAACCCCACCCCCGGTCTCGGAGCGTTCATTACACATGAAATTTCGACCGTGCACCCCAGGTGTAACGTTTTTCACCCCCGGAGTCCCCCATCTTGAGTTATAAACGGTCGTTTAGAGAAAAAAAACCGAGTTACGGAAATTGGTCTGTGCAGTGTTCGTTCGCGTCGGTCGCATCTCCGGTCGAAATTTCATGTGTAAAAGGAGATCGATGGCTCTACAGTGCGCACACTACGTGACGAATGTCTGAAAGTAAGAAATCGGGTGTGTTCGTGTCGGGTGCCCGGATGTTGGTTGGGCCACCGCCGGTGATTGATTTGATTGTCGC
>CEPW01180536.1_pt1 | contig 10392 bp, 7 predicted proteins | sample 356211 | NCBI WGS metagenome assembly CEPW01 (sample SAMEA2620021, study PRJEB7988) | marine metagenome | biome: marine biome (ENVO:00000447); feature: deep chlorophyll maximum layer (ENVO:xxxxxxxx); material: "saline water (ENVO:00002010), including plankton (ENVO:xxxxxxxx)" | depth 25 m
TTTAAAGAAACAAGCTAGTAATACGCCGAAAGGAGAATGGGTTCAAGGATTTAAATATGACGATACTAAAATAAAAGAAAATAGAGATCTTTACCGACAAGATTTAGATTCAATTTCATTAGACCACCCAATAATGGTATCTCACAGAGCTGGTCATGTATATTATATGAATTCAAAAGCTTTAGAACTTTCTGGGTATCATCATGAATCTGAAGACCCTCATGGTGGAAAATTAGGAAGAGACAAAAATACTGGTGAATTAAATGGAGTGGTTTACGAGAGAGCAATAGAGCCAACTCGAGAATTGCTACCCAGAATATCTGATAAAGAAAGAACTGAGGGATTAAAACAAATTAGCTCCATGTTAAATTCATCAGGATTAACAAGTGTTCACGATGCTCGAGTCAGCCAAGATGAATTTCTTACGTATCAAGATGGTGAAAAAAATGATTATTTGGGGCTAAGGGTATATATGCTAATGGCTCAAGATTTATTTCCAAGTTTAAGAGATGCAGGTGTTAAAACAGGCTTTGGAAGTGAAATGCTAAAAGTTGGTGGAATTAAAATGACATCTGACGGAGCTATTGCTGCAAGAACTGCATGGCTTTCTCAACCTTATATTGGATCAGATCACGATTGTGGGATCCAAGCCATGAGTCAAGAAGAATTAGACGACCAGGTTATTCAAATGCATAATGCAGGTTTCCAGGTAGCAGTACATGCTAATGGCGATTCTGCTATTTCAATGGTTTTAAATTCATATGAAAAAGCATTAGATCTTAATCCTTTAAAAGATACTAGGCACAGAATAGAACATTGCACCTTGGTAAATCCTGAAATATTAACACGAATGGCAAAAAATGATGTGCAAGCAACACCATTTTGCACTTACGTTTTTTACCATGGAGAAAAAATGCAATTTTATGGAGAAGAACGTTTAGAATGGATGTTTGCTCAAAAATCATTTATAGAATACGGTGTAAATTCTACTGGAGCAACTGATTATCCTCCCGGACCATACCCTCCACTAATGGGAATACAGAGTTGTATAACAAGAACTGATTCAAATGGTAAGCTTTGGGGTCCAAGCCAAAAGATAAATATCGATCAAGCTTTAAAAATATATACACTGAATGGTGCCCGGGCTGCTTTCGAAGAAAATATTAAAGGTTCGATATCATTAAACAAACTTGCCGACTTTGTTGTTCTTGATGAAGATATCACGCAAGTTGATCCTTTTGCAATAAAAGATATCAAAGTTGTCAAAACTGTTATTGGTGGAAAAACTGTTTATGAAGGATAATTAGTATTCCTTATTATCCATTATGTATTGAGTTAATGGACTTGGAGATGGATTAGTTTTAATATTTAAAATCCCAGGACCTTTATGAGCTAAAAATTTTGATAGCTTTGAATTTAATTCGGATTTTTTTTCAATCAAATCTCCATATGCTCCTGTTGCTTTTGCTATATTTTCATAATTAACAAAGTTTAAGTTGGTAGCCACAGGGTTGTCAAAAAATTGGACTTGTTGGTGATAATCTATACCCCAAACAGAATCGCATCCAATAATAATTTTTACATTCACATTATTCCTTACAGCTGTGTCAATTTCCATTAAATTAAAACCAGAAGCACCATCCCCTGTAAAAACAATTACTTCTTCGTCAGGTAATGCCACTTTAGCTCCAATTCCAAAAGGGACTCCCCATCCTATCATACCTAAAACACCATTAACGAACCATCTATCTCTTTCATTTGCAGGATAATAAGAAGCTCCGTAAAAAGCAAAATCACTCCCTTCAAATACCATGCATGATTTTTCATCCAACATTTTATTTAATGCAAAATGAATATCCATTGAGTGAATCGATTCAATATCATTCCTATATTTCTCCAAGCTAGAATGATGGTTTTGAGACTCTATTTCTAAAGATTTTAAAATATCTGGTGATTTTTTATAGTCTTTATAATAATTCAAATTCCGAACTATTTGTGAAACAAAGTTTCCAACTGATGATAATATTGAAAGATCCGCTCTCTTAGATCGGCTCAATATTTGTTCATCTGGATCAACTTGTATAATATAAGATGATTTGGAAATAACAGGATGGTTACCAAAGTCTAAAGTAAAATCTAATTCTTTACCAAGTAATATAACCAAATCTGATTCAGAAATTACTCTTGCAATTGGATTTGCTCTTTGATCTGACAATCCAAAACATAAATAATGACTGTCTGGAATAATTCCTCTTGCACTCATTTCAGTTAATATTGGAATATTTAAAGTTTCAACCAAATTAATTATTTCATCAGATAAAACATCATGTGCTCCATTTCCTAAAATGATAATCGGATTACTTGATTTTTTTAAATATTCAATGATTTTTTGATGTGAAAAATCAGGATTGATAACAGAAGATCCATTTATTCTAGATTGAAAAGACATATCATTTTTATCATATGATTGCGATTGCAAATTTGTAGGAATCGTTAAATGAGTAGGTCCTCTTCTTCCAGACAAACTTATTTGATAACTAGCTTCTAAATTAGATACAATTTGATTCCCGTTAAGAATAATTTCAGATCTTTTTGTAACAGGTTTCGCCATGCCAACTTGATCTATTTCCTGAGCAGCGCCCATACCAAGTAGCTTACTATCAGCACAACCTGTTATATTTATTATAGGACTAAGTTGTTGATGTGCTAAAGTAAGTCCAGGAATAGCGTTGGCATGTCCTGGTGTGGTAAACATAGTAATACCAGGTTTTTGTTTTATTCTTCCCCACGCATTTGCCATATCAACGGCAGCTTGTTCGTGTCTTGTATCAATAAATTTAAATCCTCTTTTAGATAAAATATCCATAATATGTAATATATGGTCACCAGCTACCGTGAAAATTGTATCTATATTTTTTGATTCAAGAAAATCTGCTATATATTCAGAACCTGTTTGTTTCATTATTTATTTAAAGAATTGTAATGCTTCAGAAGGGTTTTTATATAATATTGATTCAATCATTGAATCTGTATATCCCTTGTCTTTCATTCTTGGAACAATAAATGAAGGGATATAACTATAACCCCATCCTCCATATTCTTCTAATTGATGTTTTGCACATATATCATGAGCAATCAGTATTTTGGATTCATATCCTTGTTCAATTAACCATAAAATATCATACATTCTTTTAGCATCAGAAGGCATATCTATGTTTTCATTAGCGCTGTAATAATGATTTTCCTGTCCAAATAAATCCCACTCTAAATAACATCCAGATTCAGCAATTTGTAATAATGTTTCTTTTTCAAACACTGTTCTGTCTAAATGACCCATAATTGTTTTAGATAGGTTTGCTCCAGATTTTTTTAGTATATCTATAGCAACAATTGGGGCTTTTTCATCTCTACCAGGGTGTATCAAAATTGGTGCACCAGTTTCTTGTTGTGCTACAGCTGAAGCAATTAGGACCTTTTCTTCATCTTTATGTAGAGGATGAGATAATCCGACTTCTCCAATAATCCCTGATTTTATTAGTTGTTTACCCACTCCAATATTAACGTCATTTATTATAACAGCAGCTAAATCCTCAATACTCATTTCAGAAACTTCCGGAGGATGAGCTAAATAAACATAATATGCAGCCCCCATTATAACGTTAATATCAGTTAAATTTGAAACTTTCAATAATCCTTCAGGATCTCTAGAAAGTCCTATACTTGTAGCATCAACAATTGCACCACCACCCACAGCCTTGTATTTTAAAATTTCTTTAACTGAAATATCAAAATCTAAAATACTTCTATCATCTAAATTTTTCCAACCTTGGTGATAAATTAATCCTCTGTTTTGAAGATTAATTGGCTCATAAAAAACTTGTTTTTTATGAGACTCATCAGGAGGAACAGCCATAGTCGGAGGAAATTCTATAAATATATGTTCATGAGTCATAGTCATGCCTAATTCGCTTGGATCGATGACACCTTTAACTGTTTGAATCTTTCCTTTTCGTGACATATATACACCCTTTATGAACTATTTTTCGAAAATTTACCATATAATTACAAATAAATAAACAATAATACAAAGATTTAAAAAAATTATGAAAGATAAAACAATTATTCTAGGTATTACAGGTTCAATTGCGACTGGTAAATCTACGTATATTCAAAAATTAATCACAGAATTTGCTCCTGAATACTGTGATGCAGACAAATTAGTACACACTTTATACGAACCAGGAAAACCAGCTTATTCAAGAATTTTAGATGTATTTGGAAAAGATATTTTAGACGAAAAAACAAAATACATTGATCGTAAAAAATTAGGTGCTATAGTATTTAAAAATAAAGATTTAATGAAAAATTTAACTGACGCCATTGGAGACATTGGTAGCGAAGTTAAAAAAATTGTTGATAATTGGATAATCAAAAATAAAAAAATAGGCATAGTCGAAGCAGTAAATTTAATTGAGGCAAATTATATAGAATGGTGCGATAAGGTATGGTTATTTAAAGTTGATAGTAATATCGCACTCAATAGATTAATCAAAAGAAATAATTTAAGTGACACAGAAGCAAATAAAAGAATTAATAGCCAAACTCCATGGAAAAAAAGAGCTCAATATTCAGATTTAATCATTGATACTAACGATGAAATTGAAAATATCTACAAAAATTTAAAAACAAATTATTTAAAATTAATCAATTCTCAGTGAAAATTATTTTATCCTTATATAATAAATCTATCTGATCCGAAGAGTAACCTAAATTATTAAGATATAAATTATTGTGTTCCCCTAAATTAGGGTAATTTGAAATAGGAATTTCTTTAAGTCCAAAATCGTATAAATTATGACCCATTTCAAGTGATATTAATGAAGGATGCTCTAATTCAGTAACTAAATCCCATGTGATAGGATTTTTTAAAAAATCATATTCGTCTTCTCTTGGATTTGTTACAGTGCAAATAAATATATCAGAAGAATTTATGTTTTTTATAAAAATTGAAGAATTATGAGTGATAAAAAAGGATTCAAGATCTGATATTTTAGTATTAAATTTTTCATTTACAATTTCGATCAAATTTTGCTTACTTAAATTTTTTGAATAAACATATACCCAACCATCTTTAGTTTCATATGCTCTGTTAATTTCACTTATTCCATTTTGATGTTCATTTACAAATTTGGGGATATATTTTCGATCTATATAATCTTTTATTCTTCGAGCATTTAATAACATTCCTCCAGATAGCAAATTAGTGCTAACAATACTACCAGAATTATTTTTTATCCGATTATAAAGGCCTACAATAGTTCCAAGTGCAGCCATTCCTCCTGCAGTAAAATCAGTAGGTGCCAACATTCCTAAAAACACAGGAGGTCCTCCTCCTCCTTGAATGGTTTGCAATCCTGTAATTGATTGCGCAATTGGGTCTAGTCCTGGTCTATTTACATACGGTCCGTCATGACCATAAGCTGATATATGTGTTTGTGTTATATAGGGATTTAATTCATTTAAATCTTTTTGCCCAAGACCAACTCTTTCTGCAGCGCCTGGTCTCATGTTTTCAAGAAATATATCAACTTCTTTAATAAGATCTTGCGCAATTTTTTTCCCTTTTGTAGTCTTGGTATTGATAGAAATACCTTTTTTATTTCGATTCAGATTTTGAAAGTATCCAACTCCCAATGGTCTGGATATCTCACCTGAAGGAGGCTCCATTTTAATAACTTCAACTCCCAAGTTTGACAATATTCTGCCTGCAACAGGTCCTGCTATCACATTTGTGATTTCAAGAGATTTAAATCCTTCTAAAGGTAAAGAAAATGATTCTCGATTGAAATTATTATTGGAATTTTCTTTAACTTCTGTTGATTGGATTGAAACAAATTCACCTATTTGTTTTATATTATTTTCTTCAAAAATTAATTTGTTATGAATAATCTGAGGATCATTAATTGCTTCTTCTAAATTATTAATTTTGTTATACGGTACATCTGCATCCTCAAATATTTGACTCCATTCCTCACAAGTTTTTGTTTTCATAGTAACAGCAATTAAATCATATAATTTGGTAGCAACATTAATGAAATTATCCCTGTCTCTACCCGTTGGTCTAAAAATTGGTTCAAATTCTGGGTCAAATAATATTTCTGGCATATCAATTGCAATAGCAGCTTTTTCAGAAAATCCGGAATGAATACAAGCTAGCTGGATAAATCCATCCTTACATTCGTAACTACTATAAAAAGGGACACCTCCATATGGTTTGGCAAAATCTCTCCATTTATCACCCTGATACGGGTTTGAAGCATATAACAATAATCCACCAATTAATGTAGAATTAATATTATTAATTTGTTTTTTTGAAATAGAGTTAGAAACCATAGCTGATACTATAGCTGTAGCAGAATTGATTCCACATCCAACACTTGTAATTGGATGCATTAAATATTTGGGGCTAGCTTTACCGTGACCTGGTAATATTCTCATTTCTCCAGCCCTAGCTATTACTAATTCATCAATCATTAATTCATTTTTTAATCTAGATTTCGTGGGAAATGCTGATATGTGACATATGATCTTATCATTGATATTTAAATCATAAATTTTTTGATTTAAATTTTTATATTCAGATGAATCAATTTGAAAATCGTGAATTATAATGGTACATAAATTAAATATTGAATTATCTATATCGTCCAAGTCAGAATATAATAAAAATTCTTTATTTCGGTTCCAAAAAGCATTTTTATCCTTAATAGATGTATTTTTATTTACTAATTTAATAACCTCAGCACCAAAATCAGATAAAAACATGGATGTTATGTCACCTGAATAATGATTTGTGAAATCTAAGATCTTGATTTCATTTAATAATTTAGTAAAACTAGTATTCATAACAAAATTTTACAATCTTACCATATAAGTTCAATACAAAAATTAATTTTAAATTTATCATATGATTAAAATTAAAGGAAAATAGCTATAATGAAAAATCATCAAATAATAAAGCAAATAGATAACGGCAACTGTGTGTTTGGAACTATGCTAACAAATTCTATTTCGCCAAGATGGGCTTCCCATTTTGAAAATATCGGATTAGATTATGTTGTGATTGATACAGAGCATTCTCCTTATAGTAGATCAGAAGTAGCCAACTTAGTAAATTCATTCAATTTATGTAGCGTAGCACCTATAGTCAGAATACCTATTCCATCTTCTCATTATGCAACTATGAACCTTGACGCTGGTGCAGCTGGAATATTAGCTCCTTATTGTGAATCAAAATCCGAAGTAGAAGAAATTGTAGGAGCAGTTAAATGGAAACCTCTAAAAGGTAAATTATTAGATGATATTGTAAAAAAGAATATCTTTCCAAGTGAAAAATCAAAAATATATCTTGAAAATTTAAATAAAAACAATATTTGCATCATTGGTATAGAAAGTGTTCCCGCAATAGAAAATTTAGAAAACATGTTAGATACAAAAGGAATAGACGCAATATTTGTTGGACCAAACGATTTAAGTGTTTCTCTAGGAATTCCTAATGAATACGAAAACAAATTATACGAAGATGCCCTTAAAGAAATAATTCAAAAGTGCGAGTCAGCAAATACCCCGGTAATGATCCATCATCAAACAACTGATCTCACAAGTAAATGGATCAAAAATGGGGCGAATTTTGTATTGTACACTTCTGATAAAAGAACATCTCAAAACGGATTTATTGAAGAATTTAAACATATTAAAGATACTGCAATAAATCTTGGTAAATACAAAAGTATAAATAAAAACATTGAAGAAGAAATTGTATAAAATGGCTTAAAAGTCCAATATACTGTAACAATGAATAATGACAAACATTCAATAGTTATATTAATTGAACATAAAGCAAGAGAATTTGCAGTCGCATGTATAATAAAAATGCTTTTGGAAACAAGATACAATTATTCAGTTTATATTAAATCTACAAGAGACCGCTCAAATATTAATTCCATACGACCCCGGATTGTATTAACTCCTTTTTTCAGAACGTTAAATTCTATTGTGTTTCCTTTTATTTATACCTGGAGTGATGCAAAAATAATAAATTTAAATTACGAACAAATATTTAGACCTCACCAACTAACTTTCCGCAAACCAACCAGTGAATTTGTAAAAAATGAAGTTACACATTTAACTTGGAGTGAAAACTACAAACAATTTTTGATTGATAATGGTGTAAATGACAAAAATATATTTGTGAATGGCAATTTGCAATATCAGTTATACAAACCTCCATATAATAATTTATTTTTAGATAAAAATTATTTATCAAAAAAATATGATATTAACAAAAACAAACCATGGGTATTCTTCCCTGAAAATTATGGGGCTATATTCGGAGGAGACAAATCTGTATTTAAACCGGTTAAACAAGATAAAGATATATCTTTAGAAGTTCAATTATTTGTAAAAAATTCTTATGAAGAAACAATGAAATGGATACATCATATTATTTCTAATTTTGACATAAACTTAATTATCAGGCCTAGACCCATGACTCCAACTACAGATTTTGTAAAATATTATAAAAAAATCAATAAAGAATTACATCCCAACTTATATTTCATCAAAGAAGGGAATGCAAGAGACTGGATATTATCAAGTGATTTAATCATTTCAAATTATAGTACAACTTTAATCGAATCCGCTTTATCTGAAAAACCTACATATATGTTGCAACCTTTTACTTTACCCAAATATATGATCAGTGAGTGGTTTGAATTCTTACCAAAAATCAAATCTCTTGATAATTTTGAACAATTAATTCAGAACCAAAGCTTTAACAATAATAAAGATCTCAAATTAAAAAAATGGGCTAATAAGAACATATCACCGGAATATGATGTTATAGAAAAATTAGTTGATTTTATACATCAAGAATCTACTACACACAAGCCTATAGAAAGAGATATAAATAAATACTATAAAAATGAAAATATAATAATCCCCAAACCAATAGGATTAAATTATCATTTAAGAAATTTTATTGTACAAATTCTAAGAAAATCTCAACTAGATAGATACATAAAAAGAAAACATACTATCCATCCTGACAATCAAAAATTTAATTATATTAATGACAAAGATATTTACGATGAAGTAGAAAAGTGGAAATCTTTAATAAATTAATGTTTATTTTGAAACAATTTTGATTTTCTATTAGTGTTTTCTGTAATTAATTTAAAATTATTATTTGTTAGAAAGGTCGTTACTTCATAGTCTGTACTTTTCTGATCTATACCTCTTTCGGGGCCCACATCAACAGAAATATATTCAATTATACCTAAAAGATTTTTCGTACCTTCTAAAATTTCAGGTTCCGCTCCTTCTGCATCAATTTTCAATAATTTTATAGATTTATATTTTTCTTTATCTATGATGCTATCAAGTCTATCTACTTTAATAGTGACTATCTCTTTATAATCATCAATTTCAAACACCGAAGAATCAGCTGTTTCAGATTTAATGTAAAAATTTAATTTACTTTTTTTGTTCCATAATCCTAAATTTAAAATTTCAGAATGTGGATTATTTAATTTGCATGCTGAAAATTCTTTACTGGATGGCTCTAATCCAATATAGTTTACTAAAAAATTTTGTTCAGAAAAAAACAAACCTAATTCTCCTATATTAGCTCCGCAGTCAATAATCACATCATTATCTTTAAAATCTATGTTTTCAAGGCAATAACTATAAATTAAATTACTAATCATTTCGTTGTAAGGAGAATGAATTCTAACAGCTCTTTTTTTATCAGAATAATATACATACTTTTTATTCTTATATGTTTTCTTATACATATTTTCAGATTTAACAAAACTTAATTTATAGTCTCTATTCAAAAGTAAACTAATTACATTTCTTAATTTACAGTAATTTGAGTGTTCAAATTTATCAATAATTATAATTAATAGTTTCAGAATTGTTTTCATAATATTCTCATTTCACACTAGACATTAAATCTTATTTTTTATTCTACCCTTAGATTCAATCCATTTAGATTTTTGTTCTTGTTGAACTTTTTGGTTTGGAACTTTATATTTAGATAAAAATTCATTTACAAATTCAGAAAAATCAGAATTTTTGATATGCTGTCGAATTTCATTCATTAAATTATACAAGAAAGCTAAATTATGTATTGAAGCAATTCTATAACCCAATAATTCTTTTGCTTTAAATAAATGATGAATATATGCAACGCTGTAATTATGACAAGAATAACACTCACAATTTAATACTATTGGTTTATCTAAATTTTTATATTTGGAATTAAAGATATTTATTCTGCCGTTATTTGTAAATAATGATCCATTTCTAGCTATTCTGGTTGGCAAAACA
>CEPW01052263.1_pt1 | contig 10390 bp, 5 predicted proteins | sample 356211 | NCBI WGS metagenome assembly CEPW01 (sample SAMEA2620021, study PRJEB7988) | marine metagenome | biome: marine biome (ENVO:00000447); feature: deep chlorophyll maximum layer (ENVO:xxxxxxxx); material: "saline water (ENVO:00002010), including plankton (ENVO:xxxxxxxx)" | depth 25 m
AAGTCCTAATAAAAATATTTTACCACAATCTAAGGAAGAACTAGAATTACACATGCAGCTTTCTTACAAGCAAAGTATAGAAATAGCTGAGGAAGAAGCTATATCTACAGTATTTGCTAAAAATAAATATGATCTTGTAAGACGTAGATTAAATATGGATTTAGCTGTTTGTGGTATAGCAGCATCAAAAACAAATTTTAATACAGCTAATGGAATTACTGTAGATTATGTTGATCCAGCTTATTTAGTATATTCTTATACAGAAGATCCAAACTTCCAAGATATTTATTATGTAGGTGAATTAAAAGCAATAACTATACCTGAGTTAAAAAAAGAATTTCCTAACATTAGTGAAGAAGAATTAAAAAGAATACAGGCAATGCCTGGTAATAGATCTTATATAACTGGTTGGGGTGATTATGATGAAAATACTGTACAAGTATTATATTTTGATTATAAAACTTATAATAATCAAGTGTTTAAAATCAAACATACAGATCAAGGTTTAGAAAAAGCATTAGAAAAACCAGACACTTTTAATCCTGAACCAAATGATAATTTTGAAAGAGTTTCAAGATCTATAGAAGTTTTATATAGTGGTGCAAAAGTATTAGGAACTGATACACTATTAAAATGGGAGTTAGCAGAAAACATGTCTAGACCTACTGCAGATACAACTAAAGTAGAAATGAATTATGCTATTTGTGCTCCAAGAATATACAAAGGTAGAATAGAATCTTTAGTTAGCAAATGTATTGGGTTTGCTGATATGATACAAATAACACATTTAAAACTTCAACAAGTTTTAGCTAGAATGGTACCAGATGGTGTTTATTTAGATATGGACGGTTTATCAGAAGTAGATTTAGGTAATGGTACTAATTATAATCCAGCTGAAGCATTGAATATGTATTTTCAAACTGGTAGTGTTGTTGGTAGATCACAAACACAAGATGGTGAGTTTAATCATGGTAAGGTACCTATTCAAGAATTAACTTCATCTGCTGGTGGAGCAAAAATACAAAGTTTAATTCAAACTTATAATTATTATTTACAAATGATTAGAGATGTGACCGGATTAAACGAAGCTAGAGATGGTAGTACACCTGATAAATCTACATTAGTAGGGTTGCAAAAATTAGCCGCTAATGCTTCTAATGTTGCTACTAGACATATTTCTCAAGCAAGTTTATATTTAACATTAAAACTAGCTGAAAATATTAGTTTAAAAATTGCTGATGCTTTAGAGTTTCCATTAACAGCTAATTCTTTACAAAATTCAATATCTACTTATAATACAAAAACATTAGCAGATGTTGTGAAGTTAAACTTACATGATTTTGGTATATTTTTAGAATTAGAACCAGATGAAGAAGAAATAGCTAAACTAGAAGAAAATATACAAGTAGCTTTAAAAACTGGAGGAATAAATTTAGAAGATGCAATTGATTTAAGACAAATTAAAAATCTTAAATTAGCTAATCAAATGCTTAAAGTCAAGCGAAGAGCTAAAATGGCTCAAGATCAAGCTAGTCAACAAGCAAATATACAAGCTCAAGCTGAAGAACAAAGAAAGACAAATGAAGCTCAAGCTTTAGCAGAAGTGCAAAAACAAGAAGCTATATCTGGTGCTAATGTACAGTATGAAAAAGCTAAAAATGAATTTGAAATTCAACGTATGGAAATTGCAGCTAGTCAAGAATTACAAAAACTACAAAAACAATTTGAATACGATATGCAGCTTAAAAAACAAGATGTAGCTGCAATGCAAGAAAAAGAAAATAGAATAGAAGATCGTAAAGATAACAGAACAAAAATGCAAGCAACACAACAATCACAAATGATTGCGCAAAGAAAAGATGATACACCTGCATTAGATTTTGAAAGTGATACTTTAGAATCTCAATTTGCAAGTGGAGGAGTTGCTTAATTATTAATTATTTAATTATATTATATTATGTCAGAAGAAACAAAAACAACTGAACCTGTTAAACAAGAGGGTGAATTTAGTTTAAAAGGTAAAAAAACTAAACCAAAACAATTAAACAAAGTAGAAGATAACGTTACAAAAGTTAATGTTAATCCAAAAGAACCTTTAGTAGAGGTTCCAAGTAATATTACTAAAGTTGAAATAAAAGAAGAAAAAGAAGATGCCATTCAAATCGGAGAAACAAAGGAGGTATCTGTGGAAGAACCATCCGGAGATAGCGCAGAGGTGGGAGAACCTATACAAGAGTCCAACGAGACTGCTGAAGGGTTTTCTCCGATCAAAGAAGTAAAAGAAGAAACAACACAAGAAAAAGAAGATGTTGTAGAAGAAAAAGTAGTTGAACAATTACCAGAAAACATTGAAAGTCTAGTTTCATTTATGAAAGAAACAGGTGGAACTGTAGAAGACTATGTAAGATTAAATGCTGATTATTCAAATGTAGATGATACTACTTTATTAAAAGAATATTATAAAAAAGAAAAACCATATTTAGAAGATGATGACGTAGAGTTATTACTTGAAGACTTCATTCCTGAAGATGGTGTAGACACAGAAAAAGAAACACGCAAAAAGAAACTTGCGTTTAAGGAAGAAGTTGCAAAAGCTAAAAGCTATTTGAATAACTTGAAAGACAAGTATTACCAGGAAATCAAGTTGAAACCTGGAGTTAATCAAGAACAACAAAAAGCTTTAGATTTTTTCAACCGATACCAACAGCAACAAGAGTTAGCTGAACAAAATCACAAACGTTTTAGAGAAGATACTAAAACATTATTTTCAAATAATTTTGAAGGTTTCGATATTAAGGTTGGAGATAAAAAATATAAGTACAATATCCAAAATCGTGATTCTGTTGCAGAAAGACAGTCAAACATTACTAATCTTGTAGGGAAGTTCCTCGGTGAAGATGGTGTTGTTAAAGATACGGCTGGCTATCATAAAGCTATGTATGCTGCTGAAAATGTAGATAAAATCGCTGCTCATTTTTACGAACAAGGTAAAGCTGATGCTGTTAAAGAAGTGGTTAATAAATCAAAGAATTTAACAGAAACAAAAGCTAGATCAACTCAAGGTGAAGTTTTTATCGGTGGGTTAAAAGTAAAATCAATCAGTGGTGCTGACTCTACAAAACTTAAAATTCAAAAAAGAAAATTTAACTAATTAAAAATTAATAATTATGAGTTTATCTCCACAATTTGGAGGGTTAATTCCCTCTCAACAACAGGAAGTATTAAACAGTAACTATTTACAGTTTAACGGTGGCGCTGCCGCGGGAGACACAAATAGTTTCGCTGCTCAATATTTACCTGAGGTTTACGAACAAGAAGTTGAAAGATATGGTAATAGAACTTTATCTGGATTCTTAAGAATGGTAGGCGCTGAAATGCCTATGACATCTGACCAAGTAATTTGGTCTGAGCAAAACAGACTACATATCGCATATGACGGAATTCAAGTTGGTGCTGATGCTGGTGGTGCTGCTGCTGTAAATCAGAACGTTATTACAGTTCCTGGTACTATGAACAACGTTGTATCTATTAATGATACTGTAGTTCTTTTAGAGCCATCTTCTGGTAACGAAGCTAAGGCAATTGTAGTTGCTACAACTCCTGGTGCTGGTGGAAACTTTATCGTTGCTCCATTTAATGGTGCAGGTTTAGTTGCTGGTTCAGGATTTAGTGCTGCTACTGGTGCTAAAGTATTTGTATATGGTTCTGATTATGCAAAAGGAACTGACATGGTTGCAGGTGGTACTGGTACTAGTGCTCCAAGAATTTCTGTTGATCCACAGTTTACTCAATTTTCAAACTCACCTATTATCCTAAGAAACCAATACGTAGTTAATGGTTCTGATATGGCTCAAATCGGTTGGGTTGAAGTTGCTACTGAAGACGGAACATCTGGATATTTATGGTATTTAAAAGCTGAGTCTGAAACAAGACTTAGATTTGAAGATTACCTAGAAATGTCTATGGTTGAAGCTGAATTTAATCAAGGTGGTGGTGCTAACTTTGGTGGTAAGCCAGGATCTGAAGGTCTTTTTGCTGCTATCCAAGCTAGAGGAAATGTACAGTCTGGATTCACAGCTGCTGCAGGTCTTGATGAGTTTGATGCAATTCTTAAGAACTTAGATACTCAAGGTGCTATTGAAGAAAACATGCTTTTCTTACAAAGACAAACTTCTCTTGATTTTGATGATATGCTAGCTAGTATTTCTGGTGGTTACGCTGGTGGTACTGCATATGGTTTATTTGAAAACTCAGAAGAAATGGCGCTTAACTTAGGATTCTCAGGATTCAGAAGAGGTTCTTATGACTTCTATAAAACTGATTGGAAATACTTAAATGACGCTTCTACAAGAGGTGGTATTAACGGTATCAATTCAATTGAAGGTGTATTAGTTCCTGCTGGAACAAGTACAGTATATGACCAAATTTTAGGAACTAACATCAGAAGACCTTTCTTACATGTAAGATATAGAGCTTCTCAATCTGATGATAGAAGAATGAAGTCTTGGTTAACTGGTTCTGCTGGTGGTGCATTTACTTCAACTCTTGACGCTATGGAAGTTAACTTCCTATCTGAAAGATGTTTAGTAACTCAAGCTGCTAACAACTTTGTATTATTCAAAGGAATCTAATCATTTACACTAATAATAACCTCCACCTACGGGTGGGGGTAATTATTATTTTACAAACTATTTAATTATATTATATTATGGCAAAAAAAGCTAAAGCAGAAAATGTTGAGGTTGCACCTCAAGAAGTTTCAGTAAAAACTGAACCTAAAAAACCAGTTAAAAACAACTGGGAAATAAAAGATAGAATTTATTATCTTAAAGGCAATAAAACACCATTAACTCATACAATACCAGGTAAGCACACTAAAAAACATGCTTTATTGTATTTTGATAAAGATACGGGAAAGCAAAGAGAAATTAGATATGCTACAAATCAAGATTCACCACTAGTTGATGAACAAAAAGGTGAGTGCACAATGGGACATATTGTTTTTAGAGAAGGTAAATTACTAGTACCACAAGCTAAACAAAACTTACAGAAATTATTATCTTTATATCACCCGTTAAAAGGTAGAACTTATGAAGAATATAGTGCTGTAGAACAAGCTAGTGATGAACTAGATACATTAGATCTTCAAATAGACGCGTTAAATGCAGCTAGATCAATGGAAGTTGATTTTGCTGAAGCAATAATGAGAGTAGAACTAGGATCGCAAGTAAATGAAATGAGCTCTAAAGAAATTAGAAGAGATCTATTATTATTTGCTAGAAAAAATCCTAAATTATTTATATCTTTAGCTAACGATGAAAATGTACAGCTTAGAAATCTAGCTATTAAAGCAGTTGAAGCTGGTATTATAAAAATGTCTGGAGATCAAAGATCGTTTACATGGGGAACAAATGATAGAAAATTAATGAATGTTCCATTTGATGAAAATCCTTATTCTGCATTTGCAGCTTGGTTAAAAACCGATGAAGGAGTAGAAGTTTATCGATCTATAGATAAAAAACTTAATTAACAAGTGATATTAATATAGGGGCAGCGCTTGCTGCCTCCATATTATAATAAAAAAATATAATGGCAGTAAACGTAGATACAGTATACAAAACAGTCTTATTAATAACAAATAAAGAGCAAAGAGGTTATTTAACTCCAGATGAGTTTAATAAAATAGCTACACAAGTTCAATTAGAAATAATTGATGATTATTTAGAAACTATTAATCAACAGTTTCGTTTTCCACAAAATGATACAGAATATGGTAATAGATTAAAAAATGTACAACAAAAACTTGATGCTTTTAAAACAATAGGAACTTGTACTTTTAATGCAGCTACAGCTACTGCACCGGCATACTTTGCTATGCCAACATCTTCTAATACACCTGGTGGCACTCAATCTTTCGCTACTTCAGGTACAGCCACAGCTTATCCACTTACTACTATTACTCAAGCCGATGTTGAAGACTCTTCAGTTGTTGTAAATATAGAAATACCAACAGGAGCTGCTGGTGTAACATATGATGCTGCAAATTGGAATATAGTTGGTGGTAACTTTAATGCTAATGTTTCTGGAACACCTACACCGATTGGTGCTGGTAATACTATAAATATTGTTTTATATCCTAATGATTTTTATAAACTAGGAACTGTACTATATAAAAGTGATAGAGAAGTACAACAAATTGAAAGAAATGAATTAGCGTTATTAAATTTATCTCCTATAAGTAAACCTACTGAATATTTTCCGGTAGGAATATATGAAAATAATACTATTACTATTTATCCTCAAACTATAAACGCTGATATTCAAGCAACTTATATAAGAAAACCAGCTAATCCTAAGTGGAATTTTGATTCAGCTGCTGGTTATTATGTTTGGGATCCTGTAGGTTCTGTAAATTTTGAATTAGATAAAACAGAGCAAACAAATATAATAACAAAAATACTTTTTTACGCGGGAGTTGTAATAGAAGATGCTACGGTAATAGACGTTGCTGCAGCAGAAATACAAAAAGAATCACAAAACTCTAAAAGCTAATTAAATGGCATTAATAACAGAAACAAATCAACAATATTATCAAGGCGCACAACCTTTTAGAGGAGATGCAGGCGATTCCGCTGGTCAAACTTTTACAACTACGTTTGACACTGACTTAGTTTTTGGTTCATATGATCCTGCTCAACAAGATTATACATTAAATAATTTTAAATTATATACTAGTGCTACAGGAATACCAGGAAGTTGGACAGAATATACATCTGCCTATACAGTTGTTAATAATGTTATAACAATTACAGGTAATCCTGGTGCTAATGTTTATATTGTAGTACAATTAAAAAAATTAGATGGTGGAAAATATGGTACTACTGACTCTACAAAAGCAATAGGAGATACAGTAGAAGAAAACTATGGAAGTTATCAATACATAAAGCTTAATGATATAATTAATAATTTTTTAGTAGCATATGTAGGTAAAGATAAATTAGTACCTAGTATAAAAAGAACAGATGTAATTTTTCATGCTAAAAGAGGTTTACAAGAATTTAGTTATGATACATTAAAAAGTATAAAATCTGCAGAATTAACAATACCAGAGAGTTTAAATTTAGTAATACCACAAGATTATGTTAATTATGTTAGACTTTCATGGATAGATGATTTTGGTGTACAAAGAATTATATATCCAAATAATAACTTAACAACAAATCCTTATTACACACAACTTCAAGATAATGCAGGTGTACCAACACAAGATAATTTTGGTGAAGATATTGAAGGAACATCAATAACAAAAGAAAGATGGGATAATGCTGATACTAAATTTATAAATGCAGCAGAATATTATACTTGGGAAAACTGGGCATATGGTTGGTTTAATGGTGAATATGGTGCAGGACCATGGAACTGGGGTCAACTTTATGGTATTGATCCACAGTATAGTCAAGTCAATGGTTGGTTTGGAATTAACGAAAGAGATGGTCAGTTTACTTTTTCAAGTAACTTAGTAAATAAATTAATAGTATTAGAATATTTATCTGATGGTTTATCTCATGATTTAGATACTAGAGTTCCTAAATTAGCTGAAGAAGCTTTATATTCTTACATGCTATATAATATACTTTCTACAAGAGCGAATGTTCAAGAATACATAGTACAAAGATTTAGAAAAGAAAAAAGTGCTAAAATAAGAAATGCAAAAATTAGATTATCTAATATAAAAAGTGATCAGATAGTTCAGGTTATGAGAGGTAAATCTAAATGGATTAAACATTAAATTAAATGGCAGAAGCTAAAAATAATTTCATTAAGTCTAAAATGAATAAAGACTTAGATGAAAGATTAATACCAAATAACGAATATAGAGACGCGTTAAATTTACAAGTCGCTAAATCAGACAGTGATGACGTTGGTTCGTTAGAAGCTATTTTAGGTAATGCTGTAGTTTCTAGTGGATCAGGTTATATTATAGGTCATTGTGTTGATGAGCAAAATGGTTTAGTTTATTTATTTAGAACTAATTATACTGCAGCGCCAGATATATTACCTGGTGATTTAGATACTGATTATGGTATGAAAATAGATGTATATAATAAATCATCTAATCAAACACAAACATTAGTCCAAGGTAATTTTTTAAATTTTTCTACAGTTAATCATATTTATGCTACTAATTTAGTTGAAAATTTATTGTTTTGGACTGATAATAGAAATACACCTAGAAAAATTAACGTAGATAAAACACTAGGTTATTATACTAATGAAGACCAAATATCTGTAGCTAAGTTTACTCCTTATAGTCCACCAGAATTTATAAATTTAAGATCAGTTATTACTCCTTCAGCAGCAACTCACCCTTCTACAATGAGTGACGCAGCCGACCCTCCTACAGTTACAATAGGTTTAACAACAATATCTTCGGTTAATTTAGCTGTAAAAAATTATAGAAATGGAGATCCGATTCTACAAGCTCAATCTACATCTGCTTGGACTGATGCAAATAATACTTCAACTGGTGCTTGGTGTTATTATAATGATGATTTTGGTAACGGAGTTACTTATGGTATATTATATAATAAATGGGCTGTTTTAGATAGTAGAAAGCTTGCGCCGGTAGGTTTTGAAGTTGCTAGTTTAGCTCAATGGGATAATGTATTAGATAATTCAGGTACATCAGGTAGTACGCCATATACTGGAGCAGGTGTAACATTAAAAGAACAAGGTACAGAACATTGGAATGATAGTGGTAGTCCAACAGATTTAGGAACAAATCTTTTAGGTTTTAGCGCTAGAGGCGCTGGTTTTAGAGATGATCCTACAGGAAATGATTTTACACAAATAAAACAAGTTGCTACTTTTTGGACAAGTGATGCTGCTGATGATAGTTTTATAAAAATGACTTATAATAGCGCTGATGTTACTGTTGAACCAGCAGTTGCTGGTACTCCAAAAAGAGATGGTAGATCTGTAAGAGTAGTAAAAAATACAGGTTATAATGGTTGGAATGGTGATCCAGAGTTTTTGAAAGATAAATTTGCTAAGTTTAGTTATAGATTTAAATATGATGATAACGAATATTCTGCACCAGCACCATTTAGTCAAGATGTTTTTATACCACAACAAGAAGGTAGGTTTGTAAACGAAGATGAAAACGAAGCATTTATATCAACAGTAGTAGAATTTATGCAAAACTCTGTAAACAATGCTGTGTTAAATATTAAACTTCCTTCAACAGATATTATTACTGATTATAAAATTAAAGGTATTGATATTTTATTTAAAGAATCAGATAAACAATCATATTCAGTATTAGATAGTGTGGTTGTAGATAGTGATTTTATTAGTGATTTAAATTATACAAATATTTATCAGTATACTTATGAGTCTCTATTACCTGTTAAAACATTACCGATGGATCAAACAACTAGAGTGTTTGACAGAGTTCCATTAACTGCACTAGCTCAAGAGTCTGCTGGTAATAGAATAATGTATAGTAATTTTACAACAAGATTTGGTACACCACTTGGGTTAGATTATTATGCTCAGGTAGCAGATAAAGACTTACAAGATTACACTGAATATCCTAATCATTCTTTAAAACAAAATAGAAATTATCAAGCAGGTATAATTCTAGCTGATAAATATGGAAGGCAAACTGATATTATTTTATCTTCTCGTGACGATCAATTAGATGCAAGTGGTAATCCTATTCCTGGATCTAACGTATATAGTAGATATAAACCTTTATCTTTTGCTGATGATGTAGAAAATTGGAGAGGAGATAATTTAAATTTAGTTTTTGACAGCATGATACCTGAAGCGGCTAATGCTGCAAATACAACTAATGATTACCCAGGTGCTTATGCTATTGGAGCATACTATGAAGTATTAGATGATGGAACTGAAGCTGGAAAATATTTTTGGGATAACAGTAATCAGTCTATTACAGCTTCTGCTTCACAAACAGTATTTGATTTTCTTGGTATTACATATGATGATATAGGTCAAACAGGAAATACTTTTGAAGTTTATAAAAATGAAAGTACAAATGGTTGGACTAAATTAACTTTAACAACAGATTATACGGTAGTAGATAATGGAAACGATGAACCTCGAGTTACACTAACATCAGGCGCTACAGCAGGTGTTGTATACAAAGCTAGATTATTATACACAACAGCAAACTTAAATAAATATCAAACCGGACAATATGTAAATGGTGATCCTGATTTAATTGCAAACTTTGCAAGTGTTTATACAGATTATTATAAAGCTGGTAGAAAACTAAAAGGTTTATATTGTGATTATACAGAGATAACAAGCGTAAGTACAATTGGAGATCCTGTAAGAGGAGTAACTTTTTTTACAAAAGATGAAG
>CEPW01082581.1_pt1 | contig 10390 bp, 14 predicted proteins | sample 356211 | NCBI WGS metagenome assembly CEPW01 (sample SAMEA2620021, study PRJEB7988) | marine metagenome | biome: marine biome (ENVO:00000447); feature: deep chlorophyll maximum layer (ENVO:xxxxxxxx); material: "saline water (ENVO:00002010), including plankton (ENVO:xxxxxxxx)" | depth 25 m
TCATTAATTAATTTATATTTAATGAGCTTATGATGAGAGTATTACAATTTCTATTTCTTTTTTCCTTTTTATTTGGGCAAGATACATTTTCAATTGTTGCAATTGATACTGAAACAGGTGAGGTTGGAAGTGCAGGAGCATCATGTATAGCGGGATCCATAATAATTAGCGATATCCACCCAGGCATTGGAGTTATTCATACTCAAGCTCTGTGGAACTCAGTAAATCAGGATAGCGCATCAATGCTCATGAACAATGGAAATGCACCTGATGATATTATTGAGTGGTTAATAAATAATGATGCCGAGAATAACCCTAGCGTAAGACAATATGGTATTATTGATTTAATCGATGGAGGAAGAAGTGCTGCATATACGGGAGAAAACTGTTATAATTACAAAAATCATATAGTTGGTCAAGATTATGTTGTTCTAGGTAATATTTTACTAGGGCAAGATATTTTAGACACAATGGAAATAGCTTTTGTTAACCAATATGGTACCTTGGAAGAAAAACTAATATCTGCTCTTATGGCAGCCAATATTACTGGAGCAGATACTAGGTGTCAGCCGTATGGTACTCCAGCAATATCAGCATTTATTAGATTGTCCTCAATTGATAATTCACAAGACTCCTTGTATCTAGATATTAATGTAAACAGTCTCCCCTTAACTATTAATCCCCTTGATTCTTTATTCAGTTTATATTGGCAATGGAAAAATACAAAGTTTGATGTAGGGGATAACAATTTTGATAAAAAATTAGATGTTTTAGATGTTCTAATTTTAGCAGATTACATTAATCAATATCTTGAAATTTCAGAATATATACTAAATACAGGTGATTTTAATTCAAGCGGTACAATAGAAATAACTGATTTATTTCTATTAGTTTATGCAATTATAAATGTTTTTTAAAACTAAATTGTAAGCCTGTGGTTTTATTTTAGATCAAAATCACATATGTTATGTTTAATTTCAACTAATTTTTTTTAAAAAAAATGAGTGTCCTCAATTTGAAACAAGTAAATTAATCAATCATAAATAAATTTATTTTTTGTAATGAAGTCTGTTGATTTTATGAAATGCTGTTGTACATTTCGCGTTCTTAATTGATATTAAAATCATGGCTTTTATATAAACATGATTTAATCTTAAACTAAAAAATATTAGGGAAACTAAATAATGAGTAATGAAAAAAAAGCAACTGTTAAGTGGTTTAATGATGCTAAGGGTTATGGATTCTTATCACCTGCAAGTGGTGGTAAGGACCTGTTCGTTCATATGAGCGAAATTAAAATGGAAGGATTTAAGACTCTAAAAGAAGGTCAAGAAGTACAATATGAAGAAGGGGAAACTGATAAAGGTGTATGTGCGGTAAATGTAATCCCAATGTAAGGCATTTATTTGTAATTAATCTTGAGGAAACATAATATGTATGATGATGATATTTACGATGATATAAAGCTAACTAAAAGAAAAACCATAACTAATGGTGAAAAATATAATTTTTATATCTATGATATGCTCCGACTTGAAAAAGAAATCTCTAATAAAAAATTTGGGAAAGGAGAAACGGTAATTAGTCCTGTAAAGGATTACAAACTGATGGATGAAGAGACAGGTGAAATGCTGGATGTGAAACTCAGATGCTCAAAGAAACTAGATGATGCTATGGAAGGTATTAATCAAAAAGAAAGTAAAAAAATATTTGAAAAATGTTTGAAAGAGTTAGAAAAAAGAGGATTAGTCAAGCAATAATAATCTGATAACCTTTAATTAAATTTTACATTATTCAGGGCTTTAATGCCTGACCTAACTTATGTAATAACTTGCAGATAGTGTATTCCATATCATTATTTGGAAAACCCATATTACTACTAGAATCATAACCAGAAAAATTTCTTTAGCCTTAGGATTTTTGGTTCTATAATACGTTAGAATAATTACGGGAGAGGCTAAATAGGTTACTAATGTGATTTTATACATTGGTAACCAGTTTGCCAAAATAGTAATATTACATTTAATTGTATCAATTAATTCTAACATATGCAGATCTAATATACATTTATTATTGTATTCTTGTTGTTATTTGATTTACTGATGATTAGATATATTACAATTCGCAGAATAAATAAAATATAAATCAACAACAAAGATATTTATTAAAAATAAAACCAATTTCAAATTATGGATGCTAATTCATTAATAGGAATGTCACTTATTTGTGTAGCAGGAGCAGTTTCACCAGGGCCCAGTTTAGCTCTAGTTGTTAGAAATACTATTAATAGAGGAAGAACTCAGGGAGTTATGACAGGAATTGGGCATGGAATTGGTCTAGGCATATATGCTTTTATCGCTGTGACAGGATTATCAACTTTACTTTTAGCAAGCGATAACATTTTAAAACTAATACAAATTTCGGGTGCAATATTACTGGTGTGGCTATCTTTTAACATGGTGAAACGTAGAAAATCAGATGAAAAACAAGATGGGAAAAATAGTGGCATTAGAGGGTTCATCGAAGGATTTATGATTGCTTTTTTAAATCCCAAAATCTTTGTTTTTTTGGTTGCTGTATTTAGTCAATTTATTAATTCCAGTATGAATAACTATGATCGATTTTTAATGGCTGGTATAGCTGGGATTATAGATACAACTTGGTATGTCCTAGTTGCCGTAGTTTTAGCTGAAACTTCTATCCCAGCAAAATTAAGACAAAATTCTGCGATAGTTGATCGGGTAATTGGTATAGTTCTACTTATATTTTCGATTATTTTGATCTATCAATTGATAAATTGAGAAATATTTTAGTTATCACATATTTATAGATAATATTGACATTAAAATCGGGAAGGTTTTTTCCCCCAGACTTCAGTAGTTATTTAAGCATTTGTATAGAATCTTTAGGCTTTAAGTTATTTTTCAATAAAAGGTTAAAGAGAGTTACTAAGAATATTTTATTCCTTAGATTGTTAAAAAATTATGAAAATTTTTATAATAAGTTTATCACTCCAAATCATCTTCAATTTTATTGAGGCAAATAATGCTGATTCACTAATCAACGAATTTAGCATTGATATGCTTGAATCAATGTCTAAAGCAAATATTGTGGGTATGGGATTATCCATAATGTCAAGAGATTCCGTTATATTTCAAAAAGGGTATGGCTATGCAAATCAAAAAACAGCTAAACCATTCACTACCAATACTATCATGAATATCGCTTCAATTAGTAAAACATTTATTGGAGTATCAATTATGCACCTTGTAGAAAATGGAAAAGTAAATTTAGATGATGATATAAATGTTTATTTACCTTTTGAAGTATCAAATCCCTTTTCTTCTGATTCAATTATTACACTGCGTCATCTGATGAGTCATACATCAGGAATCATTGATAATAATAAAATTTATTCTAAATACTATAATTATGGTGGTGATTCTCCTGTCCCATTAGAACAATTTTTGAGAGATTATCTTAGCACTAATGGTAAACTATACAGCAAAAATAATTTTGCAAAAATTGATCCAGGTACACAATTCCATTATTCAAATATTGGAGCAGGTTTAGCAGGATTAATTGTTGAAAAAATTTCTGGTAAATCATTCAACGTTTTTACCAAAGAATGTATTTTTAAACCATTAGAAATGAATAGTACATGTTGGTTTATTTCAGAAATGGATGATATAGAAAATCATTCAAAGCTTTATAAATCACAATTTTTTCATTTAATTAAGCGAGAGGTTGATTTATATGGTTTGTGTACATATCCAGATGGAGGACTAAGAACTTCAATTAATGATCTTTCCAAATATTTACTTTTTATTGCTAATTATGGTAAAAATACAGATAAAATAATTATAAAGGAAAATTCAATTATTGAAATGCTAAGGATAGATTACGTTAATCACTACACAAAATTTTGGGAAATAAGAAATGATAATTCTATTGGTCATGGAGGAAGTGATCCTGGTGTAAGTACAGGAATGTATTACAGTTTTAAAAATAATATTGGTATAATATTTTTTGTTAATACAAACCCCCATGGAAAATTTGAAAATATGATAAAAAGAATAAATGAATTCGCTATGGAATTGAGCTCACTTGAAAATTGAAAACAAAAGGATGGCCATTATTACCTTTGAATGAATTATTCTATAGGCTAATCATCGTTTCTTGTTTAAAAAATGCTATGTAGATTTACATATGATAAAGAAAATATCCCTACTCATCATTCTCAATGTTGTTTTTAGCCAAAGTAAGTTCGGCATAAAACCAAAATATTCACACTTGAAATTGATAAATAAATGGGTTTTTCAATCAATGGAGACAATAACCTACAATGATAAAGAGGAAAGAGATATAATATTAAAAGATCAGTACAATACTGAAACTATATCATTCCATCGTTCTGGTTCTATCTCATATGAAACACTAACTGATGGGAGAATGACTAAGGGGAGAGGCCTGTGGCATGTTGAAGAAGATATCTTAAAAATCTTTACAGAAATAGATACAGTTGATGCTACATACCAAATTGAAAATGGTATTCTGAAAATTATTACGAAAGAGGATGAATCAAATGAGTATTTTGCTTATAAAACAATAGTTACATACAAAAAATGATAGAAGGAACCAAATCTAGATTTATCCGATAAACTTTTAAAATATGTCACCATTTACACCCTTGCCAGGGTATCCAATATATGAAAATAAAATCAAAATCTAATTTATTAGAAAATTTTGTATTTAAGCGCACAAAAATAAATGTTCGTAATCGCATAGTTTTAGCAGCAATGACAAATAAACAGAGTCATGATAATGGCATCATCTCTGATAATGAAATTAGGTGGCTAGCCCTTAGAGCGAAAGGTGGTTTTGGTATAATTACTACAGCTGCGGCACATGTTTCCATAAATGGACAAGGATGGGAAGGGGAATTAGGTGTTTTTGATGATATACATATCGATAGATTGCAACAATTAACAAATATTATACAATCTCATGGAAGTATTATATTAGCTCAATTATTTCATGGAGGAATGAGATCTCCAGAGATTATTACTGGTGAACAACCTATTTCTGCTAGTAGAATTATATGCAAAGAATCTAAAAGTGGTTTTACTCGTCCTGCCTCTGAAGAAGATATAAGTAAAATTATTCAAGATTTCACGGATGCGGCGATTCGATGTGCTAAGTCTGGTTTTGATGGCATTGAATTGCATGGTGCGCATGGATACCTTTTATCACAATTTTTGGGTACAAAGACTAATTTACGCAGAGATGAGTGGGGCGGGTGTATTAAAAATAGATTTCGAATACTATCTAAAATCATACGTTCAATAAAAAATAATGTGCCTGAGCCTTTTATTATTGGCGTGCGTATCTCTCCCGAAATTAAGGAGATTGGTATTAAACTTGATGATTCTATTAGATTAGCATGTCTTTTGAGAGATGAAGATATAGACTATATTCATCTCTCATGCTGGGATGTTTTTGCAAATTCTAAATCCCACCAACAAAGCAAGAAAACACTGACGGAATGGTTTATTGATAGTTGTGATGGTATTCCTCCTGTAATCAGCACGGGAAATATATGGTCTGCATCAGATGCAAAAAAAACAATGCAACAGGGCGCTAAATTTGTGGGTGTTGCTAGAGCAGGATTAGCACACCCTGATTGGGCTAAAAATATTATTGATCAAAATTATAATCCGAAAAAACCACCATATACGGCTAGTTATCTAAAAAACGTAGGTCTTGGTGAAGATTTTATAGAATATATGCGTAATTGGAAAGGATTTGTGCTAGATATTTGAAAATATAGTGAACAATCGGTTTAATTATTCTTCATCAGCAGATTGTTATTTCATTAAAAGAGATCTTTATCTATGGCTGAAAAAAATCACGAAAAAATCATAAGAAAAATTATTCATATAGATATGGATGCATATTACGCTTCTGTTGAACAATTAGATAATGTACGTTTGAGAGGAAAACCCGTTGTAGTTGGAGGAAGTAGTGAAAGAGGTGTAGTTGCTGCTGCATCCTATGAAGCGCGTAAATATGGAATTAAATCTGCAATGTCATCAGTTTTAGCAAAAAAGAAATGTCGAAACATTATCTTTGTCAAACCTAGATTTAAACGTTACAAAAATATATCAGGTAAGATAAGGAGTATATTTTATGATTACACAGACTTAGTCGAACCACTTTCACTTGATGAGGCATTTCTTGATGTTACGCAAAATAAAAAGGGTATGTCATATGCTACGAACATTGCGAGAGAGATTAGGCTTCGAATCAAAACTGAGATTGGTTTGACAGCATCTGCAGGAATCTCAATTAATAAATTTATTGCAAAGGTTGCAACTGAAATAAATAAACCAAATGGACAAAAAACAATACACCCATCAAAAGTAGACGCATTTATTGAATCATTACCAATTGATAAATTCTATGGTATTGGTAGAGTCACTTCAAATAAAATGAATGCACTTGGAATTTTTAATGGTTTAGATTTAAAGAATTTTGATAAAAGTGGTTTGATAAATCATTTTGGTAAATCAGGTGAATATTTTTATAAAATTGTAAGGTCTACTCATGATAATCCAGTAAATCCTAATCGAACAAGAAAATCCATAGGTGCAGAACAAACTTTTTCGGAAGATATTAGAACCGAAAGTTTTATGCTAGATAAACTTTCGAACATAGCTGATGAACTTGAAAAAAGAATGATTAAATCACACAGTAAGGGAAAAACTATAACTATTAAGATAAAGTATAACGATTTCACTCAACAAACTTGTAGCAAAACAATTGACAAGTATATATCTAAAAAGGATGAATTTTTCCCTGTCTTAGAAAAACTTTTATATAAAAAGAAGTTTAATAAATCTGTTAGACTTTTAGGTATTTCAATCACTAATCTGTTGAATGATGATCGATTGCCCCAAAAAAGTATTGAAGTTCAGCTAAAATTTGATTTTAATACATGAAATTAGTTTTATGATTATCATTACCCCTAATGAGATAGCTTTCTTTCAAGAAATAAATTAATTTGCTTTTAAAATTCCAATTTACATAACTAATATTATAGATGAAAATCACATTAATATTAACTGTTATTGGTAGTCTTGCAGGGTTTGCCTACGCTTCTGTTTTAGGATGTGAAAGTGCATGCTCAATCACAGCATCAAGTAGTCTTGATACAACTGTCATTGGGGCCTTTGCTGGTTTAATTATTGCATTACCCATTAACAAGAAAATCAATAAAAAATAACTTTCAGCATATATATTTTTGCTGAGTTTTTAATTTTGAGCAATTGACCTCACTTTAGTGAGGTTTTTTGTTTTCCATAGCTTGGAAGTTGAAGTATGAATAGAGATATTAGAATTCAAATGTTTACCGATGGAGCATGTAAAGGGAATCCTGGAATTGGTGGCTGGGGAGTTTTTATTGTACTTAACGATGAAACAATAGAATTAAAAGGATATTCTGAACTTACTACAAATAATAAAATGGAACTAACCGCGGTAATCAAAGGACTCGAGTCTATAAAAAATACGACATTAATTGAAATTATTACTGATTCCCAGTACGTAAAAAATGGTATCAATGAATGGATTATTAACTGGAAAAACAATGGCTGGAAGACTGCTTCAAAAAAGAATGTTAAAAATAAAGAACTGTGGCAAGAATTAGACCAGATGGTGAAAAATTTTGATATCAAATGGAAGTGGGTCAGGGGTCATTCGGGTCATTTCGGTAATGAAAGAGCCGATCAATTAGCGAATGAAGCCATTGATGAATTTCAAAATGGTTACTCGGAATAATTATTTGAATACTTTCTGATATAGTTTATTACTGGCGTCCGCACATGTTTTGTTTGAAAAACTTTAGGCATGGTTAAATATTTTGTATATGTGATCGAACTTGATTCAAAGGTAGCTGATCATAAAAAATTTCGTTTGAATAATCCTAGATATATTAAAGGAAATGGGTGTGTCTATATTGGACAATCCAGTAGGCCTCCTAAAGTAAGATTTGAGCAACACAAGGAAGGCTATAAATCAAATAAATATGCAAAAATATATGGTATAAAATTAAGACCTGAACTTTACAATAAATATAACCCTATCCCCACACGAAAAGATGCTGAACAAATTGAAAAAATGCTGAGCCTCGAACTACGTAAACGTGGGATAGGAGTCTGGTTCAATTAGAAATACTTCGTTTGTTATTCATTTGATATAAAGTATATTTTATAATTATCTTTTTTTTTAATGAAATTATTAATTACTTCTATATTTTCTCTTTCAGCGATTCTTTTTATATCTCTATCAAACAATAAGAATCTGTATTTTGATGTTTCTAAATCTCATCATACTAAGTCTGGTTTTACTAACCCTTACATAAATTTAGATAATCAAAATAAGAGCTTTAGTGACCTATTTAGAATGATGCAAACTGATCGCCTTATTCCCATAAATAGAGATATTAATGATGGAAAAAATTTTGTTACGTGGATCGGTCATTCGACCATGTTATTAAATATTAATGGTAAAACAATCCTAACGGATCCTATATTTTCAGAGAGATGCTCTCCAGTTCAATTCGTTGGTCCAAAAAGATATACAAAACCATCAATTAACTTAGAATCATTACCCGATGTAGATTTCGTATTAATCAGCCACAATCACTACGATCATTTGGATAAAAATACTATCAAATATTTAAAAAAAGACACTACCACAACTTGGTTTGTACCTCTTGGATTAGCCAGTTGGTTGGAGAAGGAACATGTAAAAAACATTATCGAACTAGATTTGCATGATAAATATTTGCTAGGAAATGTTGAGGTAGTTTGTACCCCTTCTCAGCATTGGTCTAAGAGAAATTTATTTAAAAGTTTTGATACACTGTGGTCATCATGGTACGTTAAGATAGACAATTTTAAATTCTGGTTTGCAGGGGATACTGGTTATAATGAATTCCAATTTAAAGAAATTGGTGATTCTTATGGGCCATTTAATCTCACTGCAATTCCTATAGGAGCTTATGAACCAAGATGGTTTATGAAAAACTTTCATGTTAACCCAGAAGAATCAATGTCAATTCATAAAGATGTAAAGTCGCTAAAAAGTATTGGCATGCATTTTGGAACATTTGTGTTGACAACTGAGCCTATAAATGAACCCTCAAAAGAAATAGTTAAAATAATTGAGAAGAATAAGAAGCTAAATGATCAGTTTATTGTACCTGAGCATGGTGTCATATATGATTTGTAGATACTTTACAGATAATAAAAGCTACAGAAAATAAAAGAGCGTTTGTATTTTATGGAATGATATTAAAAACTACTTTTATATCACAAATCGTATTATCAAAACTGTTTAGTGAGAGCTATATTTGATGATGAATAAATTTAATTTTTTACCATTACTTGCTATCTTAGTACCATTAGGATGCGAGGACGAGTATGAAGAGTATAACATCAGTGAGGTACCTTCGAATTTTACAAAAAAAGTTATAATTGAAGAGTTTACGGGTGCATGGTGTGGATATTGCCCAGATGGAGCCTATAGACTGGATAATTTAATTAATTCGAATGCAAATAACATTATTGGAGTAAGTACTCATTCTGGTGATGCAATGGAAGTATCTCAGACAAGTTTTTTAGAATCAACATATCAAAATATTGGGTATCCATCTGGAATGGTTGACAGAGTTTCTTATGATGGGTACGTAACATTAAATAGAGGTTACTGGGAGTACTTTTCTACGAATCAATTGTCAAAGGTCGTATTATGTGGGCTTGCAATCAAATCTGAGGTAAAAGGTAACACTGCTACAGTCGATGTCCATGCAGGGTTTTCATCATCTCATAGCGGTGACTTTAGGTTAACTGTGTATTTAATCGAGGATGAAGTAACTGGAGTTGGTAATGGATTCGACCAGATGAATTTTTATGATACGGACTCATACAGTCCCTTTTTTGATCTTGGAAATCCAATAATCGGATATGAACACAATCATACTCTTAGAGAAGTATTGAGTGAGCCCCTTGGAGATCCCATTGATTCCTCAGAATTGATAACTGGAGGAGAACAAGTTAATACGTATGAAGTTGATATTTCCTCCTATAATCATGATAATCTAAGTATCATTGCATTTATCAATTTTGTAGGCCCTACATACCTTGAACATGAGATTTTGAACGCACAGAAATGTAGTATAGATGGTTTCCAAGATTGGGATTAGTTGATAATTAGTCAATTACAATTACTTTTAATAATATGGTAAACGTCTGCAAAATATTTTGATAACTTACTTTAATATAATAGCTGTGATCAAAAAATGAGTAAAGTTTTAATTGTCTCTGCA
>CEPW01177509.1_pt1 | contig 10372 bp, 8 predicted proteins | sample 356211 | NCBI WGS metagenome assembly CEPW01 (sample SAMEA2620021, study PRJEB7988) | marine metagenome | biome: marine biome (ENVO:00000447); feature: deep chlorophyll maximum layer (ENVO:xxxxxxxx); material: "saline water (ENVO:00002010), including plankton (ENVO:xxxxxxxx)" | depth 25 m
TTCTTCTCGAGTGATGATTTTTTTTATAGGGGCAACAACGGGAGATCAAAAAATAAAAAAGGCAGAACAGAAAAGAGACAAAAAAAAAAGGCAAAAAAAAAAGAGAACTTTTTGCTGTGTTTTTTGACATTGGAGAGGGGGAACCACAACAAGAAAAAGTGCCCTCTTTCCCTTGTGTGACGTACAAAAAAAAAGGAGGAAGAAGGAACAATCTTCAAAGTGAGCGCACGTCTCTCTCTCTCTCTCCATCTCTCTGTCACACACGCACGCACACGCGCGCACGCACGCACAGAGACATTGCGTGTGGTGTTTGTGTGGGCGAGCACCACCGCGCTCGACTTTATTTATTTTCCCTTTGGACGAGCAAAAAGAAAAATGGGGGGGAGAAAGACACTAGCGACGCCTTCTGGTGCTGCCGCTGCTGTTACTGCTGCTGCGAGAATCAACGAGAACGACTTCCAATCGCCTCGTTTCCAAGAGAGTTTAAATTGGCTCCAATCCACGAGACGAGAGTACAGAGACAAAGCGAAGAGTTTACGAGAAGACGTGATGAAATTGAGGAAAGAGAACGAGAAGTTAGCTTCCAGTTCTTCGTCTGCGACGTTTCGAGATATTTCCAACAACAACAACAACAACAACAACACGCAGTTACTCTCGCCTGCTCCTTCGCCCGAGGACATGCGAAAGATGAAAACAGAGATGCTTTTATTGCGAGCTCAAATACTCGAACTCGACAAGAAAGAAAGGAAAGAAAAAGACCGAACGGCAGAGGAATTGGCTTTGAGAGAATTGAAATTGGAACGCGAAAGAAGAATACACTCGACGGAAAAGTTGAAAGGAAAACTGTTCGAGTTGCAAACGGCGCACGAAAAAGCACTGAAAGAGTGCAAGAAATTGAAAGAAGATTTCGAAAAAGCGAAACGTGAAAACGAGACGAGCGCGAACGACAAAGAATTAAAGTTACAGAACATATTGAGGAGTTCGGAGCAGCAGTTGCAAGAGGTGAACCAACAGTTATCCGATTTGCAAGAAGAACGCGAGATGGAGACGGAGAAGTTTAAATCGGACATCGAATCGGCGGTTCTAGTTGCAGAGACGCGAGCAAACGAGGCAGAGTTACAGCAAAAAGATCTAGAGATGAAGATTAAATCTTTAAAAAATGAACACGAGGAAGAGATTAAAGCGTCGCAGATGAAAATTGAAGAGTTGGAGCGCACGTGCGAATCGATACGAAAAGCAAACGAAGAGAAGGAGAAAGAATTGGAAAAAGCCACAGAGAAATACACGGAACAGTTGAAGTTGACGCAGGAAAACGAAGAAAAGATGAGTAAAATTTCGGACGCGTTGAAAGAAAATGAAGTAGAGTTGCAAAAGTGTAAGTTGAAGATGGAAGAGATGATACTAAAGCAGCAGAAAGCTGAAACTGCAGAGGCGGAAACGCAAACGACAACCGTTTCAGTACACAATGATGACGATAATAATAAAGATAAAGAAGAACACGAGCGAACGATTCAAGCCATGAAAGATGAAGCCAATCTCGAAAAGGACGCGTTGCAGGCGAAAATAACAGAGCTGGAAGCATCGGTCAAATCTTTAGAATTATCTTTGAGAGACACGCGAGAAGAAAGTGACCTTAGCCAGAAAGAGTTACGAAAGACTTGCGAAGAACTTTTAACGACACAAGCTGAACGTGACGAAGCTAAAGCGTCTTCGGAAAAAGCGTTGTTAGAACTATCGTCTGCTATGGATGCAGCGAATACGTCCAAAAACGAAAACGCATCCAAGATTACACAACTGAACATTGAAATCGAACTGTTGAAAAGAACGTTGAGCGAAACCGAAGAAGAGTTAGCGCGAGTGCGAGAAGAGTATGCACAATCGAAAGCTAACTTGATGGAAACGACGGAGTCGTTATCAAAAGCTCGAGAAGAAGCAGCGGTGTCCGCGCGGGATCTTCGAGAAGCTCAAGAAGCACCACCTGTAATAGTAGAAAAGACTTCAGAGACTTCAGCCACGATTAATTTGAATATCAACGAAGGCGATGTCATTCAAAGCGACCACATTCAAGAACTCAACGCTCGCGTTCTCGACTTACGCCAACAACTCGAATCGCAAACGAAGAAACTGCGAGACATTGAATTACTTCGCATTTCCGAGAGAGATGCCGCGGCAACGCAAGTCAGAGCGCTCGTCATGCGTACGAGCGACTTGTTGAGCGGTCGCATAAACAGTTCGTTGCTCGCCGAGTCTACCGAAGAAGAGGGCGGAAATGTCGTGGAATACGTCGCGGGTACTTTAGATAGCTGGTTTGGATTAGGAAAAGAAGAAAACGAAAAAGAGGCTGAAGAAGCTGATGATGACAATGTCTCCAAGAAAGAGAAAGAAGATGCCGCGTAGATTTTATTTATTCTGTGTGTTTTTTTTTAAATTCATCAGCAGCGTGTCACAAACACCGATAAAAATGTATCTCTACAAACAAGGCAACCCACCTTTGTCCAATTCATTCTTGATTTTTCACCTTAAGAACACCACGACAACAACAAGAACAACAACGACAACACCACGAGAGAAAAGAGAGAGAGAGAGAGAAGAGAGCACACAAAACAGAACGAAATGAGTTACTACCCCGAAGAGGACGTGAAGCAACGGCAACCAGAAGAAGGAAAAGAAGGGAAAACTACAACAATCTCCGCGCGACAACATTTCCATCGAGAACAAGTCCAACACCCATCGTCATCAACGGCACAAGTCGTCCACGTCGTCGACCCGAGACCTCGGTACACGCCACCAGCGATTGGTGTTCCAGAGAACGATCCGGGACCAATCTTCCTCGGTCCAGGAAATCACGCGCCGATGCGAATGAATTGTTATAGATGTCAGAAGGAAGTGTTGACTGAAGTCGAACGCAAATCTGGAACCGGAAACTTATTCGCGGCTATCGTCACTTTTGGGATTTCGTTGTTAATGTGTCCAATTCCAGATTCCTATCACTTTTGTCGAGAGTGCAACGCGTTGATTGGCGTCAGTAAAGTGATGTAAATTGTGGAGTCCATTTATTGCACGCGGGCGTATGAGCGTTCGTAGTTAGTTGAACTTTTCGTGTGTACTATTAAAATATATCATTGATTTTTATTTGCGTCCTTTGACGACGTAGTCTAACTCCTCCTCGATCCTTTTTTTTGACAACTCCTTCTTGTCGACTTGTTTTCCTTTCGAGGGCGGTTTTGGAACCGTATCCACCGCCGGGTCCACATCGTGCCAATACACGCCTTGTTTGTCCTTGAAGATATCGAAATCGGCTTCGTACGGGATACCCGCACCTATCGGCGTCCCCAGAACCAATTCCGCGAGCACTCTAAGATTCTGGAACTCTTCGGCGCCGTACAACGCTTTCGCATCTGCCTTTTGGAATCGTTCGTGTAAAATCTCCGCCTCTTGACAAATCTTATCGTCTTCTTTTGTCCACCACGACGGCAACATGGTCGGTTGTTCGTTTACGCCTTTTCGAGCTTTTCTTAAAAACGTGGCGAAATCGTTTCTCGCTTGCGGCCCAAACTTCATCGTCCCTAACTTGACATCTTTCGCGTTGCCGTGCACGTTGTTGGCAAACACCAACTCGTCTTCCACGCGCATGCGAAAGGCGTCGATGAACACTCGGTGCGCGCTTTCGTGCGGAATGCCTTCGTCCCAATTGCACTCTCCGTATTTTATCGGCGGTACCATCGTCCCTTCCACAAAGTCAAATCCATAATAATACATCAACGCGTGTCTCATGGCTTTACCGGCCGGCAACTCCGCTTTCGGAGGTAACGGCGGCGCGTGTTTGACGTAATTCACCGCGAATTGTTTCACCTCATCTAAATTCGCTTGCGGTTTCACTTTCCCTTCCTGACCTGGCGGAACCACTTTCTTCGGTCCTCCATCTTTGATGATTTGTAACATCTTTTGGAAAAAAATCCTCTCGAAACCTTCGACCATTTGCTTATCTATCCGAGCTTGCGCGAGCTTTTTCTGTTCGTCGTCCATCTTTGGCGGTTTCACTCGTTTGTGTTTCTTGTTGTTTTGCGAATGTTTAGGTAACGGATTGAATTTTATCGTCGGCGTTCTTTCTTTTTTATTTTCACCGCTCTCGTTGTCGCCCGCGATGGCGGCATCGACGACGCTTTGGTGCGGTTGCGCTCCAGCTATTTCGGCGGTCATTGTAGTGTCCTCGTCGTTTTCTCAGGGTCGTTCGGTCTGGTCCTCTTTTGCGCGCGCGGTGGACTGCTGCAAGAAGAAGAAGAAGAAGAAGAATATGTGATGATGTTTGAGGATAACAAAAAGAAGATTTCAGATTTTTTCATCTGATGAGATTTGATGTTGACATCGGATGCCCAAAAATTTTTGGGTCAAAATTTCCCCCTTAATTATTCTTCTTTCGTCTTCTTTTTGCCTCCTTCTCCTTCTCTCAAAAGTTTTTTTGATCGATCGGGAATAAAAATGCTGCAAAGAGTAATAAAAGGTGTCGTCGTCGGCATTTTTTTGTCTTTTACACACTACTACGTACATACATTCATCGAGGAGACTCGTACAAGCATACGACGCCTACCCGCCCTATTTTTTCGTGCTACTACAAACGACTCTACTACTATTCTATGTGACTCCGCTACGACCACTAGTACTACATGTCATTTTCTCTGTCCGCGTGCGTCTTTCTCCCTTTCCAAGACGCGCATTTAATGAAACAGTCTCTTTTGACTCTCGCTTACTCTGTTCAAACCTTTGGCGGCTTCCTCGACTCTTTTTTGCGCTTCGATGGCGCGTTTGACTATGCTTCGCTCGCCGAGCTCGCTTATTTCAGATCTTTTCTGCGCGTTTGGAGACTTTCCTCCGTTGAAGTTTGGCGAGGACGGAGAGTTGGCCGCTGATTTCGCGTTTTTTCTCGCCTCGGCGACCTTCTTGCGCAAGTTTGCGACGTCTTTTTTCGCGTCTCGAAAGGGTGGAGAAGAAGATTGAGCTTCCTCGTCATCATCTTCTTCTTCTTCTTTTCCTCCTTCTCCTCCTCCTCCTCCTCCTCCTCCTCCTCCTTCTCCTCCACTTTCTACGGTTGTTTTCGAAACACGCGATACCGTTGGTACTGGTGCTGCTCCTGTTTCTGCTGCGTCTCGTTTCGACAAATTCTGCTCCCGCTGTGCTTTTTGTTGAGACGTGTTCTTCATGTTCGTCTCTCGTAAAGTTGCTTCCTCTATGATGCGTTTGGAGTTTTGTCGCTCCAAAACTTCCACGCGGCGTTTTGCATCGGCTTCGGCGTCCGCGTAGTACTTCGCACTCGCGCTCGAAGCCTCCAAACGAGTTTGTAATGTCATCAATTCGAGCTCGTGTTTCGATTTTTCTTCGCTCAACTTGTCTTCAAATTTACGCTGTTTCACCTCGGCGGATCTTTTCAAGGTTTCAATCGATTGCTTGAGAGAGGATATCTCCTTGTCTCTCAGATCGAGAAGGTTCGTTTTCTCCGCGATGGCCGTTTCGAGAATTGCGCGAGTTTCATCGCGAATAAACTCCATCTTTTTAGCCTCGTCTTGCGCGCGCCGCTGTTGTTTGGCGTTATTCTCTTCTTCCGTCTTGTTAGTGTTGTTTTCAGCCTCTTTATCGACTCGTATGTTCTCTTCGAGCATAGCTATTTGCTCGTTGATGACGTCGTCTAAGGATCCAACTTCTCGTTCCAATCGTTGAATAGTTTCGCTTTGTTCTTTGCACGTTCTGCGCAACTGTTCGAGTTCTTGGTCGTTTCGAGGCGGAGGAGGAGGAGGAGGCGATTGTACCACCGTCTCGATGATAACTGGTTGCTCTTCTGGTTTCTTCTCCAGTTCTTCCTTCAACCGCTCGATTTCCTTTCTCAATTCAATCATCGTCTCTTCCTTTTTCTTCTCCTCTTCCTCTCTTTCTCTTCTCTTCGTCTCGTCCTCTTCTTTCTGTGGACTCCGCGCTTTTTGCAACGTCTCCACTTGACTCGCGTGTTTTTCGCGTTGGCGTTTCAACTCGGCTTCAGCCGTTTCCTTCATCTCGTCCCGTTCCCTTTTGAATTTCTCCTCCATCTTTTCTTTTATATCCTCTTCCATTATCTTCATCTCTTTCTCCTTCTCTTTCAAACGTTCCTCTTTTTCTTTCGCGTTCTTCTCCACCGCTTTCAACTCCTCTTCTTGCATAATCAACACGCGTTTATTCTCGTTCAACTCTTTCTCTCTCTTCAACACCGCGTTGGCGAGCTGTTCGATCGTTTTCGTTTGCTCTTCAATCTTCATTCGACTTTCCAGTAAATCTTTCGCGTGTTTATCCGCGACTTCTTGCAACGAGTCCGCTCTTTTGTGCGCCAGTTTCGCGTTTTCTTGCGTGACTTCGAGCTGGTCGATGTTCAAATTCAACTCCCGTTTGAGTTGCGTCAAAAGCCGGTTGGCACCGATCAAATCGTTCTCCGCCTGTTTTTTGCTCTGAGAACGAGAGAACATGATCGACGGACGGTGCGACCTTTTCTCGTCGTCCGAACGCAGCGCTATCGTCGCGTATCACACAAAGCAGCGCGCATCGTGGTCAGAAACGAAAGCGCATCATCAATCATGCGCTCGTCGTTCTTTTTTCTTTCTTTCTTTCTGAAGAAGAAGTTTTGCGTTTTCGTAAAAGTCGTAAAAAAAAGAGAAGATATATATAATAAAAAGAGACCAGAGCGCGCGGCGCAAAAAAAAAGACTCTTGGACACGCGAAGAGAAAGAGACGAAGAAGTGTGGTAGCAGCACATGAGAACTCGATCGAATTATGTAGTACGTGCATTGTAAGTGTGCTTAATAAAAAATCGAAATCTGTGCGACGAACGAGAGAAAGAACGTCCGATCGATGATTTCTTCGCTATGGTTGTTTTGCTGCCTCTGTTTTTCACTTTCTCGACGCTTCTTCGAACGATTTTCCCAATCACTTTCCTTTCTTTCTTTCTTTCTTTCTTTCTTTCTTTCTTTCTCTCTCCTCTCTTTCTCTCTCTCTCTCTCTCGCTCTCGTTCTCCCTTCTGGCACTTTCTCGTGCGTCGTTCGGTGTATCATTCCTTAATCTTTTCATGCGTTGTTATTGTGTTATTGTTTCTGTTCTTGTTCTTTTCTCGTTAAAAAAGTAAAATTTAGTACATAAACGCCGGGTCGTTGACGTCCATGTGGTGATTTTCCAAAGTCGTGTCAATAGATCCAGAATCGATTGGTTTCATGAACATGAGCTTGGCCAAGTTGGCGGCAAAAGCAGCCAAACACGGCGCCTTGGCCATAGCCTTGGCGACGTCAGAGTCGTCCGACTTGGAGATGGCCGCCATCTTTTGGTTCGCCTCCAACATGCCGTCCAACGCCGCCTTGAAAGCCGGATTATACGTGTCAATGACTTGCGGGAAAATAGTCGCGGTCGTTTTGTTCGTTTGGTGAATGACGTGCATGTTGAATTGGGTGGTGTTCATGCCCAAAGATTCGTAAAATTCCGATCGGGAGTGATCGTTCAAGTACATGGTGATGTACACGGACAAGCAAAAGAATCGACTCCACAACTTGGCTTCCGTGTCGTTCAAGAATTCCGGCCTCGCTTTCAAGATGGCGGAGAAGAAGTCGCCGTGTCTGTTTTCGTCTTGGCACCAGTTTTCAAAGTACTTGAAGATCGGGTACAACTGATCGTCCGGGTTCGCTTGCAAGTGTCTGTAGATAGAGATGTATCTCCAGTAGCCAATCTTTTCGGACAAGTACGTCGCGTAGATGATAAACTTCGGCTTGAAAAACGTGTATTGTCTGTTCTTGGTCAAGAAACCCAAATCCAAGGCCAAGTTAAAGTCACTCATGGCTTTGTTCAAGAAACCGGCGTGTCTCGCTTCGTCTCTAGACATGAGCGTAAAGATTTCCGCGACGTTCGGAGCGGTGTTCTTCAAGCGTCTGCCAAGTTCCTTGTACAAAAGAAAGCCAGAGAATTCCGCCGTGCACGATCGCTCGAGAAATTCGATGAAAATTCTTCTTTGATCGCCTTGGATGTTATCCGCGGCTTTCTTGAACTCATCGTTGCGGACGAAATGCTTTTGGTTGAAATCTTCTCTGAATTCGTTCAAAATGGAAAAGATCTCCGACTCGTCGAGATTCGGGTTGATTTCCTTCGAAAAGAGTTGTTCCATCTCGTCGAAATCTGTCGCGCATAAAGGTGAGAGAATACGGAGAAATGGTGGCGTCAGTCTCGCGCTTCGTGCGATCCGCGTTCGTCGTTTTTTTGTCTCTGTCTCTCTCTCTCTCTCTCTCTCTTTGAAGAAGAAGAAGAACAAGACGAGGGAAGAAGGAAAAACACAATGCGCCCCCCCCCCTTGTTTCTCTCCATCTTTATCCCATTCGAAAAGATATCTTCTTCCGGGTGCGGCACCCAACCCATTCAACACGACGCGAAGACGAAGAAGAAAAGAAACGAGATCAAAAGCGATGACAACGACAAAAGGCACACGACGTACCGGTGGTGTAAAATCTCGGCGTCAACAAGTTCTCTTCCGCGGCTTCTTTGATGCCATCTCTCATCTTCTTGATCCCGGTCTTATCGTCGACCATGGATCCCGTCGCGCGCGTCGTGATCGAGACCTTTCTCGACGACATTTTCTTGGATGATGATGAGAACACCTTCGAAGAGACGTTGCTCTTGCCGGCGAGAGACGCGGACATGGACAGGACTGAAGCCATTATATTATTAGTATTGTGCGGGAGTGCAACAAAAAAAAAGGAGTTGTGTTTTGTTGTCGGCGATGTACTACGACGTGCAACCTCGCGCGCAAAGTGTAATGAGGATGTGTGATGTCGGAAGAAGACGAAAGAGGGTAATACTACTAATAGAAGAAAAAAGAAGGGGGAGGACGTCACCCTTTTTTTACCCCTCAAGTATATACTGAGAGATGTCGAGAGAGAGACCGCAAAAAAAAAACCAAAGAGAGAGAGAGAGACGAAAAGATTTGAGATCTTAAAAAGGACTACTAGGGTTTAATGACACTTTTGAAAAAGAAGAGAGAGAAATTTTGAAAAAGAGCTCTCTCTCTCTGTCTGTCTTTGGAAAAGGAGGAGTAAAATACGGAAACTCTTTCAAAACGACGGGGAAAAAATATAATAATAATTCCCAAAAAATCCCGTCGTCGTCGTCACAACAAGCACACGCGCGTTCTTCTTTTGCGACGACAGAGAGACCCCCGGCTCCTCCAACCGCAAGACAAAATGGCCTCCGTAACTTCATCCGTCGCGTTTGCGATGAAATCCTCGCCGAAGTTGTCCTCGAAGAACAACTCCAGAGCGCAATTTACGAACAAATCGTCCACCAAAACCAACGCGTCCAGACAAAATCAATCGTTCGTCGTGCGCGCGATTGACGCGCCGTGGACGGCCCCGAAGTTGGACCCGAACACGCCGTCCCCAATCTTCGGTGGGTCCACTGGTGGTTTGTTGAGAAAAGCGCAGGTACGTAATGTCGCGCGATGTCAAGAATCGAGAGTAGAGTTACGCGTGTCGTCCGAGATTTGTACGCGATGTCTTCTCAAAATATAAACTGTTTCCTCTGTCGTGTTGCGAACACATTATTTTGAGAGATATTGGTGAAATGTGGGGATGCGTATCGCCCCTTTTCACCACCGCGGAATGATTTTTCGACGCAGAAATCCATCGCGTTCGATCGATTAGGATTTTGTGCAGATGAATATCGCATCTTTTCGACGAAAATCGGTTCGCAAGTGCGCGTAAAGAGGTGGAAACCGATGCGCGCTTGGTCGCTCAGCCGATCTCTCTCTCCTCCATTTTGTATATATATTCGGTCGTTCAAAATCTAAAATTTTTTTTTTCTCTCTCTTTGTTGTGTGTGTGTCCAAAACAACAACAACAACAAAAACGACGAAAAACTTTAACTGACCTTTTTTTTCTACAACTTTCTCTTGTTGTTGTTGTTTCGTTTTGTTTAGGTTGAAGAGTTCTACGTCGTCACGTGGGAAGCCAAGAAAGAACAAATCTTTGAAATGCCGACTGGTGGTGCGGCGATCATGCGCAAGGGCCCGAACCTCTTGAAGCTCGCGAGAAAGGAGCAGTGCTTGGCTTTGGTGACTACGTTCCGCGCGAAGAGGATCGCGAACGGCTGCATCTACCGCGTCTTCCCGTCTGGCGAAGTGCAATACTTACACCCGAAGGATGGCGTCTACCCGGAAAAGGTCAACGCCGGTCGCGTCGGTGCGAACCAAAACATGCGCTCCATCGGTAAGAACACCAACCCGATCAACGTCAAGTTCCAAGGTAAGGGTACTTTCGACGTATAAATGTTGCGCGCGAGACCAAATTTGTAAACAACAACGAAAGAGAGAGAGAGAGAGAGAGA
>CEPW01127239.1_pt1 | contig 10360 bp, 2 predicted proteins | sample 356211 | NCBI WGS metagenome assembly CEPW01 (sample SAMEA2620021, study PRJEB7988) | marine metagenome | biome: marine biome (ENVO:00000447); feature: deep chlorophyll maximum layer (ENVO:xxxxxxxx); material: "saline water (ENVO:00002010), including plankton (ENVO:xxxxxxxx)" | depth 25 m
TCCCGACGGTGAGAAGAAGAAGAAGAAGAAGAAGAAGAAGAAGAAGAAGAAACTTCGTCGTCGTTTGCGCGTTTGTTTTTAGAACGCATTCGGGTTGGAGTCGCGCGTTCGGACGATCGGTCGGTCGATGGGCTTTTTTTCTTCTTTCTCTCCCTCTCGCTCACGCATGCATACGTGCTCTCTATCTATCTCTCTATCTCTCTATCTCGACAGATCCGTGGCCTTTGGAAACGTACAACCCGCCGCAGCACGTGTATAAGATGCGCGACGAGAAAACCGGGTACTTGCAAACCTTTCCTTTCGAGGAAAACAACCCGATGCCGGAAGCGTTTAACCGAACGCCGGAGTATTTAGTGGCGTTGCTCGACCCGGTGATTAAACCGAAAGACAACGGAGGCGGCGACGGGGCGTCGACGAGCGCGCCGAGCGGAGGCGGCGGTCAAGAACAACGACAACAATCGAAGAAGAAAGAGAAGGCGAAAAAAGAGAAGCAACCGCAAGAGGAAGTCGACCCATTTACGAAAGCAAACCTGACGGTTGGAAAAGTGTTACAGGCGAAAGAAGACGACGCGTGGTCGGAGAAGCTATACTTGTGCAAAGTCTTAGTCGGCGAAGACGAAGAGAAGGACGTGAAGCAAGTCGTGACTGGATTGAGGAAGTTTGTGAAGAAGGAAGATTTGGAAGGGAAGTTAGTGCTGACGATTATTAATTTGAAGGTGGCAAAGTTAGCCGGAGAGACGAGCGAGGCGATGATTTTGGCGACAGAGAGCGGCGAAGGAGAGAACTTAGACGTGAAGTTGGTCAAAGTTCCGGATGACGCGAAGGTTGGTGAGAAGGCGTTTATTGAAAACGAAAAGGATAAAAAGCCAGAAACGTACCCGAAGGAGTGCAAGAGTAAAGTGTGGGAGCAAGTGAAGACAACATTGATGATTAAAGGAGGAAAGGCGACGTATCAAGGGAAGAATGTGGTAGTTACGAGTGGATTCGTGACTAGCCAAGATGGCGTCGCGGACGGGGCGTTTATTAAGTAATACTTATATGTTTATAATAGCCGCTTACTTACTACAAGTATGTATGCAATCAATCGTCGTCCATAAATGATCGACTCGCGCGTCCCGGCGTCCCTCCAAAAATCAAAGAAGAGACCCACGAATACGGATCTGTGGCGTCGCTTTTCGCCGAAGTCAACTCGATGGAATATCCAGCAAAGATTATCGGCCAAGGGGCTTTATCGTCGTATTCGACTTCGTGCACAATCTCTTTCTTTGCGTTTAACAAGAATACCTTTTCGCCTTTGTTACTCAATTTGAAAGGTAACTCGTCGTCTTTGATGACATTTATACTCGCAGTTGCGTTCGTATCATTGCCGTATGAGATTTGAAACTTGGTCACATTTTTTGCCACCACGATTCTCTCTTGCGGTTGCATCTTCGTGTTTAAAGGAAACTGGAACATAGCTGAGGAAGAGTCCTTATCATCATCGTCGTCGTCGTCCGGCAAGTTCTTTTCGTCTGAGAAGTACCATCCACTCACATCCACAACGTTCGTCACGCTCGGGTTCAAAAACTCCACCCATTCGCCGCTCGCTTCCCCGTACGTGCGACCAGCGTCACCCATCTCCTTCGCTTCTCCGCGTTTCGTCGGATTATACATGATTTCGGAGATTAAAATCGCCCCAAAATCCGTCTCGGACAGCGAGAGACGTTTCGTTTTTGCACCTTCGACAAAGAGAAACGACGACCTCGTTCGCGTCGAAGACGAAGAGACGAGACCGACGACGACGACGCAAAAAAGAAGCAAAAACGCTCTTCGTCGTCGTCGTCTTCTACTCGTCGTCGTCGTCGTCGTCGTCGTCGTCGTCGTCATCATCTTTTTTGTTGTTGTTGTTGTTGTTGTTGTCCGTCTAGGAAAAGAATCCCCGCGCGTCTTCTTCTTCTTCTTCTTCTTCTTCTTCTTCTTCACGTCTTCGCGTTTGCGCGTATTTTTCTCAACACAAACCGTTTTTCCCTCGACAAAAAGTGAAGGAAAAAAAAACGACCCCCGCCCCAAATGCCAAAGAAAAAAACAAAAAAAAAACGAGGACGGAGGAGGAGGAGGAGGAGGAGGCTTTGAAGCTTTGAAGATTTCTAGACCACCCTTTTGGGTCCTTTATTAAGAAAAAAATTTCTCCTCACATTCCGCACGCTCGAACACTCAACGCGTACCACCACACACACACACACACAATAATAATGTCCGCGATCGCCCAAATCACGAACAGATGCGTCTCTGTCGCGTCCGTGAGCAGAAAAACGCACGCGAAGAGAGTCGCGCAGCCGGTACGTCGTGGGATTTCGAATGCGCGTTTTCCTTTTTTTTTGCGCGCGGATGGGATTACTCTCTCCTTTGGTTTCCTTTTTCGTCCCGGGTCGGGGGGGGAATCGGAGAGAGATAAAATGTGTCGCGCGCAATCGCGCGTGGAGTCTTAGGAAGGGGGGAAAGACGATAAAAATGTCCAAACGCGTGCGGTTGGAGCGTTATTGCGCGCGAATGCGCGCAGATAACGTCTCGTCTGCGTTCGCGTGGACCTTGGTCGTTGGATATCTCTCTCCTCCTCTTCGGCTAATCTTCTCTTTTCCGAGGAAGATCGGGGGAGGAGGAAGGCTTTGCGTTTTTTTTCGATAAGATAGCACCTTTTGGTGGGATTTTTGAGCACACAAAAAACGAAAAAATTTTGAAAAGAGTCAAACCACACACGCGAACTCAACTGACCCTTTGTACTACACACCCTCTTCAAACAACAACAGGCGCAAGCTTCTCTCAAGCAAAAATTTGAATCCGCGAAGGTTGTCGCCCCGGTTGTCTTGACCAACTTGGTCATGACCATGCCGGCGCACGCCGAAGCGGGTAAGTTGTTCGACTTCAACTTGACGTTGCCGATCATCGCGGCGGAGTTTTTGGCGTTGATGTTCATCTTGGACAAGACGATGTTTGGCCCAGTCGGGAAAGCGTTGGACGACAGAGATGAATTGATCCGATCCCAATTATCCGCTGTTGGCGGTAACACCGAAGAGGTTGACAAGTTGATCGCGGAGAAGGACCAAATCATCGGTGATGCGAGAGCTGCTGTCGGCAGAGATGTTGCCGCGTTGAAGACGGAGATGGACGCGAAGATTGCTGCGGAAGCTGAGAGAGCGAAGGCTGACGTCGATCGTCAAATTGCGGATGCGATGAAAACGATTGATGCGGAAAGAGAGAACTCCAAGGCGCAAGTTGAAACCCAAGGCCAAGCCATCGCGGACCAAATTGTCGCCAAGGTTGTCGAAGTATAAAGAGTTAGAGAGGAAAACAACGATAACAACAACCAAAATTTAAAAGCCGCTTTGCACCACAACAACATCATCAATAACAACCATATAAATATAACATGATAACATCATTGAATTTTAGCAGATAGATATATAAAATGTTTTGACTATAATCAATCCTTACGACTGATTTAAATTAAATGTACCATACTTCCTAAAACTACTCATTCATTACCAGCTCTGTTCTTTGCCGCGCGTTTTTCAGCGCGTCTGCTTTTCGCTCCACCTCCAGGCGTTTGCTTTCTCTTTCTCGTTTTTGTTTTTGGGATTGGTGTTGAACACGATTTCGTCGGCACCGTCGTAGTCTCCTTGTTCTCCTTCTTCATGAAGATAGAAGAAGAGGAAGAAGAGAAGAAGAACACCTCACGCAACTTCGCCTCCATAAGCACCTCGTTGCCTTCGTTTTGAGTATTGGAGAGCATCAAATCTTCGATTGAATTTTTTATCTTTGCCGCTTCCGCCGCGTTTTCATCCAAAAGGAAATCTAAGAGCAATACCAAAGCCGCATTCACTTCGCTTTTTCTCCGGTGGTCACAGTCGCTCGCGATGATTTTCGCAAACGTTTGCACGTCCGATGAAGTAAAAAGTACATCTAACAACACATCCGGTGCGTTTAAAAGCGTCCGGCAAAGAAACCGAGAGGCGAATTTCGGTTCGTCGTTCGTGGAAAAGTGTTCATTCAACCAACCAGCGAGGCGAGAGACCGAAGAAGCAATCGACCTAGCTGCAGCTTCAACTGTTTCCATTTCTGCTTCATTCTCTTTTTCCTCAGTATCGTCGTCGCTTCCTGACAAACACGAAAAGTCAAAGCTCGAAATTTCGAGAATTTCAGCGAATGTATTCTTTACGACCGACGAAGAGTCATCATAATCATTGTTGTTGTTGTTGTTGTTATTATTATTATTATTAGTGTTATGAGTGTTATTCATGGCAACGAGCAGGCGGCACATTTCAGTTAGCGTGGCAAGTTGACTATTCAATTTGCGCCGCTTTTCCAAACGCTTTGACACGACAGCGTGGAGCTCGATGTAAGCTTTGAAACAGTTCCTCGCGACGAGATAATCAGTGGTGGCACAACTACCACTGGATTCCAATTGAGGTAAAATCGTGCTTCTCACACGTCGCACCGCGTCCACAAAATCGCGCGCGGCAAACACGAACGCATCGGGTCCTTCTGCTAAATCTTTCAGAATCTTGACGGAGAGCACAGCCGCGTGGCTTCGATGCTCGACGGATAAATCCTGCGACGAGGAAATCGACAATCGCGGATCTACACTTTCTTCAATACGTCTCGTCAAAAACGCAATAAAGCTCACGTGTTCGACAATCTCGAACAAGAAGGAGTCACTCCCGTTTTCACAAACATTCTTAATCAATCGCATGGTTCTCAACCGCGTATTGCTGTCTGCGAGCGCGTGCGAGCACGTTTGTGAACTCAAAATTTCAAACACAAACTGTTTTCGAAACACCCGAGAGGATAAGTTATCTTTATCGCTCAAAGAGTGGAAGGATGAGTTGAGTTGACGAAGCGCCCAGGTTCGTTTGGCTTTAGCATCGACATCTCCAGCGTTTATTAGTGGGAGAAACATGGGCAAACGATCGAGGTCGATGGACATGCGCTTTAAGACTTGCTTGTTGGCAACGACGAAGAATTCAGATTCGGGTCGACAGGCGAGCCACATGGCTTCGGCCGCAAACACCGCCGCCGTCGTTGGCCATATGACATCTTCTGCGTGTTGACACTTCTTTTGCATATCCATTTTTTCTTTGTCGTCGCGCGTGAAGACGTCGTTATTCCAAATGTCGTTCGAGTTTCGAATCCATCGTAAAATGGACAGGACTTGCGTTCGTTCTCGAAACGACGCTCGCGCCAACATCACATCGGTTAAATCCATCTCCTTTCCATCTTCGGTTTTTCCGGTGACTATTCGAGTCACTATTTTATCCATGGTAAATAGTATTGCCCTTGCGAGACGGCGAAAATTGATATCGGTGGAGGAAAGTGCCGATATTACGATGGAAAGAATGCCTGAACGCGCGTACTCTCTCGGCGAGAGCGATTCTGTTTCGAGGTTTCTCAGTGTCAGTGGAAGTATCCAGGAAGGATCGTACGACAAACAATTGAAAATTTTGTTCCCAGTGGTGAGCACTAATTCTTCCCTTTCATCATCTTCCCAGAAGAAAAGCTTTCGTCTTTGAGGAAAAGCAGTCGCCGTCATCGCACTTCGTTTGCAATCTAAAAGTGATGTACCTATTGCATTACCGACGCGTTCTTTCAGTAACATTTTGATATCAGTGTTATTTTTGTCGTTTTCGTCATCGTGGTCGTTGAATATGAGTCTAATCCACGCATCGCTTTCGAAAAACTTTTCAGCTGCGCTTCCAAACACAAAGCCGCTCTTTTTAAGAACGTCCTGTCCAGAAAGCGCATCGAGCGTTACGATAGTTCTCATGATGAGTGAATCCAAAGCAGATGACGACGCATTATACCCTTTAAGCAAAAGAGGTAAAACGTTGACTGCCTTTTCTGTCGCCCAGGCATCTGGTTCTGTTTGTTGTGTGTCGTTGTACACGCGATGCTTCAGCTCGAGAGATGCATGCAGGACTTTTGCAAATGCTCGCTTCAATTCTACGGGTTGCGTTTGATTTTGCAGCGAGAAGGATGACAAAGAAGAGAGTTCCTCCGAACGTTCGTCCACGTACTCGCGAACAAAATGCATCGAGGACGGATTCTGCGGGAGAGAATCCAAAAGTCCACTCGTTGTTTCGTTTTCTTCCAACTCTTCTCGCGATACAAATACGTACTCAAATTTTTCATTCTGGCATACGCAATCGAAGCACGACGTTGCAAATGCTTCAAAAGTTTCGCGCAGTTTATATCTCTTATTCATCGCCTTTGCACTTTTTGGCGTGAGTGCTGCGATGATTTTGGCGCATGCGTCCAACCTACGCGTATTTTTGAACTTGTTCGTGAACGAGGAGAAGACAAACATTCGTGCGGCATTGACTAATTCAATCACATCGTCTTCGTTGCTGATAATAAAATTCTCCTTCAACGCAAAAGTGAACGCGTTGGTATGAGTAACATCATCTGTACTACAGCGCTTTTCCACCAATGAGAGCTCTTCCTTAATCTTGTTCGCCAGAAGTTTTTCGACCGTTTTCCCCGTATTTGACGCCGATCCCGCCAGAAGTGTCAATTTTCTCAAAATAAAGCCAACGCATCTTATGCGATACTCTCGGGGACAATTCACGTCAAAGCATACTTTGAAAGCCATTGTAATATTCTCAACACATTCTTTTTCGAACGTCTCATTAAGATATGCATTCGTAAAAGCATTCGAAAGCTTCTCTTCAAAACTCTTCCTCTGTTTCTCGATGTCGCCGTTCAGTTCAATTTGAAGAGCCCGAGCGGAGCAAACCATATTTCCATGAGTTGTTGGATTCATTTGTTTAATAACTAACGACGCAATATTACTCAAGAACTGTGTTCCATCACTTATATTTACATTCACAATGTCTCGAATAGCTGCGTATTCCGCGCATTTCCGCATAGCGCCCGAGGCACCCTTTTCGAACACGGCTCCATCTTCTTTGAAGTTGCAATGCAACAAAAATGTTGCCGCGCATATCTCTCCAGCGTTCGAATTCACGAGAGCCGAGACAAACGCAGCTTCCGCGAGCACAACTTCGCGTTTCTCATGTCTATCCCCTTTCAAAATTTTCTCCAACGCTCGAAGAGCGCCTGAAGAATACGGAGCAGCGATATTGGTTTCATGCTCCGATGAGTTTCTTTCAAACACGCGCGCAAGAACCCACAGGATTGGAATCGTGTTTTGAAAGCCATCAGTATCTTCCAATATTACGTCGAGAAGAAGCGCGATAACCTTTGATTTCCCATCAAAAGAGACGCTCCGTGAGCTCAAAGAAATATCGGACATGGAAGCCATTAACACAAAGTTTTTAGAGCTCCTATATTTTAAGATCGCATCAATTTGAGCATCTTCCGATGCAAATTTTGCAAATACGACCAAGGACTCATTTTCAGAGTGCATCAGAAACGCATCTACCAGACGTTTTCGGGGAGCTGACTGCACGATGCCAAATTTTAGCTCCGTGTCCTCAATGGCTTTCGCCAATGCAGATGCAATTTTCGATTGGCTTTCGACATCGAAACAGTCCTTCTTCGTCCGCGACAATTCTTTCGCAACACTGAATGATACCGCACTTAAAAGAGCACCGCGACTGGATCGGCTCATCTCGTTGATCTTTCGAAGCACTTCTTCGAACAGTTTCGTGAAAACTTTCGCCTCATGAACGTAATTTTGCAAAAAGAGCGAATACATGTTCGCCTCATATTGTGCATCTAAGGCACCAACGATCTCGACGGCATCCTCTTCTATGTTTTCGATCGTAAAGCCCTTCGTATTCTTGGGATCGCTCAGAAATATTTGTCGCTCTTTGCACAAAACATCATCTATAGTCTTCATCACTTTCTTCTCATATTTCGATGTCGCAAAGTTATGTACACCTATTTTGCTTAACGCCACCGCGTGCGTCCAGAAATCGGTCGTGCGAAGCAAACTAGGGAGAACGAGCGAAGCTGCAAATTCTCGAACGACACCAATTTCTTCTTTTGATTTTTTTACGCTCTTCAAAACTTTCAAGGCATTTTCAAACACAACCACGGAGAGAGGCGAGAGCACAGAAGTGATGTTTCCTTCGCGTTCAACTGGATTGAACCGACTTGGACGCATCATTTCTTCTTCCATGACTACGTCGAAATTCGTTCGTTTCGATGCCGAGACGATTGCGTCCGCTAAGAAATCTGCAAGTGTTGAAGTCAAGTCGAGTGAAGTCGACGCACGACAACATTTAGCAAAGCCATGCGCGTACGTCTCAGCTTCTCGTTCGAACGCACATTTTGTACTTCTGTCGGTCCTTGAACTTTCTTCCAGCGTGTTCGATTCAATAATGCTCTGTTTGAAGAGCATCTTGAGATTTTCGGATAGTAAACGACTATCGTCACTTTCATCAGATTTAATTTCCGGAATATCTTTCGTCACCGCAAACGCGTAACATTTGAACACCGCGACGAGAGTGTTCTTGGACGGCGTTGAGGACGCCGTGCACGTATTCCGTGCGACAGAAATGGCAGCGATACTTTCACGAGTGTTGTGAAATAGCCCTTGTGGAGAATTTGGAAGAATTTTCGCGACGTCAACAAAATTCACAGTATCTAAAGGTGAGAGCGCAACGCGCTCCGCCAAGGCTTCCAAAGCCAAAAGCTTTGAGAATTGACTGAACTCGGACACTTCGTCCTTGTTATCTTCGTTATCAGACTCCCCGTCTCTGTTTTTTTCATCGGTATCCATTTTCTCGTTTAATTGCTCTGGAACGTGCATTCCCCCTTTCATGACAATTTGTATGAGCACCGAGATGTCTGGGAAAACATCCGCCGATGCTATGCCTCTGGCGCGGCGCAATATCTCCCGCTTCCTCGCGAGCGCATAGCCTTGATAAACGCCTTTGTATGTATTTTTGTTACTATTGCTGAACTTTTTGCGCTGCTTGATTTGGTTTGCAATCGCGCTCCTTTCGGCTAAATCTAATCGTTTTTTGGTCGCGCGCAAACATTTTGCGAGAAACTGTAATGCAGCCTGGCGCACGACTATGCTTTTATGCCCCAGTGATTTCACAAATATCGATTTTGTTAATGATGAAGGCAACGCGCTCGTTGCCCAGCGTCTGGCGTTCAATTCGATTTTTTCATCATCGACGTCGTCATCATTCCCGTCGTAGTTCGTGATACCATCACTAACATCTCCCGCCGTCGTCTCAGCGTATTCTGCGGAAGTCTGAATCAAATCTCCCAGCATGCGAATCGTCGACAACCACTTCTCCGTATTTTTTGGTTGTAAATCAGAAGAGAAGTGGGTGACGTATTGTGCAGCCAGTCGTGGGTGCGCAGAGCACGCTTCTGAGAGAACAGATAAGTGCGCATCGCACTCCGCCGGACGCAATTTCATCAAGAGTCGAGATATTGTGTCTCCCGCGCTGACTTGAGAAGGAGAAATGCCGTGTCGCGGATTCACGCAAACTTCTCTTAAAATATCGACAGCCATTTTCGTAACGGTCGTATCAAGGAACAAGGATTTTCTTTTTTTGTTCTCATTCAATTCAACATTTTCGACACAATCGTTCAAAGCAGCCATCGTTGCCAACTGCTCCAAGAGTACATCTGTGAACGTCGCGAGCTTGATCTTCAACGGCGTCTTAATCGCACTCACGTTTATATTCAACACACTCTTCCAAAGCACAGACAGAAACCGGCACTGCGTCTCTGAGTCGTCTTTTGATACGCTCCTTACAAATAGATACATGACGTTACGATTTGTTGCCGCTGAGCGCACGACGCTTTCGTCGTTCGATTCTAAAAATGCAAGATAAAACTGCGCAAACGCGAATCTGTTTGACGCCTTTTCAATGTTCTTCCTCGACGCTTTCGCGGCTTGGTTTATCTTCGCGCGCTCTTCCCGAAACAACGAGAGGTGCGCGTTCTTTTTGTTATTACTCTTTCTGCCATCGTTATTCTCGTCGTAATCATCTTCATCGTTATTATCATCCGTCTTGTTATTCTTTTTCTTTTTCCTGGAGTTATTATTATCGATTCTCGGAGTCGCGACTTTTTGCAAAACCTGCAACGTCCAATCAAACTGTCTAAATGTCTCTCCGGCTAAACTCCCATCGTAGTCGCGTTGAACAATCGCGGTCAACACATCGAACGCAGCGATAATCCGAATCCTAACCCCAGACGCTATGTGCGAATACATTTGCCGCATCCGTCTGGAGATTATATTTCTCGCTAAACCGTCCAATGCCAATCGACTGACGCTCGTCGATGTTGTTGCCGTCGTCCTAGTTGATGCTCCAGTCGCACTTTTTCTTCTATCCTTATCGTTATTTTTCGTCGCTTCTTCTTCTTCTTCTTCTTCTTCTTCTTCTTCTTCTTC
>CEPW01085512.1_pt1 | contig 10356 bp, 11 predicted proteins | sample 356211 | NCBI WGS metagenome assembly CEPW01 (sample SAMEA2620021, study PRJEB7988) | marine metagenome | biome: marine biome (ENVO:00000447); feature: deep chlorophyll maximum layer (ENVO:xxxxxxxx); material: "saline water (ENVO:00002010), including plankton (ENVO:xxxxxxxx)" | depth 25 m
TTTTAAAGTTCCCCTAGCCATCTAATCTACATCTTTTTATTAGTATTTTTTTCATCGGATTTTTTTGATTTATACCGTATAAGGTAAACTCCAAGAACCATAAGAGAAATGGATATAAATAAATCGCCTATTGTTAGACCTGTTCTTAGCCTATAAATAGTGTAAATAAAACTAAGTAGGACGTAGAAAATTCCAAGTATTCTTCTATAGTAAAATCTGACCATATCAATGAGCTCAATTATTTATCATAATTTAATGATCTTGTTTTGAGCAATATATCTTTACATTGATCACAGATAACCTTTCCGTCAGGTTGGGGGTTATAGCTTTTCCAAATGAATAACCATTCTTCTATTTCTTCATCACAATAATTGCATTTTCTGGCAGAATCAAAAAAATTATTCATCCTTATTTTCTTTTTCCAGGCCTATTTGTTCTCAAGTCCACACGTCCTTTTCTTTTTGACATATGATTTTTTTTTCTTTTTTCCCGTCTGTAAGACGCAATTAATATTTTTTCATTTTCTTCAAAAGGTTTTGTCATACTTAATTTAATTTTGTTTGTTTATTTGAAATAGGTAATAAATACCAATCATTATTATATTTTAACCACAAATCATCTCCATGGGGCGTTAATTTGTATTTTTTTTCATTATTGATCATTACAATTCCATTTTTAATTAATCTGCCTAAATTATTATCAATCAAAGATTCATATTGTTTTTTTAGATTTTCTGAGCCGATAAATCCTAAGTTTTTAACAAGTTCACAATACTTCTCATCTTCGTTGATATTGTGATGAATTTTTTTTCTACTAATATTTACATTGTATTTTAATAAATTAATTATTAACCCCATTATTAAAGATCTATCAAATTTTGACAGTCTCTTGTAATTTTTTTTCCTATTTAATTTTTTTCTCATTAAATTTACATTTCCTAATAAAAATACAAGTTTTGCTTCAGGTGTTTTTTAGGCTAATTTGTTAATATACTATTATAAATAGATTTTAATATTATTAGGGGAGATTAATATGATTTTTAAAGAGCAAAGAATAAAAGATGTATTTTTAATTATCCCTGAAAGCTTTGAAGATGAAAGAGGGGCTTTTACAAGAAAATTTTGCAAAGAAGAATTCAAAAAGCATGGTCTTGATAATCATGTAGAACAAGCAAATCTCTCATATAATAAATTTGCATTTACACTAAGAGGCTTCCATTACCAGCTAGAGCCTTATCAGGAATCAAAAACAATGACATGTGTATCAGGCGAAATATATGATGTAGTTGTTGATCTTAGGAAAGACTCTCCTACTTATTGTGATTGGATATCAGTCAACTTAAGTCCTGAGAATGGTCACAGTATCCATGTCCCAAAAGGTTGTGCAAATTCATTTCTCACATTAAAAAATGAAACACTGGTTCACTACTACTCATCTCAAAAATATGAACCAAATTTCGAAAGAGGCATTAATTACAAGGACCCTTTATTTAAATTTAATTGGCCTCATAACCCCGAAGTAATTTCAGAAAAAGATGATAATCATAAATTCTATTTAGCATGAGAATACTAATAACCGGACTAACTGGTTTTATAGGAAAAAACTTTTACAGGTATTCAAAATATAAAAATAATATACTAGCTATCTCAAAAAGAAGTTCACTCGAAAATAATTTTCAGTCTGAAGATATAAAATTCATTGATTGTAGTTTAGAAGATATTAGTGATTATTCCATAAGGATAAAAGAATTCGATCCAGATTGTGTAATTAATTTTGCTTGGAAAGGTATTCCAGATTATTCAATTGAGGTCTCACAAAGAAATTTAAATACGGCATTAAAGTTCTTTAATTTTTTAGAAAAAAATACAAATATTAAAAAATTTATTAACGCTGGAACTTGCGCTGAATACTATAATCCTTCTGGTAAAATTTCTGAAGATTATCTTGTCGAGCCTTATGATCATTTTAGTAAGGCAAAAATATCACTTTCTAGAGAATTAAAAGAAAGGTGCGATAAGTTAAAAATTAGTTATATAAATTTAAGAATTTTTTATGTTTTTGGTATTAATCAAAGAGATAAATCATTAATACCATTTTTGATTAATTCATATAAAAATGGAATTGTTCCAAGATTAGCTAACCCTTTTTCAAAGCTTGATTATATATATTCTGAAGATGTTATAAGTGCATTTGATTGTTGCTTGGAAAATGATGTTCCTTCCGGAGATTATAATGTAGGTTTTGGTGAGTCAGTGAGTAATTATAAAATTCAAGAAATTATATCCAGGAAATTGAATTTTAAATTCAATAAAGATATTTATTCTTCAGGGTATGATGAAATTAATTTTTATGCTGATACAAATAAATTGAAATCTTCAGCAGGATGGAGCCCTAAGGTCAATTTAAATCAAGGTATACAAAAAATATTAGATAAATATATTTAGAAATCTTATTATATTGTTTGTTAGTTAAATCTTATGTACTATAATCTGCATATTGTTATTTGAGTAAGGTTTTGATGAAAGCAATTATATTAGCAGCTGGAAAAGGGACAAGAATGCTCCCTCTTACAAATCAAATACCAAAACCATTAATTCCAATATGTAATTTGCCCACACTAATCTTTGTCATAGAAAAAATTTTAGATAGCGGTATAAATAAAATTGGTTTAGTTATATCTCCAAATTCTAAAGAAACTTTCAATCAATTCATTAGAAATTATAATTTAGAAAAAAATATAAATATTATTATTCAAGAAAAGCCTCTTGGGGTTGCACATGCAGTTAAGACAGCTAAAGATTTTATTAAAAATGATGACTTTTTATTATATTTGGGGGACAACCTTATTAAGGAAAATCTAAAAATTTTCAAAGATAAATTTAAAGATATTTCTTCAGATGCACTATTAATACTAAAGGAAATTAATGACCCCAAAATGTTTGGTGTAGCTCAATTGAATGATAATAACGAAATTGTTGGAATTGAAGAAAAGCCTAATAACCCAAAATCAAATTTAGCTGTAACAGGAATTTATTTTTTTAAAAATAAAATTTTAAATGAAATAGATAAAATCAGTTTCTCCGAAAGAGGAGAATTAGAAATTACAGATGCGATAGATAATTTAGTGAAAAATGGTTTAGTAATCGGACACAAACTTGAAGAGTGGTGGATAGATACTGGTGGAAAAAATCAGATATTAGAAGCCAATTCATTAATTTTAGAAGAAATTATTAATGGAGGTTATTCTAAATTGTATAAAAACTATAAAAGAAATGATAATTTGATGATTGGTTTAAATGTGAAAACCCAAAATGTAAAAGTAAATGGATATGCCATAATTGGGCATGATTCAACTTTAATTTCCACTAATTTAGAGAATAATGTAGCTATTTCTAATAATTCATATATTCGTGATTCTGTAGTATCAAATTCAATTATTTTAGAAAAAAATTATTGTAAGAATTTTGAAATTACTAATTCGTTAGTAGGAACAAAGTACAAAAAAGATGTTAATAAAAAAATTAAAGATATAATTGATGCTTAAAATAAATAATTTTTTAAAATGAAATTTCAAGAGTTAGTTAAAAATATAGAAGAAAATAAAGATGCTGTTTCCAATATAGATCTTAAATCCGTTGAAGAAATAGCTAAAAGGATTGATGAAGTAAGAAGTAACAACAAGACAGTTTTTGTTGCAGGAAATGGTGGTAGTTCAAGCACAGCATCACATTTTGTTAATGATTTAATGAAGGCGACATTAAACAAGGATAAAAATTTAATAAAAGCCATTTCTCTTTCTGACAATATACCATTATTAACAGCAATTTCTAATGATATCGATTATTCAGAAACTTTCAGATTTCCTTTAAGAAGTTTATCAAGTGATGGAGATTTATTAGTTGTAATATCAGCTAGTGGAAATTCAAAAAATTTAATTAATGCTGTTGATTATTGTAAAGAAAATAAAATCTTTACTGTAGGACTTCTAGGATTTGATGGTGGAGCATTAGATAAAAAAGTAGATCTTTCAAGTTTAATAAAAACTCCCCCAAATAAATATGAATTAGTTGAAAATATGCATATGATTATTTGTCATTTAATTTCAAGCTACCTTAAATAAATGAACCAAAATAATTTAAATCAGGCTGTAATTTTGGCAGGTGGGTTAGGCACAAGGTTAAAACCATATACCGATAAATTCCCAAAGCCGATGATTGAAATAAATGGAAAGCCTTTCATAAATTATCTATTAGAATATTTAGCATCTGAAAAAATTAAAAAAGTAATTATACTTTCTGGCTATAAAAGTGAAATTATAGAAAATCATATCGGTGATGGCTCAAAATTTGGAGTTGAAGTAACCTTTTCTAGGCTTGATTCTAATGCACAAACAAGCGAAAGACTATTTAATTGTTTTAATAAATTAAATGATGAATTTTTGTTAATGTACTGTGATAATTTTATCCCTCTAAATTTAAATAAAGTTATAAAAAATTTTTATCAAGAAGGTAAAAAATCTCAGATCACTGTTTACAAGAATAAGTTTTTAATGACAAAGAATAATGTGTTTTATAAAAATAATAATATACTCAAATACGACAAATTCAGAACTGATAAAGATTTAAATGGTGTAAACGTTGGATTTATGATTTTAACAAAAAATTTAGTTAAATTGCTTGAAAATAAAAGTCAGGATTTCGAAACAATAATATTTCCTGAAATGATTAAAGATAAAGAAATTAGTTGTTATTTAACTGACCATAAATATTACAGTATAGGGAGTTTAGATAGACTGCCAACAACAGAGAAATATTTTAAGAGCAGCAATTTTATTTTTTTGGATAGAGATGGAGTTTTAAATAAAAAAATGCCAAAAGCTAAATACGTTACAAATTGGAGTGAATGGGAATGGCGTAGAGGTTCTTTAGAGGCCTTGAAGTTATTGAAAGAGTACGGGTACAAAGTAATAATAATTTCTAATCAACCAGGTATATCGCGAGGTAAAATGACTGAAAAAAGTCTTAATGAAATTCACTCAAACATGATTACGGATGTAAATAAGGTAGGTGCTGAAATTGAAGCAATATATGTTTGTAAGTGCAATTGGAATGATGGGTGTGATTGCAGAAAGCCAGAGCCAGGAATGATTTTTAATGCACAATATGACCATGATATTAATTTGTCGAAAACTTATTTTATTGGGGATGACCAAAGAGATATTGAAGCAGCAAAAAGAGCTAATTGTAAACCATTTTTAATAGGGGAAAATGATAGATTGGATGATGTTGTAAAAACTTTATTAGGTAATTAATGTTTGACTATATTGTAACAGGAAGCAAAGGTTATATAGGCTCAAGGCTTGTAGACATGCTTCTGGAAAAGCAAAAAAAAATTAAAGTTTTAGATAATAACTATTTTGAAGATTGTAACTTTAATATAAATTCAATTTCTGACAATATTGCTCATATTAAAAAAGATATTAGAGACATTGAAGTCAAAGATTTTGATAATGTTAAAACAGTTCTTCATCTTGCTGCATTAAGTAATGATCCAATAGGTAATTTAAATTCAACTTGGACGGATGATATAAATAATAATGCAACAGTCAGGATGGCAAAAATGGCAAAAATGGCAGGCGTAGAAAGATTCATTTTTTCTTCAAGTTGCATTATGTATGGAAATGCAAAAACAGATGAAGTTAATGAAGAAACACCTGTTGATCCAAACACTGATTATGCAAAAAGTAAGGTTTTGGCAGAACAGAAAATTATGGAATTGTCTGATAATAATTTTTCAGTAACGTCACTAAGAAATGGAACAGTTTATGGCTACTCAAAATATATGAGATTCGACACCGTGACTAATGACTTTGTAGGATCTGCCCTTACAAATAAAAAGATCATAATAAAAGGTGATGGAAAACCATGGAGACCGGTAGTTCATGTTGATGATGTGTGCAGATCTTTTATTATGGTTTCTGAAGAAGATTTAAATAAAGTTGAAAGTCAAATTTTTAACAATGGCTCCGATGAATTAAATATAAAAGTTAAAGATTTGGCTTACATTGTTAAAAATGAAATTCGTGGCACTGAAGTTGAAATATTAAATGATGTTGAAGAAGATAGCAGATCATATAAAGCATCATTTAAAAAATTCAGTAACTATTTTCCAAATTTTAAATTTGAGTATACTCCTGAGCTAGGTGTAAAAGATCTACATAAAAAATTGCTTAAATATAATTTTGAAAGAAATGATTTTGTGTCAGGAAAATTTGTCAGGTTAAAAAAGTTATCTGACCTTATAAAAAACAATTTAGTTGATAGCCAATTAAAATGGAAGTAGATAAAAAACAATTTGTTATAACTTCTACGCCATTGAGGATAAGTTTTGCTGGAGGAGGCTCAGATTTTTATGATTTCTTTTCTTTGTATGAAGGTGCAATAGTTAGTACAACAATTGATAAAGAAATAAAAGTAACTGTTAAAAGGCATAGTGATATCTTTAATGAAAAATTTAGAATTAATTACTCTTCTTCTGAAATAACGAATAAAGTTGAAGATATAAAAAATGATATCGCAAGAGAGTGCATAAAATTAGTTGGAATTGATTACCCAATATATATAAGCACAATTGCTGATTTGCCAGAAAAATCAGGACTAGGGTCATCCAGCTCCTTTTGTGTGGGGTTACTGAAAGCTTTATTTGAGCTTGAAGGAAAGAATATCACCCAGAAAGAACTTTATGAGGCTTCTATAGAAGTTGAAATAAATATCTTAAAAAAACCTATTGGTATCCAAGATCAGCTTGCAGCAGTTTATGGGGGATTTAATTTTTTTAAAATATTAAAAGATGGTTCTATTGAAATTAAAAATTTAGATAAAAGGGCTGAAAATGTAATTCCTAAAATATTTAATAAGTTAATTCTTATCTGGACTTCTATACAAAGGAATTCCTCGGATATTTTATATGAACAAGAAAAAAATATTTCAAAAAATGTAGAAAGTATTAAATCAATAAAAAAACTTGCTTATGAATTTTGGGAGCTAATAAATAATGATTTTAATTCACTTGAACTTGGAGAATTATTAGAAAAGGGCTGGAATAATAAAATTAAATTAGCATCTAAAATTTCGAATGATGAAATTATTAATTTATATGAAAAATGTAAACGTCTTGGTGCACATGGAGGCAAACTGAGTGGTGCAGGAGGAGGAGGTTTTTTATTAATGGTTACAAATGAATCAAAAAAGAAAAATTTAATAGATACTTTAAATAATTATAGTAATATTGACATAAATTATAATCCTGAAGGCTCAAGAATACTATTGTCAGAATGAGAGGAAATTAAATGAAAGAAATTTATAAATCAATCTTGCCTAATGATGATAGTTTAGTTGAAGAAATTTTAGATTTAGGTGAATCACCATTAGCAAATGGTTTGGTAAAAAAAGGTGACATAGTCAATTCATATCCTTTGAAAATAGGTAGATGCAATAATTCTGGACATATTCAGTTAATAAATTTTATTGAACCTTCTGAGATGTTTAAGAATTATCTTTACATATCTTCTGTTTCATCAACTTTAGAAAAACATTTAAAAAGTATTTCAGATTTTATTTGTGATTTTATTGATGTTCATGAAAATGATTTATGTATTGATATTGGGTCAAATGATGGCACTCTTCTCTCAGGTTTTCTGGAAAAGGGAAAAAGAGTGCTTGGAATTGATCCAGCAGAAAACCTTTCAATTTTAGCTAAAGAAAAGGGAGTAGAAACCTTTACAGGTTATTTCAATGAAGAAACTTCAACCAAGATATTATCCGAATTTGGTAAAGCAAAGGTGATAACCCTTACAAATACATTTCCTCACTTACAAGATCTTCATAATTTTATGAAAGGTGTAAGTAATTTACTAGATGAAGATGGAATACTATTCCTAGAAGCTCATTATCTTGCAGATATATATGAACAAATTGCTTTTGACACAATTTATCATGAGCATGTTTCTTATTGGCATCTGCATCCAATAAAAAAAATGTTTGAAGATTTTGGGTTTGAAATAAAATTTGTTCAAAGGCTTCCATTGCATCATGGGCAACTTAGAGTAGTGGCCAGCAAAAGTGATAAAATTCGAGCAGATGTGTCGGTCAATAATTTAATTGAATGGGAAAATAAAAACAAAATAGGATCTAAAGAAAAAGCAGTTGAGTTCGCTAATAAATCATTAGAAATTAAAAGTGAATTAAATTTAGTAATCAAGCAATTAAAAAAGGAAGGAAAAAGTATTGCAGGTTATGGAGCGCCTGCAAAAGCTACAACCTTAATGAATTTTTTGAATTTAAATAATTTAAACTTGAACTTTGTAGCTGATAGAAGTCCATTAAAACAAGGTTTGATAATACCAGGTACAGGAATAGAGATAGTTAATCCTGAAAAAATAAATCATGATAATCCAGACTACTTAATATTGTTTGCATGGAATTTTAAAGATGAAATCATTGATCAGTTAAGTGAATTTAGAGATCGAGGTGGTAAATTGATTATTCCTTTGCCTGAAATAGAGATAATTTAATTAATGAATGCTAAATTAAGCATAGGCCTTCCAGTATATAATGAGATAAAATATGTTGAAAAAACTCTAGACTCAATACTTTCTCAATCTTTAAAATTTCATGAACTTATTATTGTAGATAATCATTCAGATGATGGGACATATCAAATATTAAATAAGTATTCCAAGAAAGATAAAAGAATTAAGCTTTATAGAAATAAAAAAAATTTAGGCATGATTGATAATTATAATAAAGTCTTTGAGTTTTCTAGCGGTGATTATTTTTCTTGGATTGGTGCACATGATTTGTATGAACAAAATTACTTTGAAGATCTAATAAGTAAATTTAAAAAAAATTCAAAATTATCATTGGTTTTTTCAAACGTTGCAAAGATAGATAAAGACAATAAATTTATTGATAAAAATAAGAAAACAGGTTTTATACTTAAGTCTAATATTTTAATTAGGAACATAATTATGCCTTTTCTTATAAAAGGGAGTGGAGATATGGTTTGTGGAGTATTTAAAACAAGTGATTTAAAGAAAACTACACTTTTTTCTAAAAAAGTATTAAATCCTGATTATTTACTAATTACTCAAATAAGTAATATTGGAAAAATTGATAAGGTTGAAAATCCTTTAAGAAAAAGAAGATATTTTAGGGATGAAGAAGTCAACTTTAGTAATTGGTCAGAAAAATATATATCTTTGAAAAATAGATACATTAAAAACAATGGAAAAGTTAATTATTTACTTAAAAAATTACCTATATTAGTTATGGCTTTTAATATTTTTAAAGTAATGTATTTAAAGAAGAGAATTTACGATCCTTACTGTTTATTAATAGGCACATACACCTCTTTAATTTATTTATTTAGACACAGATCTGGGTTGCTAGTTGATATTATTCAGTTACTTAAATTAAGATAAATATTTATTAAGAATATATCAAATAATGATCAATCAAAGTCTATTTGTGATTAATTTGGAGCTATTCAATAAATTACTCTAGATCTTAATTATTAATAATATGAACAAAATTATAATTATAATTATAATAATTTTTATATCTTGCAGTGATTCTCAATCATCTTTATTGCCTCAAATATCAAATTCAGATGATATTTATTCAATAAATGACTTTATAAATTTAGGTTTTAAAATTGGTGAGAAATATGACAATACTGATTTACCAAAATCAAAATCAGTTTACTGGGGTTTTTGGAAAGATGAGGATGCTGATGAAGGAAGTGCAAGATTTCAATCTCTCGGAGGTTCAGTTGGAGGAATGAGAGACTTTGAAATAAGATTTTATGAAAATCATTATGATGCTGTTGAGTATGGAAAAATTTATGCAGAAGATTCAAGTGGGGAAAAAGCAGTATTAATCAAAAAAAAGTCACTTTGGCCTATTGGGATTAAAAATAGAAGAACTTCTGGTGGACCTGATGGCTCACCCCTTCCAAAGTACGGCGGATATGCAATTTATGGAAATTTTATCATTTTATGTGAAGGTGTTAGTTTAAATCAGTCCCTTAAAACATGTTCTAAAATAATAAATGAAATTATAAAAATGAATTAAGAGTCTGAGATTGATTGTAATGAAACTCAAGGAATGCAAGATAGGCTAAGAGACCCAACTACACTAGCAATGCTTGGTCTTGTTGTAACAGTTGGCCCCACAATGCTTCAAATGCTTAGAGGAAGCTGAATAAATATCCACTACCATTGTTAGTGTTTTAGGTTTAAAATATGCCCTTAGCCCCTGTAGCTCAGAGGATAGAGCACCGGTTTCCTAAACCGGG
>CEPW01007250.1_pt1 | contig 10334 bp, 8 predicted proteins | sample 356211 | NCBI WGS metagenome assembly CEPW01 (sample SAMEA2620021, study PRJEB7988) | marine metagenome | biome: marine biome (ENVO:00000447); feature: deep chlorophyll maximum layer (ENVO:xxxxxxxx); material: "saline water (ENVO:00002010), including plankton (ENVO:xxxxxxxx)" | depth 25 m
TTGTCATTAACATACATATGTATTACAATTGAACTAACTAAAGAGCTTCGACTAGTTCTTTGAAATCCATCACGAACCAATCTGCCGACTTTTCCACGCTCTCTCTTCTTACCGTGCCTCCATACCCAATCACGATATCCGCTCCACCCTCTGCTCTCGCTTCAACGTCTGTCGCACCATCGCCAACCATCACAACCGATTTAAAATTCCCGGTTTTCTTCACGTGCGCAACGGCCAAGGCCTTTCCGCCTGCTCGCCACGTGAACTCCTTTTCGTCATCGAATGGTTTCTCTGAATTCATTGAACCATCGTCCAAATATAATAAATTATTCGCCCAAACGTTCGTAGGGACTGGGATATCTAAATACTCCGCAATCGGGTGGATCATTTGTCGAAATCCTCCGCTCACTAAATACACCGTCTTCCCTTTCTCTTTCAACTTGTCTCGTAACTCTTGAAACCCTTTCGAAAGTTTCACCGGGTACTCCTTTAAATAAGCATCCATCTGCTGTCTCGAACACTGCATCGCGTTCAACCGATAGAACAAAGCTTTCTCGAACGGAATTTCTCCATTCATAGCTTGCGTGGTTACTTTCGCCACCTCTTCACCTTTGCCGAGATACGCCGCCAATGCGTCTATACCTTCGTGATCGATAACGGTAGAGTCTACGTCAAAGCACACGGCGTCGCAAGTGCGCCAAATTTCTATAGCTCTCGATTTGTTGGAAGAAGAACTCATGTCTTCTTTCGTCGCCATTGTTGTGACAACTCTCGTTTTTCTTCGCCCAAGAAAGGAACTTGAACCCCTTCTTAAAGAGTAGCGGCTGTCGTTGCGCAAAATAGAAGGAGTTGAACGCGCAGCCGCACTAAAACAACACGAAGAAGACATTTAGCTTTCTCTATGAGTTAATGTTCGACGACAATTTCCGGTCGCAAGCTAAACTTTTTCTCCTTCCGTTCCGTTCGCTTCTTAAAAGCCACTTCCGTTTCTACTTTTACCAGATGTTTGATCTTCTCAATTTGACCTCTGAACGTGCTCGTGTTTGGAACGACTCTCGTGACTCGAGGTTTGGTTAAACCTAACGCTTTGCAGGTGAGTTTAATTGTGTTGCGCTTTCCAGCCAAGCCGCGACGTAAGGTGACGACGAGTTTTTGAGTCGCGGTTTGGGCAGACATCAAAGGAGACAAAAAAATTGTGAGGGATAGGTGTAAATGAATTCCCACAAACTCTTTAAAATATGAGAGGGAGAGAAAGAGGGAGAGAGAGAGAGGGAGGAAAAAAGGACGTACTGTACAGTAGTTATATATATCGTCTTAAGTATTCTTATTAGATTAGTAGTAACGATCTCTCCATCTCTCTCTCCTTTGTTCTATGATTAATGTGCCCCACTTTGTTTAGGATCGGTCTGGGATGGACTTGGAATCTGTCGCTACGCCCATGCAGTTCAAACCATTATCGACGTACACGGTGCTCCCAGTAATCGCCGAGGCTAACGGCGAGCACAAGAATGCTGCCGTGTTCCCAACCTCGATGGCATCCAACGGCTTTTCGCTCAACGGCGCGTTCGTCATGGAGTAGTTGATCATATCATCGATGAAACCGATGGCTTTAGCGGCTCTCGAACCCAATGGACCGGCACTGATGGTGTTCACGCGAATGCCCCACTTTCTCCCAGCTTCAAACGCCAACACTCTCGTATCAGACTCCAAAGCCGCTTTGGCGGAAGACATACCACCCCCGTAACCCGGGATGATTCTTTCACTCGCCAAATATGTCAACGAAATGCACGCGCCGCCTTTGTTCATCAATGGACCGAACTTTTGTAACATCGCAATGTTCGAGTACGAACTGGCAGAAATCGCCCCCAAATACCCTTCTCTCGACGTTTCCAACAATGGTTTCGCCACTTCTCTACCGTTCGCCAACGAGTGAACCAAAATATCAATCTTACCAAAATCCTTCTCCACGCATTCGGCGACTTCGCTCACAGTCCACTTTTCATTACCGGCGTATCGTTTATTCGTCTTCACATCTTCCGGAACGTCGTCCATGGTGTCAAAAACCGCGTCCATCGGGTAGATCTTTGCGAATTCCATCAAACTACCATCCGATAACTTTCTCGACTCGTCGAATTTCCCTCGTCTGTACGAAGTTTCGAAGATATTCAACGCCGGCACCCAGGTACCGAGGATAACGTCCGCCCCAGCTTGACTCAACGCCTTCGCGATGGCCCACCCAAAACCGTTATCGTCCGCAACTCCGGCAATAAACGCTTTCTTACCTTTCAAATCAATCGGTAAGGTAGTGTTCGAAGCCATCGTTCGGACGACTCTTGCAGCTCCTTGAGAGCGTGCGGATTTCACATTTTTGATGCTTTTCAACGCGTTCCCACGAAGGATCGTTTTTTGTGCGAAAGAAGTGGTGCTCATGATGATTGTTTTAATGCGTGTCGCGCGTGGAAGTCTCAACGAACGAGAGAGATCGAAGTATCGAGAGGAGAGCGTAAGAAATGCGAGAAATGAAAGAGCGCGTCTTCTTTTTCTTCGTGTGTTCTTGTCCTGACGACTTTTGGTTGTGGATAAAATAATCCAATCGCCTTTTTTTTAAAAGGAGACTTTTTCGTCAAAATCGAGAGAGAGTAGAATGTAGAATGTCTGGACTTTTGGACAGAAAAAAAAGAGGTGAAAATCAGATGTCGATGGTATCCCTACCCCGCACATTTCAAATTACATCACACTGCGCGCTGGAAAAACTATATATATATATATTATTGTTGGTACACACACGCACACACCTTGGTTACGCATAATCTCTAAGGAAACGTCTTCCAGGAAATCAAAACTCTCGATCGGGCATCACTTTCGGTGCGATAAGCGACCAGAGATAGAGTAAAGCCGTAAAATACGCGCACGTCGCTTTAATCCAAAAGCTCTCCGTCGTCGTAGAGGATATCGTGCTCGTCGTCGAACTATTCTCGTTACTGTCTTCTTGAGTTACTTTCACCCATCCGACTAATAAACACGCGGCGTGCATGCTGGCGACTAAGAAAACGCCATGGAAAAACGTGTAGGCGGCGCTGCCGTGCTCGTCATCGTCGTCCGTAATGTGCGCGACGCCTTGGAAACGTTTGTGACCACTCGCCGCCTTGAAGGCGGATAAGGCGACAACTGCTAACTGGACGACAAAACCGACGATTTCGATTATCTCCTCGTCTTTACTCTCCACCATCATATTGTCGAAGCACGTTTTCGCCCTTTCCATACTTGCCGACGCCATCATATACGCCACGTACAAAGCGACAATCGCGCTAGTAAACAACCCTCCTCGAATATCTTCCATTAAACTAAATCCACAACAAATGACTACGAAAACAATCGCCATCGAATTCGCAGCTATTGTTGTCTTATCCCCATCGCAATCGTACCTCGTAAAACTCACAGTGAACGTCGTCACCGCCAACGCAAACGCGAGAAGCGTACCCACAACTAACGCAACTGCCCCGGAGCGTCCCTCTTCCGCTTTCTCCACCAAATACTCGTTAATTTCATACACCGTGGCTATAATTACGATCATCTGGACGAGCAAAAACACGCCAGCCCCGAATCTAAACACTTCGAACGCGACGTCGATGTTTTCGCTCGGCACCCCCCAAAAAGAGATGCAAAGGAAGGATAACCACAGCAAAAGTTTAAACGGCCAATACGCGACGTGTACTCGATACGGTAAGCTCAGGTTCTCAAAACGGTCTCTTCTGGATTGTCGTATCGTCGCTCGTCTCTCTTCGTCGTCTTCTTTATCATCTTCGTTATCCAAGACGTCTTCCTCGGGAACGTCCGCTTTAAAGGTGACCATGAGCATGAACGAAAAGAACAAGACGTTCGTCAACGCCACTCGCACGGCTGCTTCGTACGCGCAACGAGTCCCTCGACACCCTTGCATTTCCGTGTGAATGAATTTCTCGATAGAAGAGGCATCGGAAGGGTAGTTGTCTCGCATCTGCCACGCGAGCACTTGCGTCATGAAATAGCTGATGAAGTAGACGGATTTGAAGGTCCTCTCGCCTCTTTGGTGAATGTTTAACGCGTTGGCGCAACAGTTCAAGGCGGAACAGCCGGCCCAGGAGGCGCAACAGAATAACGCAGACATGGTTGCAAGGAGGAAAGAGAGACGGAGAGAGAAAAGGATGCGGAGAGAGAGAGAGAGAGAGAAACGCGTGCGCTCTTTTTTTGAAGTCTTCTTCCCCTTTCTCTCTTTCTTGGAAGACCAAATCATGTATTTCTGTACAGGTAGTGGTACAATACAACTCTTCCTATAATAAATCTATGTTCTATGCCTCCGCGCGATTCTACCTCTGCTATTACGCTAATTCGTCTTCTTCCCCTTTCTCTCTTTCTTGGAAGGCCAAATCAAGTATTTCTGGTAGGCACAACTCTTCCTATAAAAATCTATGTTCTACGCCTCCGCGCGATTCTATCTCTGCTATTACGCTAATTAGTGTTACAACAAACCTTCGGTGAGACGCGGCGAGTTTTTCCCGGCATCTTTCGAAGAAGAAACGTTCGGAGGAATCGCTGTTCCATCGTCGTCGTTTCCATCTGGTTTCCTCTTCCCGAATCCCGCGGAAGACGACGGTCCCAAATTTCTCATCGAAGGCGTGCAATTTCGCGCGGATGATAAATATGGAGTTCGTCTGCTCGAAGTCATTCGTCGTTCGGAGTGTCGCAACGCGCGATTTACGTCCATCTTCTTCAGGTCTTCCCCACTGGCACCACGGCGAGGTGTCGATTTTTGAAGTAAACGGAGCGCGTTTTCACTCAAACCACTCGTCGTCGTCGGCGTTTGCATTTGCTTGCGCAGTTTTCTTTTGACCATGTTGGCTTTCTCTAGTTTCCTCGCCGCGCGTTCGCGGGTATCTTCACGAGCAAACCTGTACAGATTTTGTTCCTCCACTGCTTCTCCAGCTGCTTTTGCAACCACGTCTTCTCCGTCTCCGCCCGATGAAAGTCGCACAGGCGTCGCGTCTAAAGCGCCCCAAGTCATTAAAGGTGTAAAATTGTCACGTCCAGGCGTGAAACTTGGCGTCGCTATTCGCGAATAATTCACATTCGGGTTCATCTCTTTTTCTCTTTGTTCTCTAAACGCAGCCAACTCTTCCTCGTCCACTTCGTTTACTTCTATTATGTGACTATTATTCGTGCTGTTGAATCGCGTGTTACGAGCGAGCGTCTCCTTTGGGATCGTTGTCGCACCTAAATTCGCCAATTCGCTTTTCGATAAACGTAGCGCCGAGTCTGGTCGAAAGAATAACGCGTTTTGTCCCGGTTCGGCGAGTGCTAACGCACCCGATTTTGTCCTTCCTCTCTGCCCGCCTTCACCTAGCTTTTGTGCATTTATCGCCCCGCTAATCTTCTTCGCATCGAACAATTTTGCATTCTTCTCTCGTCTCTTCTTATTAATCTTTTCCAATATATCCTCGAACGATTTGTTATCTTCAGAAGTGTGCGAAGCGAGAAACTGTGTCAGCGTCTTGTTTGCGTCGAGAAGTTTTGTTGTTGTAGTTGTTGTTCTTTCATATTCTTCTTCTTCTTCTTCTTCGTTTTCTTCATCAGCATCGTCATAACCTTCATCTTGAACCTCTCTTCCCGCTCTTATCGGCGAAAATCCAATCCCTGAAGTATCGCTCGCCGTACCCGCGCGTGCGTTCGTCCTTCCTCTCTCCGACGTTTGGGAATTGCCGTAATAAAAACTCGGCGTCACGCCGTTACTCCCACTCCTCGTTCCTTCTTCCTCCCGCAGCCGCTTCTGAATATTCCTCTTCGCCATCGAGATTTCTCGTTCGTTCCCTTCTCGTTCCGCGCGGAGTAAGCGAAGTTCCTCTTTCATTCTCGGAACGTCCGGGAAATAATCTCGCTCGATGATGCGTTCCACTCGAGTCGCGAATTCATCTTCGTCGAGGACGATTTTCTTCGATTTTCTTCCGCTAAAGTGGTGTCGTTTTGTCCCCGTCGACATGACGTCGTCGTCGTCCGTAAAAAAAAGTTAAAAACGCGTTTTCGTCTTTTGTTGTTCGAAGGACTCGGAGGACTCGGAGGACTCGGAGGAGGAGGAGGAGGAGGAGGTTCTCGAGTCGCGCGCGAAAAGCGGTTGTTGTTTCCCAAAGAAAGGAAAAGTAAAATTTTTTTGTTGGGCATTTTGGGGACGTCCACACAAACGAAAAGCTTGTGGAAATTTCACATTCTAGACCACGAGACACTAAACGAAAAAAAAGGCACGCCCAGCCGCCAACGACACAACACCACCTTCGGCCGACGTTGTACATTCCTCTCTTCTTTTGGGGTCGAATTTACACGCGCGCGCATTTACCACGCACACACCGTCGTAAAGAACACCGCGCGAATTTCCCCAACCCTTTCGCTTCGACGAACGTTTATCTGCACTTCACGCTTTACGCGATATTTCCGTAAAAATGTCCACGACGACTGCGACTCCGCCAGCTGCGGCTGCGGCGACGAAAGGTGCGCGCGACATTTTGCTTCGCGTTCTCCATTTGCGATGGAAATCTGTGCGTCGTCGTCGCACCGCCGCAAATTTTTGTCCCGCGGTGGTGCCTGGACGCGAGGCTCGAAAAGGCGAACGCGGATCGCGAATGAACGATGACGTGCGCGTTGCACGGGCTCATCTCGGGAAGCGTTATCGATCGCGTTCGGAAAGGTCGTCTCTGAGACGGCTTCCGAACAGCGCCGATTTTTCTCGGTGTTTCTCTTTTTAGTCCACCCGGGTGGGAGGAGCCAATTGACGGGACTTTTGCGTGGGAAAAACTATTCAGTACAGAAGGTGTTCATTTTTTTAACTGACTTTATTCGTCATCTTTCTCTTTCTCTTCACACGTAACAGCGCCCGCACCGGCTGCAACTGCTGCTGCTGCCGCCGCTGCCCCAGCTAAGGGTGCGGTTGCGGACGAGAACGCGTCCAACACGTCTTTGTACGTTGGCGATTTGGAATCGAGCGCCACGGAAGCTCAATTGTACGAATTGTTTTCCACCATTGGTCCAGTTGTCTCTATTCGCGTGTGCAGAGATTTAATCACGAGAAGATCCCTTGGATACGCCTACGTGAACTTCTCGCAAGCGCAGGATGCCGCCAGAGCGATTGACGTGTTGAACTTTCAAGTCGTCAATGGGAAGCCGATTCGCATCTTGTACTCGCAAAGAGATCCGACTATTCGTAAGTCCGGCGTCGGGAACATCTTCATCAAGAACTTGGACAAGGACATTGATACCGTCGGGTTGAGAGATACGTTCGCGCAGTTCGGTAACATTGTTTCCGCAAAGGTTGCCACGGATGGCCAAGGTAACTCGAAAGGGTACGGCTTTATCCAATTCGATACCGAGGCAGCGGCGAAGGAAGCAATCGAGAAGGTGAACGGCATGGAAATGAACGATAAGGTTGTCTACGTCGGTCCGTTTCAAAGAAGAGCGGAAAGAGGCACGACGGAAACGAAGTTCAACAACGTTTTCGTCAAAAACTTGGGCGAGGAAGTTACGGAGGAAGAGTTGAGAAAAGTTTTCGAAAGTCATGGACCAGTGACTTCGGTGATGATTTCAAAGGACGAAGACGGGAAATCCAAAGGCTTTGGTTTTGTGTGCTTCGAAACGCCGGAAGATGCGTCGAAGGCGGTTGAAGAGCTCGATGGCAAGCACGGCGAAGAGGACAAGAAGTGGGTCGTCTGCCGAGCGCAAAAGAAGGCGGAGAGAGAGGCTGAGTTGAAGGCCAAGTTCGAAGCGGAAAGAAGAGAACGCATGGAAAAGATGGCGGGCGCCAACTTGTACATCAAGAACTTGGAAGACGGTGCGGACGACGACACTTTGAGAGAGTTGTTTAAAGAGTTTGGCACTATTACTTCGTGCAGAGTCATGCGCGATGCGGCTGGTGTTTCCAGAGGCTCCGCTTTTGTTGCATTTTCCTCTCCGGAAGAAGCCACGCGTGCGGTGACTGAGTTGAACGGGAAAATGGTTGGAGCGAAGCCATTATACGTCGCCTTGGCGCAGCGTAAAGAAGACCGCAGAATGCGTTTGCAAGCGCAATTCGCGCAGAGATCGATGGGTCCGGGGGGTATGGCGCCGATGTACGGCATGCCCCCGCCGGGTGTTCCGGGAGGTGGCATGCCGGGCATGTACTACGGCCAACCGCCGCCAGGTATGATGCCTCCGCAACCGCAGCCAGGGTTTGGATTCCAACCGGGTATGCCGGGTGGGCCGAGACCAATGCCGGGATACAACATGCCGGGCGTTCCGAACATGATGAGAGGTCCAGGCGGCATGGGTGGCAGAGGTGGCAGAGGCCGTGGCCAGCCAGGTATGGGTGGCCGAGGACCGCAAAACGGGCGCCAAAACTTCCGCCAGCAACAACCAATGCCGCCGATGCCAGGGCAAGCGGCGCCGGAGCCACCGGCTGCGGAATCAAACCCGATTGCGCTCATCGTGTCGCAACTCGGTACGGCTACCCCGGATCAGCAAAGAATGATTTTAGGGGAAGCCTTGTACCCGTTGGTTGACGCCATCGACTCTGCGAACGCTGCGAAGGTGACTGGTATGTTGTTGGAGATGGACCAAGCCGAAGTCTTGCACTTGATTGAATCTGCAGACGCGTTGAAGGCTAAGGTTCAAGAAGCATTGGCTGTTTTGGCGGCTGCTGAATAAATGGTGGCGACATTCTTTTTTACACAACCAGTCGGCCTTATAACCGACACTTTATTTTACATTTAGAAGAAAATAGGAGATTTACTACCAGTGTTCAGAGTTCACTGAGTAGTAACGGGACTCAACAGCGGGAGTGATGCGACAGTATATTTTTTCGTTGACGCGCTCACCCCATGCCGCTGTTTTGCTCGAACGAGCCGCAAAGATGCTTTGCCCTCATACGAGAAGACTTTGCGAAGGCTCCAGTCATGGGACTTAAAAAAAAACGAAAAATTAGGAGATGAATTACAATTCGTCTCCGCGAAAAATGCGCACTTGCGTCCTAGTCGTTTTCATGACGGCTGAATGAACGCAACAAAATAGGAAACACATTTGCTCACACACCACCACCACTTGCACAGAAAAATATTTGTTGTTATAATTACACAATCTTTACTAAGTTTTTATCATTATTGTTCTCCTTGAAGTATATCTATCGCTCTCGCTACGTCGTTGTCGCTGTTCTCCAGTGCCCGTTTGCTATCTTCTTCCGGAAACCCCATCTCGACGAGTAAAGTGACAAACTTTTTATTGTACGCGAATGCTTTAGTTGAACCCGGAGATGGAGAAGATTGTTGTTGGTTAAACGGAGGTGGTGGAGGTGAAGGAGGTTTACCTTTGCCTAACTTTCGTCCGACGCCTTTGATTGTCGGATTCGGTGTCGATGATATCGTTGACGTCGAACTTTTTTGACTTTCTCCACTTTCCATTCGAGCAATGACTGGTACTTCCCACCACTTTAGTTTTCTTGTGGTCGTTCGCGCCGTACCTCCGGGTGACACAAATCGATGCCCGCTTTCGATATCGCCTTCTTCTCTGCGCACTCTTCTCGCTGATTCCGAAGTGTTTCGCACGAATCCTTCCAACCGCTCGATTGATATCCCGGACAAAATGACGCTCTCGATCCTATCTACCACCCTCGACGAAGGAATCATTTTGTTCAAATACCCTTTTACGTATAAAGAACCCACGACGACGCCACTTAAATGACCTAAAAACGAACTATTCGGAGCTAACATTTGCACTATTGCAATCAACGCAAAAGGGTACATGTACGCGTTTACGACGAACAGCCCGAAAACGTCTCTTTGTCTAATGTTCGAAAACGCCGTATCTAAAACGACTAAACTGAAAATAACTCCCGAAAACCCAACTGCGCATTCGTTCATGTACCCACTCATTCCTAAAAGGTACCACATAGCGCTCGCTAAGAAGACGTGAACTATCCCGCACAAAATTGTAAACAAAAACACCAACAGAGCAAACGTCACGCTCCCTAACTTCATCTCCAATCCGAACGCGCCGATTTGAATAAACGCGGTCATGTTCACCAAGAGGTGAAAAAACGAAGCGTGCGTAAACGCGGACGTAAATATTCTGTACGCCTGTCCCGTGACATTCCTCAGCATCAAAGACGGTATCAAACACAACGTCGAATACGAAAACAGCTGCAAAAACACGTTGAAAACGAACGCGAAGACGTTGACGGTGACCACCGAGCGAGTGGTGAACGGCAACTGCTGATACCGGGAGGAAAGCGTCGTCGTCGTCGTCGTCGTCGCGCGGTGACCGTTCGTTCCGTCCATCCTCTCGGC
>CEPW01046366.1_pt1 | contig 10326 bp, 6 predicted proteins | sample 356211 | NCBI WGS metagenome assembly CEPW01 (sample SAMEA2620021, study PRJEB7988) | marine metagenome | biome: marine biome (ENVO:00000447); feature: deep chlorophyll maximum layer (ENVO:xxxxxxxx); material: "saline water (ENVO:00002010), including plankton (ENVO:xxxxxxxx)" | depth 25 m
TAGACTGACGGCTGTGCCTGTTGATAGATGGGATGCTGCATATGCCATGCCAACATCACCACCTGTTGTTCAGGTACAGACTGTCACTATTGATGATGCTCCACAGCAATATGATATTTATGAAAGCAACATTTATATTAATGCTGATGCTACAGATACAGTTGTGCTTAATTATATTTTTCGACCTGTTGTTAGAAACTGGCCTCCTGCATTTACTATGTGGACTATATTCAGGTTGGCTTCTGTTCTTGCTTTATCAGTTACGAGAAAGGGCGATATTGCCAAAAGCTATACGGATCAGGCTGAAGCTCAATTTAGAAGAGCAAAAGCTAGAGATTCACAGCAAGTAACAACTCAAGGGTTAAAACCATCTCGTTACCATAGAGTTAGATTAGGTAATGGCATTTACCAGCATTTAGAAGGAACCTGATGCTATGAGTGATAAAAAGAAAAAGTCAAAAGATGGTCTTGGATACTCGAAAGACCGTATTCCAGAATATGTAGCAAGAGGTACTGTTGCGGCTACTATTGGTGGAGTATCTGTTGGTATGTATTTAGCAGATAAAAAGCCAAAAAATATGGGTTCTAAAAAACGAGGTCTAAAAGTTCCAACAAAAAAGCTTTCTGAAAAAGTAATGCTAAGAGCTATAAAAAATGTTCCAGAGTTTGTTCACCCAACAGATGAGCGCAAGTTCAAAAGGGTTTATGATTCTCACTCAAAACGTCATGGTCTAAGTAAAAAGGTTATGAAAGCTGGTTATAAGGCTGCTTACGGATCAAATGTAAGAACAATGGGCAAGGCTTTTGTTGGGGGCTTTGTAGAGGGAATTAACAAAGCTAGAAGACTTACAGCAGCCGGTATTGCCGCTGAAATTTTGAGGCCTAAAGCAGTAGGTGACGCAACAATCCAAAAAGGCTTAAAATATAAAGAATTCAAACGTAAGTAGGTATGAATGGCACTTCTAAGACAATTTTATACAAACTTTACGGCAGGGGAAGTATCCCCTCTTTTGTCATCTAGGCTAGAGACAGACGCTTATAAAAATGGTGCTAAAACGCTCCGCAATTTCAGGCTTCGGGCGCAGGGTGGCATCACTAGGCGTGGTGGTACTGAGTATCTTCAAACGCTTTCTAATGTGCCTTACCAAGCTGAGTCTTATGTTTTTGACGAAGATGAATCGTACATCCTTCTATTTAGTAATACTAAGCTGGATATTGTTGATGTTACTAGCCTCACCTCGATAACCCAAAGTCTTACGTCATGCCCCTGGGTAACATCACAAATAGGTGAAATAAAGGTTGCTCAATCTGGTGACACAATGATTATTGTTCATCCTGATTTTGCTATGCAGAAACTAACTAGAACCTCTGCTTCTAACTTTACATTATCTGCTTACACCTTTGATTCTGCCGATAATCTTACTTTTCAGCCTTATCATAGGTTCTCTGATCCATCTATTACTATAACACCATCATCTACTGGTACTGGTTCACAAACTTTCACAGCAAGTTCAAGTGTTTTCACAGCCGCTTTTGTAGGTGAAAAGATAGAGTTCACTGACTCAGGTAACGGAATAACTCATATTAATGTTACTGGTCATACAAACGGTACAACAATTACTGGAACTTTAAGTGGTTCTATTCCTAACACAAATGCAAGAACAACTTGGAAAGAACAGGTCTTTTCTACAAGAAAAGGTTTTGCCAGAAGTGTTATGTTTCACGATCAAAGGCTTATTTTTGGCGGCAGTAAAAGTCTTCCCAACCATTTGTTTATGTCTAAGACAGCAGAGTTTTTTAACTTTAATGTGGGAACTGGCTTAGATAACGAATCGATACAAGTTCAGATTGCAGAAAATCAGGTATCTGAAATCAAATCGATGGCTTCATTTAGACATCTTACTATTTTTACATCTGAGCAAGAGTTGTTTTGCCCTACTGTAGAAAGCCGCCCATTAACTCCATCTACCATTGCTATTAAAAAACAAACATCATTTGGGAGTGGAGAAGTCGGCCCCATAGAGTTCGATGGTGCTGTTGTGTTTCTCACAAAGTCTAAAGGTGCGATTAGAGAGTTTATCTATTCTGATGTAAGCCAAGCTTATAATTCTGACTCTATAACTATATTGTCACAGCATTTGGTGGGTACACCTGTGCAGATTGTTTCGCAGCGAGAAGCATCTGACCAAGTAGAAAGTTATTTATTTTCTCTAAATTCAGATGGCGATATTGCGGTTTTTACTTCTATTCGCAAAGAAAAGCTACAAGGATGGACTCTTTATACTACTAATGGCAATTATAAGAATTTAGTTAATGTAAATAGAAAGATTTATTGTGTTGTAGAAAGAACTATTAATAGCTCGACAGTTACATCTCTTGAGTTGCTTGATAACACATTTCATCTTGATATGGCTAAAAAAGCCACTAACTCAAGTGCCACTAAGTCATGGCAAGTTGCTCATTTGCCAAATACGACTGTGTTTGTAAAATCTGGTAATTACAGCCTTGGTTCTTATACAACAGATGGATCTGGTAATTTAACAGTTAGCGATGCCGTTGATTCTGTAGAGATTGGCCTTAATTATGTTCCTACTCTTACTACTTTGGCTCCAGAGTTTCAGCTCCAAGATGGACTATCTTTTGGACAAAAACGTAGAATTGTCAGGGCTGTTCTTGATCTAAATGAAACTTTAGATGTAAAAGCCAAAGGGACAAAATTATTGATTAGAAGGGTTACAAATAACTTTTCACAACAACCAACGCCAGTAACAGCTAGAAAAGAATTGTATTTTCTTGGATGGTCTAATGAGGGTACATTAACTATTACTCAGGATGAGCCACTTCCTATTGGCTTAAATGGTGTATTGCTAGAGGTTGAAGTCTAATGGGTATGAATATGCAAATAGCCAGTGTATTTCTTGGCTTGATGGCTGTTCAACAGCAAAGAAAAGCCGCTGAAATGCAAGCCCGAGCTTATGAGGAGCAGGGTAAGCTCGCTGAGATACAAGCTGGTCAACAAGAGGTAGAGCGTAACCGAAAGTTAAGAATGCAATTAGCGTCTTTAGATTCAACAATGGCTGGCAGGGGTGTTTCCATAGGTACATCTGCATCTTCTGAAGCTCTGGCTCTTGATGAGGAGAGGATGGCTCTTGCTGATATATCTTCGATTAAATTGATGGGAATGAGTGAAAGACGTAAATATTCATTAAGTGCAGCTTCATCTAGAGCTAAAGGACAAGCCGCAACTTATAGTGCTTTTGCTAAAATGGGTGGCTCTATTTATGACACTCATGTAGGCCCGGGTGCTAATATTAAACGGACGGTATAACTATGGTTTATAAAAAAACACAGGGTAGACAAGTTTTTATCAGACCAAATGGTATGCCTGACTTGAGTGGGTTTTCTGCTTTAGGTGACTCATTGAACAAACTTTCTGATGTGACTAAAGCTATTGGTGACGATCAGGTTAAACAAGAATTCAATGATATGCTTATACAAGCAGAATTAGATGGACGTACTGCTGGTGTAAGACGTGGAGAAAATGGAGAGCTTCTTCCGTTAGTAGATACTACATACGCTTCAGCTATGAAAGCCTATGGAACCAGATCACAAAAATCATTGCAGGAAGCTTTTAAGCAGTCTGCTGTTAATAGTTATCTTGCACAACTTGCAATAGATGCAAAAAACAATTCTGGTGAAATGCTTTTATTAAATCCAGAAGATCCAGATGTTCTTGTTGGTGGGATGAAAGGCGAATTAGAAAAGCTACAAGTTGAGCTAGAGCCTAATTTATTTGAATTAGCCAAAATTAAAGTAGAAGAAGAATATGGAGTAAATATATTTAAGGCGAGAGCTGGCCGTATTAAAAAAGTTCGTGAAGATGCTATAGGCACTGCTAGTGAACGTTTAATAGATATAACTGACAAACTTACTACTTTGGCTGTTGTCGGACCAGGGTCAGCTCCACCGGAAGCAAAATCACATGAAGATGCCATAGCAGCTTTGCAGCAAGAAAGAGAAGATCTTTATGATGTTCTAAGATTAAATGGAAAATCAATAAATGATGTAGAAGCCATGAGACAGGCAAGCCATACACAAGTCCTGTTAGGTGGTGCTAAAGCTCAAGTAGAAAAAATATATATGCTGCCCGAGAAAAATGGCGGTGGTTATGAAAATGCTTTGAGATTCATCGGTGATTTTGAAGCAGCTACTAGAGAATCAAATCTTGATAAGGACTCAAGGTTTACTTTTAGTGAACAGAATCTTGTTAGCTTGTCTAAATCTATGACAGCTTATCTTAAAAAAATGAAAGAGCGAGATGATGCTGGTAAGGTTGCTACTACCCAAGCTCAAAATGATCGTAAAGATAAAGAGGTGATAGAAATATTAACCACAAATCCAGAAGATCTTATAAGCGAAGAAGAAATTGTGGATCTTATAAGTAGTGGTGATATTAGTGAAGGTGGTGGCGCAGTTCTTTTAAGAGCTTTAGCAGCAAGACAAACTGGGATTCAAAAATCAATTAATGATGCGAAAACCGACGTTAAAAAAGAAAATGCTAATATATTTAGAGGTCATCTTAATAATGCAAAAATGGCTTTAGCAAAAAACGACTTAAAAGGTGCAGAGGGGTTTTTACTTCAGGCACAAGGTATGCGGAAAGCAGTTACAGAAGAAACCTTTGGTCCATACTCTACTGTTTTGTCTAATCTTGTTAAAACTAGAATAAAACAAAAATCAGTTCCTTTTACAATTGCAATTGAAGAAGCAACTCTTACGAGTGGACCTAATGCTTTTAAGATACACCCTAATGATTTGTTAGGAATAATGAAACAAGCTGCAACTGATGGTATTGTGGATGTTGAAGGTGGTCCTACAACAAAGTATTTAACAGGCAAATACAATAGTTATGTTGCAGCGTACAAAAAGCATGTCGAAAAAGAAGATGAAAAAATTAGAGCTATGGCTGCTGCTGAAAAAGGAGTGGCAACACCTAAACAGAAAGAAACAGTAAGAAATGAAGTAAGCGCAAATTTAATAGCTGATGAAAACGGTAATATTTTTGATCATTCAGATTCTTTAATTGCTGAACAAAATTTTAAGAAAGTAGTTAAGTTTGCTAGAGAATATAAAATGTTGCCAACTGAAGCGCAGCAGTTATTAACAGAAGGTTTTACTGCTGCCGCAAGCGAAGAATCTTTTGTTACATCTTTGAATCTTCATAATGTAATTCTTTTTGAGTTACAATCTGATATTGCTAAAAATACTAATACAACAATAGGTCAGGCAGGTACTATAGCTAAACACATACTCCATCAAAGTGGCATTGATTCATATGATGTTTGGGTTGCAACTCAACTTGGCTATGATAAATACAGAGAACATAAAGCCAATATGATTAACAGCATCAAATCAAATAGAACTGAAGCTAATCTTTCTAATTTAGGTAAAGTATTAGACGATACACGCCCCGAATGGCTTGATGCGTATTCTCAGTATAGTGTTATGGGTATGATAGGACATTGGGTTTTTGGTGGAGACGGAGATAAGTTAGATGAAATTCATCACGGTATTGATGCTATAGAAAGAAATCAGGTGAGTGGGGATCTATCTCTAAGTGACGCAATGATAAATAATGACAATCTTGCCACGCTTTTTGAAGATATGGTTAGGAATAAACTAACTGCTTATAATATGGATGAATCTGAACAAAATGTTATAAATGCAGCACAATCTGTTATGCACGAACTAAGCAACAAATTAGGCTTAGACGTTGATTCTGATGGTGATGTTAAGTTAGTTCTAAATCCTTGGTTTGGTAAAGTTGCTTCATCTATACCATCTGCTGCTCAAGATGCTTTAGTAGAAGACCCTAGGTATGGTGGAGGTATAAAAGGTGCTTATTTTAGAGAGGTTGAAAGGCAAGTTCTTAATCCTCTAAATCCTATAGATGATCGTATAAGAAAAGAAATTGAAAATGAAAATGGTAAATTTGAGGTAATTTCAAAAGATGATAGATTTGGTCAGGGGCAGACTATACTTTGGGTTGATGAAGACGGTCAAAGAACCCCTGTTTTAGAAGATTTTACCTATAACTTTGAGCTATCAATTGATAATGCGATGATGCGTGCTGCGATGAATAGACTGCAAAACACATCATTAAAGCATTTTTTTAAGTATGTTTCTTCTGCAAGGCCTGTAGCTTTGAAAGCCTTTCAAGAGTCAATATTAGCTGATCTCCGTGAAGACAGTGACTTTATAGATTCATCTACTTTTAGCGGTGTTGATGGTAAAAAACGATATTTGGGTATTGTCGAAAAATTCCATAAATTTATGAGAGAAGATGCTGTTCCATTTATAGTAATGACCTATCCATTCGGATCTATGGAAGGTGATACTGGCACTAGATATGACCAAAAGGTTGATGATAATGATGTTAAAATACTTCGATTATTTCTAAACAATCAGCTTCGATCTATGACATCAGATGAAGTTAATATGACAACTGAAAGCACTTTTAATGAATATTTGAAAAATATAGATAAATTAGAAAATAACAATATATCTAATATGTCTATGAAAAGGTTGTTGGAAAGCGATTTACTTAAAAAATGACAAATATTGATTGGGATTTTATTAAGGAACAGGAAGGTACACAAACCACTGGTTATGTGCCTGATGCTGAAAACTCAAAATCTGGTGTGACTATTGCCAGTGGATTTGATCTAGGTGCAAGGTGCGAGTCAGATCTTGAAGGTTTGCCACCTGACATTGTTCAAATTTGTACTCCTTATCTTGGCTTAAAAGGAGAAGAAGCTGTTAGATGTGCAGATACTCTTAAAATATCTGAACGCCAAGCTTCTGTTATAGATGCTTTTTCTAAAAGAGAAGCTACTTCTAGGTTAAAGAAAAAATGGGAGTCAGCTACAAATACATCATTTGATGATTTGCCTAAATCCCAAGCTACAGTAATAGCTTCTGTTGCATTTCAGTATGGTGATCTTGCGTCAAAAACTCCAAATTTCTGGAAACAAATAACAAGCAATGACTGGGATGGTGCTGTAAACAACTTGCGTAATTTTGGAGACAAATATTCATCAAGGCGTAATCGTGAAGCTGATTACCTTTTAGGTTTGTAATGTATGGTTGAACTAAGAGACAAAACGTTTTCCCAAAGAATTGCCGAGTCTATGGATACAAGAGACGAGGTTTATAAGGGCATTAGATACAACGTATTTCATTCTGCAAATCCTGTTTATTTTGAAAGAAATTCATCAAAAATATGGAATGCTGCTTTTAACCAATACAATCCTGTTGTTGGTATGGTTGATTTTGTCCAAGGGTTACTTGCGTCTACACCTGATGAAGAAGGGTATGATGTAGCTTCTGACCCTCTTGTTAAAGATGATATTCATTTATTAATGAGATCACTTAATAGTGGTAGCCGTGCTGAGACAAGAAGAATAGTAAAAAAAGTAAAAGAAGAGCAGGAAAATCTTGCAATATTAAATTCCTCTGATTCTCAAGTTGCTAGTTTTACAGCAGCTTTTGCTTCTCCTACTACAATATTGCCGTTTGCTACATTAAGAGGAATGGGCAAAGCCTATGCTCATCAACGTTTTATTAGCGGTGCTGCATACTCTACTGCTGTAATTGCTCCTGAACAATTGATTTTGCAAGCTACAAGAGAGGAAAAACCTTTTGCTGAGACTGCTGTAACATTAGCTTCTATTGGCGCAATAGGCGGTACATTAAACAGCATTGCTGGACCTACTATAGCCAAATATCGTTATGGTAAAGCGGCGCAAAGAGAAGCCAAATTAGATGCAGAAGTAGACGGCCCACAGATTTACAGGTCTGCGGGTGCAAGCGTTTCTCCAGAAAAACGCCAAGAAGGAATGAGGGCAATGATGTATCAGGATGCTGCAAAAGAAACTGGCATCAAAGCTGAGAAACTTGGCTACAATCCTGTCTTTAGACTTATGAAAAGTGAAAATTATATTGCAAAAAAACTTCCTCAAGAAATGGTCGATATGGGCGGGGTAATGACCAAAGGAGTTGATGATGAAGTTGCAATGGCTGATGCTGTAGAGACAACAGTAAGAACCAAATATTATTCTCAGCTTTTAAGGCAGATACGATCTATTGATGGTCAATATTTGCAATACAGACAAAAGAACTGGATAGATAGCGATATTAAACGTGGAGTTTATTTAGCTGGCCTTGCTGCAAAAGATAGATTTGATAAAGGCGCAAAATATCTAAACCAGACTGATTTTAGGATCAGGGTTGGTAAAGCAATGGTAAGAGGTGACGTTGACGCAATAGATGATGTCGCTACTCCTTTTGTTAATGCCGCTGCTAAAAATGCAAGAAAACAGTTAGACAGCATTAAAAAGGGTGCTGAAGAAGTTGGTATGTTTACCAAGGAAATAGAAAAAGCTTTAGCGGTTGCAAAGAAAACAGCAGATGGCTCTGACGCTTCTGCTATGAGGATTAAAGAATTAACTAACACTCTTAATAGGGTTCGAAGTGAAGGCGTCAGTGTGAATACTGCTGAGTCTTATTTGCCAAGAATTTACCGTATAGACAAGATAATGGATAACCCAAATCGATTTGCTTTGATAGTAAGAGATTGGGCTATGCAAACCAAAAGAATGACTCCGAAAGCTGCTTCTAAATATGCAGATGAGATTATGGATTCTGTTACAAAAGGCAGACCATATCTTTTGCCTGAAACTGACGACCTTGATTTTATGTTAAGTCCCAGCAGCGTTCGTATGAGAAGTTTTGAAATACCAGACGAGCTTATTGAGGATTTTTTAGAAAGAGATATAGAGACAATATTAAGGCATCATACCCGAACTATGGGTACTGATATTGAGCTTACCAGAGCATTTGGTAGCTTTGATATGAAAGGTGTGATCGATGATGTCACAAAAGAATATGATGACTTAATTTCAAAGGCTACTGGTCAGGAAAGAAAGACGGAGCTTCGTCAAGCCTTACAGAATGATCTTCGTGATATTAGGGGTTTAAGAGACAGGCTTAGAGGTACTTACGGAGCGTCCAAAGACCCTCATCAGTTAAGCAGCAGATTTATAAGAGCCATGAAATCATTTAACGTAATTGTTGGAATGGGTGGAGCTATGGTTTCTTCTGTTCCTGATATTGTAAGAATAACTATGGTTGAAGGTTTTAATAATTCTTTTGGTAAAATATTAAAGGTTCATTTTAGAAATCAATCAAGGGCTGTACAAAAACTATCTAAATCAGAACTGAGAAAGGCTGCTGTTGCAGTAGATGCTGTCTTAGGATTAAGAGCGCATTCTTTCGCTGATACTGGCGATATGTTTGGTAACAGACTGGCTTTTGAGCGTATTCTTACTTCTGGTGCAAATGCCATGTTTATGGTCAATGGTCTAAATGCTTGGAACCAAGTATTAAAAGAAATAGCTGGCAATGTAACTATGCTTCGTATGACAGAAGGAATTATGAAGCCTTGGAAAACTTTATCAAAAGCAGATAAAGAAAAATTCTTAAAGAATGGTATAGACGAATCTTCGCATATGAGAATGCAAGCTCTCATAAAAAAACGTGGTGAAAAGATTGATGGAGAGTGGTTGCCTAACACAGATGATTGGAATGATGTAACTATGAGGTTAAAGTTTAGAAATGCTCTTAACCAAAACGTTGATCGTATAATCATCACTCCTGGGGCTGGTGATAGAGCTTTGTGGACATCTACTGAGCTTGGATCGATGCTTACTCAGTTCAAATCTTTTGGTCAGTCTGCAACTCAAAGAATGGTTATATCTGGTTTGCAGGAAAGAGATGGTGCTTTTATGCAAGGAGCTGTGCTTCTTGTTGGAATGGGCTTTCTTGTTAATGAAATTAAAAGAAGCCAATATGGAATTGATCGTCCAGAGACATTTCAACAGAAACTCGTAAATGCTGTAGACAGAAGCGGTATCACAGGATTTTTTATGGATGTTAATAATGCTGTAGAAAAACTGAGCCACAACAGATTAGGTTTACGTTCTTTGGTAGAAGAGCCTCGTTATATGCCATTTGGTGCAAAAATGAATGCTGTGTTAGGTCCGACTGGTGGCACAGTGTCTAACTTTGGTTCGATAGCCACTGACATTTTAACTGGTCAAGTAGATAAAGGAACTGCAAAAACAGCAAGATTTGTTACCCCATTATCAAATCATCCTGTTATGGATCCATTTTATGATGTCGTGTATGGCACAAAGTAAATGTGAATTTACAGTAAAGCCTATGAAATGTATAAGAGGTTATTATGGCAACTATATCAATAGCGGA
>CEPW01026852.1_pt1 | contig 10311 bp, 6 predicted proteins | sample 356211 | NCBI WGS metagenome assembly CEPW01 (sample SAMEA2620021, study PRJEB7988) | marine metagenome | biome: marine biome (ENVO:00000447); feature: deep chlorophyll maximum layer (ENVO:xxxxxxxx); material: "saline water (ENVO:00002010), including plankton (ENVO:xxxxxxxx)" | depth 25 m
TTATAAATATGTAGCAGTTGACGGTAACAACAAAATAATTCATGGTAAAATTGATGGAAACTTTGACGAAACCGAAAACGAGTACAATGTATTAGTTTATTATCGTAACTATGGGGAGAGGTATGATAGAGTTGTGGGTGTTGGAAAAGGGCTGTCACAATACATTACAAACTAAAAAAAATTCGTTATTTTTAGTATAAATTATGGTGACACAAATTACTAAAGGAATTAAAATTTCAGTGGACACTTTTTTTCAAGGCACCTACTACAAAGAAAGTAAGCTCCACTATGCATTTGAGTACTCAATTTCTATTGAAAACCAAAGTTCAGAGGTTGTACAGCTCAATTCAAGACATTGGGTAATCTTAGACTCATTAAATAATGAAGAAGTTGTTAACGGGGAAGGTGTTATTGGCAAAAAACCTGTAATAAGACCTGGACAAACCCATAAATACAAGTCTGGGTGTTTATTGGCTTCACCCTTTGGTGCAATGTATGGTTACTACAGAATGATTAATCTTAGTAATACAAAAAAATTTAATGTGATTATTCCCTCATTTAAATTAAGCGCGCCATTTGCTATTAATTAGAAATAAGTTAAAAATTAGTTGTATTTTCACGGACCAAATCAACACTTATGAGTACAGGTTTTTTTAAAGTTCCAAAAGCAAAAAATGAAATAGTAAAATCTTATCGACCAGGTTCACCTGAAAGAAAAGAAGTGATTGAAACCTATCAAAAAATGATAAGTTCTGTCATTGAAGTGCCAATGTATATCAATGGTAAAGATGTAAAATCTAAATCCAAGAAAAACATTAGTCCTCCACATGATCATCAAACGTTAGTGGGTGAATATTATCTCGCTGAACCAGAACATATTGATGCTGCAATTGACTCTGCCCTTGCAGCAAAAGAAAATTGGGAAAATATGTCATGGGAAAATCGATCCGCAATTTTTCTCAAGGCAGCCGAATTAATTGCTGGCCCCTACAGATCAAAAATCAATGCTGCAACAATGATAGGTCAATCAAAAACAGTGCATCAAGCAGAAATTGATTCAGCATGTGAATTAATTGATTTTTTAAGATTTAACGTTGAATATGTTACACAAATCTACAGCAATCAACCAGAAAGTGATAGTGATGCATGGAATAGAGTTGAATACAGACCTCTTGAAGGGTTTGTTTATGCCGTAACGCCATTTAATTTTACTGCAATCGCTGGTAATCTACCAACTTGTATGGCTATGCTTGGAAATGTTGTTCTTTGGAAGCCCAGTAGTACTCAAATTTATTCAGCAAAAATTATTATTGATGTATTGAAAGAGGCAGGTTTACCTGATGGAGTTATAAATGCAGTATATGGAAATGCAGCTCTAATCACTGACAAAGCTCTTTCTAGAAAAGAATTTAGTGGACTTCATTTTACTGGCTCAACTTCAGTTTTTAATAGTTTTTGGAAAACCATTGGAGAAAATATCTCAAACTATAACACATACCCTAAAATTGTTGGTGAAACTGGAGGTAAAGATTTTATTTTAGCTCATAAATCAGCTAATCCAAAACAGGTGTCTACCGCTATCACTAGAGGTGCTTTTGAATTTCAAGGACAAAAGTGTAGTGCAGCTTCAAGGGGATATATTTCTAATTCCTTGTGGAGTGAAGTAAAAAAATATCTGGAGGACGATTTGAAATCAATCTCAATGGGTTCCCCTGAAAATCTTGAAAACTTTGTTACCTCTGTAATTGACGAAAAGTCATTTGATAAAATCTCTTCATACATTGAAAATGCTAAATCCAGTAAAGACGCTGAGATAATTATCGGAGGAAATTATGATAAATCAAAAGGATATTTCATTGAGCCAACTGTGATCCTAACAAAAGATCCAAACTATGTAACAATGCGTGAAGAAATTTTTGGACCAGTCATGACAATATATGTTTTCGCAGATTCAAAATTTGATGAAATACTCTCGATAGTTGATAAAACCAGTGAATATGCACTAACTGGTGCGATTCTTGCTAATGATAGATATGTGGTTGAAAAAGCAACTAATGCTTTAAAAAATTCAGCTGGAAATTTTTACATTAATGATAAACCAACCGGAGCTGTGGTCGGAAAACAACCATTCGGAGGTGCTAGAGGGTCAGGAACAAATGATAAAGCTGGTAGCATGCTTAACTTATTAAGATGGGTTTCACCAAGACTTATTAAAGAAACTTTTGTTACCCCTACCGACTATAGATATCCTTTCCTTGATAAAGAAAAATAAAACTATGATAAATCGATTAAAAAAATATTTAACCTTTATATTCATATTAACATGTGGAACTTTGTTATCTCAGGAGAAAAACAAAGCCAACATTGATAATTATTTAAGTGAAAAATTTTCACTAAATAGCGATACGTACCACATTAAGAGTTCGGTTGAAACCAACCCTAATTACGATGTTTACTATATTCAACAAAAATTTAATAATCTTGAGATTCACAATGCAATATCTACTATGTCCATCAAGGACGGTGAAATCAAGTCATACAATGATCGATTCGTTGATGAAAGTTATGGTAAATCATCTTTACTGGAGCCAAAAATCGACAGCTACTCAGCAATAGATCAAGCACTGAATGAATTAAACATCAGAGAATTCAAAAATTCTACAGATGGATGGACACATACAAATATTAATAACATAGAGTCTAAATTAATCTATGTAAATAAAGACGGTAAACTGCATCTTGCGTGGAATTTCAATCTAATAACTACTGATCATAAAAACTGGTATGATATTTTTGTAAGCGCAGATAACGGTGAAATTTTAAAAACTGAAAATTGGATGATCAATTGTGAGTTTGACAAAGACGGTAATCACACTCATTCTCATAGTCAAAATCACATTGATAACAATTTAAATAAGTCCTCGATTGATGGTTCAACATATAATGTTGTATCCTTACCAACCCCAAGTCCAAATCATGGGCCTTTTGAATTATTAAGTAACCCTGCTGATCCAGTAGCTTCCCCTTTTGGATGGCATGATACTGATGGAATTGACGGTCCTGAATATACTATTACACGTGGTAATAATGTTTATGCAAGAGAAGATGATGAAGGTGACGGATTAGGTACAGGAATCAATACTGATTATTCACCTGATGGTGGAGCAGAATTGAATTTTAATTTTCAAGCTGATTTCTCTTTACCTCCCTCTGAAAATATGGATGCATCAATTACGAACTTGTTTTACATAAATAATATGATGCATGACATATGGTATAGATATGGTTTTGACGAGGCAAGTGGAAATTTTCAAGAAAACAATTATGGAAACGGAGGATTTGGAGGAGACAGTGTTAATGCTGATGGACAAGACGGAAGTGGTTTTAATAATGCAAGTTTTGGTACACCACCTGATGGATCAAACCCTCAGATGACTATGTTTTTATGGAGTGGTCCAGCCGGTGAACCACTAACGATTTTAAATGGACCATTAGCAGGTGAATATACAGGTCAACCTGCTGGTTTTGGAGAATCACTTCCTGATGACACACCTTTGACTGGGGTCTTAGCCCTATTATATGACCAAGGAGAAATAGGAGAAGATTCCCCAGACCCACACGATGCATGTCAAACAATAATAAATCCAACAGATTTAGCGGGTAACATCGTTGTTATAAGACGAGGAACCTGTGAATTTGGAACTAAAATTTTAGCAGCTGAAAATGCTGGTGCCATCGCTGTGATAATGGTTAACAATGTTGCTGGCGGCCCAATAACTATGGGAGCAGGTGCTGATGGAGGTAGTGTAACTATCCCTTCGATAATGATAAGTCAAGCTGATGGAGAAGCTTTAATAGCCCAATTACAAGCTGGAGAAACAATCGATGCATCGCTTATTAATGCATCAAATTATACTGACTCGGATTATGACAATGAAATCATAGCCCACGAATATGGTCATGGTATTTCAAATAGACTTATGGGAGGTGCACAAGCTGCAGGTTGTATGCAAAATGATGAACAACAAGGAGAAGGTTTTTCAGATTGGTTTGGATTAATGATTACACTTGGAGAAAATGATTCTCCTACATTACCAAGAGGAGTTGCTACATATTCCGCAGGGCAATCTCCTACCGGAGTTGGGATTCGTAATGCACCATATTCACCTGATTTTGCAATAAATGGCTATACATATGCCGATACCAACAATACAGCAGCTGTTAGTCAACCTCATGGGGTTGGATTTGTATTTGCAACTATGCTATGGGATCTAACTTGGTTATTTATTGATGAATATGGATTTGATCCAGATCTTACTAATGGAAATGGCGGAAATAATATGATAATGCAGCTTGTGATTGACGGCTTAAAGCTTGCACCCTGCAGCTCTGGTTTTGTTGATATGAGAGATGCAATTTTACTTGCTGATGAATTAGTATATGACGGAGCCAATGAATGTTTAATTTGGGGTGCATTTGCAGCTAGAGGTTTAGGATGGCAAGCTGACCAAGGAAATGCTAGTAGCAGAACCGATCAAGTTGAAGATTTTTCATTGCCGCCAAGCTGTATGCAATCAAATAATCAAACTGACGCAGGTGTATTGTCAATTGACTCACCTGAAAGTGGAGTATTAAGTAATAATGAAAATATTTCTATAACAGTTAGAAATTATGGTGTCTTAGGAGTTTCTAATATAGATGTTTATTATCAAATAAACGGTGGTGATCAAATTATTGAAAATATTTCAGGCGTAATAATTTCTGGTCAAAGTGTTGAGTATACTTTTGAAACAGGTGCTGACTTTTCATTAGTTGGAGACTATGAAATAACCGCAGGCACTTTACTTGCTAATGATGAAGACACGTCAAATGATTCTGTAACAATTACAATAAGCAGTCAAGAAACATCAAATTGCCCAGATAATTATTCATTACCAATTGCGTGGAGAGACAATTTTGAATGTTATGATCCATTTATAATTAGTGATATTGGTGATTGGATTATGTATGATCTGGATGGAGGAACTACTTGGGGAGCAAATGCAGTTGATTTTGAAAATGAAAGCTATGTTGGTACTGGAATAATTTATAATGATGTATTAGCAACTCCGACTGGTGGACCAATCCCTGAATGGGACACTTATCAGGGGGACCAAGGATTATATTTTGTTGCTTCTGGTGCAAATGGCACTACTATTCCAAATGATGATTGGATGATCAGTCCTGAATTTTCATTAAGTGGAATAACTTCACCAATATTTTCGATGAAAGCTAAATCTGTCAATGATACATATGGGCTCGAAAGATTTCAGATTGCTGTTGGAACCTCTACGGATTATAATGACTTCACGGTAATCTCAGATGGAGCATATATTGAGGCACCAACTGATTGGACAACTTATGAATTTGATTTATCAGCATATGAAGGTCAGAATATTAGAATTGCTATTCACTATGTTGGAAACGACTCATTTGTTCTTCAAACAGACTCCTTCAAAGTTGAAGGAACACTAGGAATTGGAGAAAATGAAATTTCAGATTTTGAATATTATTATAATCCCTTTAATGATTTACTAAGTGTAAATTCAAGTGAAATTTTGAGAAATATTCAGGTTTATAACTTACTTGGTCAAAAAATAATTGAGAAAAATATCAATAATTACGGCTATCAGATAAATCTTGGCAACTTGTCAACATCAATATATTTTGTCAAAGTTCAAGGTGAAACCGGAGTTAATACATTTAAACTTAGGGTTAGATAATACTAGAAGGTACGTAAACAATTTTCTTATCACAGAAATATTGGATATCAAAGATGTTTTTGATGTCCAATATTTTTTTTTCACTAATACCATTTAATTCATCATCTATATCACCCCCTTTTAAAGCAATAATTCCATTTTCAATGTCATGAAATGAATAATTATTGAATCGACCTTTTGACCAATTAATTAAAGTAGGCATTTTAGCAACTGCCCTGGTGACTAAAAAATCGTAACTGTAATCTAAATCTTCAGCTCTAGACCACTGCGAATTAATATTCTTTAACCCCAACTCCTTAACAACCTCATCAACTACAGCTATTTTTTTTCTTATACTGTCTACTAAAATAAAATTAGAATCAGGAAAGATTATTGCTAATGGTATTCCAGGAAAACCTCCTCCTGTTCCCAAGTCTAATATAGTGGCATCTCTTTTAAATTTTATAAACTTTGCTATAGACAGAGAATGAAGAATATGTCTGATGTAAATGTTTTCAATATCTTTTCTAGAAATAACATTTATTTTACTATTCCATGTCTCGTAAATATTTTTTAAACTGGAAAGCTGAGTAATTTGTTTCTCATTTAGATCTGGAAATTGATCAAGTATAATTTTCATTTCAAAAGTTATTAAACAAAAGTAGGATATTGTAAACAATAATTTTAATAATTCGCACTATGTATTATTTTTGATCATCTTAAAATTATGGAGCAATATTTATCAGAAAGAGTTAAGAATTTAGCAACATCACAAACATTAGCGATGGCTGCAAAAGCTAGAGAATTAAGAGCATCTGGAAAAGATGTTATTGGTTTGAGTCTAGGCGAGCCTGATTTTAATATTCCTGATTTCATAAAGGAATCAGCTAAAAAAGCTATCGATGAAAATTACAACTCTTATACACCTGTAGATGGGTATGCTGATTTAAAACAAGCAATAATAAATAAGTTTGAAAGAGATAATGGACTGAGATTCACTTCTCCACAAATAGTAGTTTCAACAGGAGCAAAACAGGCTCTATACAATATTGCTTCTGTACTTATTAATCCTGGCGACGAAGTTATATTACCTTGTCCATATTGGGTAAGTTATGCTGATATAGTTAAATTAAAAGGTGGTGTTCCTGTTGAAGTTAAAACTGATATTAAAAATAATTTTAAAATGACAGGGGATCAGCTTATGAATGCCATCACTGAAAAAACAAAAATGGTTTGGTTCAGCTCACCTTGTAATCCTAGCGGTTCTGTTTACTCTAAAAAAGAACTTCAGGAGATATCAAATGTTCTTGAGTCACATAAGGGTATTTTTATTGTTTCTGATGAAATTTATGAGCATATAAATTATAAGGGCGGTCATCACAGCATTGGCAGTTTTGAAAATGTAAAAGATAGGACAATAACCGTAAATGGGGTTTCAAAGGCTTTTGCTATGACGGGCTGGAGGATTGGATATATTGGTGCACCGGAATGGATTGCTAGATCATGCAATAAAGTTCAAGGACAAGTGACCAGTGGTGCAAATTGTATTGCTCAAAGAGCTGTAATCACTGCACTAACCGAAAAGCCTGAAAAAATTAAATATATGGTTGATGAATTTAAGATTCGTAGAAATTTAATCCTCGACCTTCTTAATGATATTACAGGTTTTAAATGTAATATTCCCGATGGTGCATTTTACGTTTTTCCAAATATTTCACATTATTTTGGAAAAACTATAGATGGATTTGAAATAAATAATGCGTCTGACATGTCAATGTTTCTTCTTGAAAAAGCATTGGTTGCAACTGTTACTGGAGATGCTTTTGGAAATCCAAATTGCATAAGGATTTCTTATGCGGCCTCAACCGAGCAAATAAAAAAAGCAGTTGAAAGAATTAAATCTGCAGTTGAAAAGTAAAAGATCTACCTATTATTCCAAAAATAAGAAGTAAATATTATTAGAACAGTAAATAGCTCTAATCTTCCAAGCAACATTAAAAAAGATGACCACCACTTTGCAAGTAATGGTAATTCAAAAAAAGTATTTGTTGGCCCAAATGCTCCAATTGATGGACCAACATTTCCAAGACTTGATGCAGAAACACCAAGTGCTGATTCAAAATCAAGGCCCAGTATAGCAAAAACAATTGTTCCAATCATGAATGAAAGCATGTAAACAATAAAGAATCCTAAAATATTGTGTGTAATTTCAGGTGAAACAGAGGTTTTATTATATCTCAACGGTATAATTGCATGTGGATGTAAAATTTTCTTGAATTGTAAAATACCATTTCTTATAATTAAAAGATGTCTCATTATTTTAAACCCACCTGATGTACTTCCTGCTGATCCTCCCAAAAACATCATACCAAAAAATATAAGTAACAATAAGGGAGACCATGCGGTATAATCAGCAGTAACAAACCCAGTTGTTGTGATAATTGAAACTACTTGAAATAATGAATGTCTAAATACAGCCTCAAGCCTGTTAAAGTGACTCTCGTGACTCATCAAAAAATCAGTATTAAAATATAATATAGCAGCAACTGATATAGTAAATCCAATTATAAATAAACTATATACTTTAAACTCTTCATCTTTAAAAATTTTCTTGAAATTAAATTTGAATCCAAAATAACTCAATACAAAATTGGTTCCAGCCAAAAACATAAATATGATAACGATATATTGAATCAAAGGATTAGAATTCCAATGTCCAAGGCTCGCATTTTTTGTTGAAAAACCACCAGAGGCTATATTACTCATGGAGTGATTTATAGCATCAAAAAAAGACATTCCGGCAATCTTTAAAAAAATTGTTTCAATAATTGTGTATGAAACATATATCAGCCATAATCTTTTAGCAGTATCGGTGATTCTAGGATGTAGTTTATCTGTACTAGGTCCCGGTGATTCAGCATTAAACAACTGCATTCCACCAATACCCAACAGAGGCAAAATTGCAATTGCAAATACTATCATTCCCATACCTCCTAACCAGTGAGTTATACTTCTCCAAAATAAAATACCCTCAGGGAGAACTTCAACATCATTAATTATAGTAGCTCCTGTCGCAGTATATCCGGATGTAGTTTCAAAAAATATATTTGAAAAACCATCAATAGTCCCTGTTAAAATGTAAGGAATAGTTCCGGAAAATATCATGGCAATCCAACCCAAAACTACTACCAAATAACCTTCTCTTTTGTTAATTTGTTTGTCGTGATTTTTGTTTAAAAACAGCATTAATAAACCAATAATTGAAACTAAAACTCCTGAGAGAAAAAGATCAGCAGTAATACCGTCTTTATACAAGTAACTTAACAAGGCACTTAAAAACATAAAACCTCCATTGATTATCAAAAGAAACCCTAGAAAATATGTTATTATTTTTATATTAATTTTCATTTAAAAAAGTTTTTCAACCTTTTGAATTGAATCCTTTAAGCAACAAACTACAATCCTATCTCCAGAAATTATTTTAAAATCCCCAAGTACTATATATCCTTTACTTTCCCTAATAACTCCGGCAATAATTGCACATCTGGGGAAGTCCAGGTCTTTAATTGTTTTATTACAAACTTTAGACTCATCATTAACCACATACTCTAATAATTCAGCATCCATATTTGCTAATTGAGAAATTGCAACTACCTCAGCATTATGAACATGCTTTGATATGGCATCTGCGGCTAGTAATTTTTTGTTAATCAAGGTGTCAATACCACTAATTTGAGATAATTTGTAATAATTAAGGTTATCAACAAGTGCTATAGTTTTACTTATTCCCTTTGATTTAGCAATAAGACTTGACATAATGTTGTCTTCAGAATCTCCGGTAACAGCGATAAACGAATCCATCTGGTCCAAATTTTCCTCTTCTAATAATTCAGAGTTAGTGCCATCACCATAGATGATTAGACAGTTTTCTAAATCTTCAGCTAACTCTTCGGCCCTTTCTTTATTAATTTCAACAATTTTTACGTTAAAATTATTAGATGATAAGTCTTCTGCTACTTTCTTACCTACTCTACCTCCACCAAGAATCATTACGTTTTTGATAATTCCATTATTTTGACCTGAAAGCTTAAGTAATTCTTCTGCACCACCAGGTTCAGTCATAAAAACGATATGATCTCCTGAGTGAAATACAGTATCTCCTCTAGGTATTATGGTTTTTTCACCCCTTTTAATTGAAATTGGAAAAAAATGGGTTTCAGGGAATATCTCCGCAGCCTCAACAACTGTTTTTCCAACAAAGGTTGAGGTGTGTGTAGCACTTAATCCTAAAGTGATAAGAGCACCATCATCAAATTCAAAAGGATCGGTAAACTCGGCCCTATTAATAGCCATATTTATCTCCTTTGAAGTTAAAATTTCTGGTGATATTAATTCACTTATTCCCAGATTAGAAAAATCGATATTTTCATTTTCTATAAGTTCAGGATTGGAAATTCTAGCTATGGTTTTTTTGGCACCTAGTTGTTTAGCTAAATAACATGCAGTTAAGTTAACTGCTTCTGATGCTGTAACACCTATAAATAGATCGGCTTCAGTAACATTTGCTTTG
>CEPW01036966.1_pt1 | contig 10300 bp, 9 predicted proteins | sample 356211 | NCBI WGS metagenome assembly CEPW01 (sample SAMEA2620021, study PRJEB7988) | marine metagenome | biome: marine biome (ENVO:00000447); feature: deep chlorophyll maximum layer (ENVO:xxxxxxxx); material: "saline water (ENVO:00002010), including plankton (ENVO:xxxxxxxx)" | depth 25 m
CGTGCATCTGTATTGTTGGTCTGTCAATCTTTCACGTAAAGATTCGCTATTTTCAGATGGGTTTTTACTGCTTTCCACACTATTAATCTAGTAAAAAATAGTAGTTTTTGAAAAATATTCGGAAAATACTTGTACCGAACACATGTTCGCAATTACAATATTGTTATTAAGAGAAATGTCACACCCACTTCCTAGATTCTTAATTAACAGATATTAGGAATCGGACAAGATTGGAGTCCTTATGACAAAGAAAAATAGCAAAGCAAATAAGACAGTTCCGGAAATTGGAGCAGACGCAGCTGAAAGAGGCAAAGCACTCGATATGGCACTCGGCCAAATTGAAAAACAATTTGGTGCCGGCGCTGTTATGAAAATGGGCGATAAATCCTCAATGGCTATAGAGACAGTTCCGACTGGAGCATTATCTCTTGATTTGGCTTTAGGAGTTGGTGGATTACCTCGCGGAAGAGTAGTTGAAATTTACGGCCCAGAAGGTTCCGGTAAAACTACTTTGGCAACTCACGTAGTTGCAGAAGCTCAACGAAACGGTGGGGTTTGTGCCTATATCGATGCTGAGCATGCAATGGATCCCACTTATGCAAGAGCAATTGGGGTTGACGTCGATGAATTGCTTATTTCACAACCCGATACAGGGGAGCAAGCCCTTGAAATAGCAGACATGCTTGTTCGTTCAGGAGCACTTGATGTGATAGTTATTGACTCAGTTGCTGCTTTAACTCCGAAAGCCGAAATTGAAGGCGATATGGGTGATTCACATGTAGGCCTTCAGGCCCGTTTAATGTCGCAAGCTTTACGCAAACTTGCATCAAATCTGAATCGATCTCAAACAATATGTATTTTCATAAACCAATTAAGAGAAAAAATTGGCGTGATGTTTGGATCTCCAGAAACAACTCCTGGCGGTAGAGCACTCAAATTCTATTCTTCAGTACGGCTTGATATCAGGCGTATTGAAGCCTTAAAAGATGGGCTAGACATTGTAGGAAATAGAACAAGAGTGAAAGTGGTCAAAAACAAAGTAGCTCCTCCTTTCCGTCAAGCAGAATTTGACATCATGTACGGACAAGGCATCAGCCGTGAAGGTTCCGTTATCGATCTAGGTGTGGACCTAGATATTGTCAAAAAATCTGGTGCTTGGTATACCTACGAAGGAGAGCAACTTGGTCAAGGTCGAGAGAATGCTAAAAAATTCCTCTTCGATAACCCTGAAGTGATGATGGAAATCACAGATCGTGTTTGGCGAGAAGTTGCTCCAGAAGCAGAAGAAGAAATTACTGCAACGGATGAATTTACTGAAGTAGATGATATCCCGATAAGCCTTGATGAATAATCTGATTGGTCTACAAATTAAGATCTGAATTCTATTCAAGTCACAAAGAAGTCACTTAAAGTCTACGTTTATTGGTGGTCGCGTATCTTTGCCTGCGTAACCTAAAAGAATGAGCGAGAACTCAGAATCATTACTTCCGCGAACATATGCCGTCCGAACCTACGGGTGTCAGATGAACGAGCATGATAGCGAACGTATAGCAGGACTTCTAGAAGCGGATGGTTTAACGCTTGCTGACACAGAAGAAGAAGCTGATGTAATAGTTTTAAATACTTGCTGTATTCGAGAAAACGCTGACAACAAACTTTATGGAGCTTTAGGGAATCTAAAGACTCTAAAAGAACAACGTCCAAATATTCAGATCGCGGTGGCTGGATGCCTAGCTCAAAAAGACCGTGAAATTATTCAGGAAAGAGCTGGACATGTTGATGTAGTTTTTGGCACCCATAATGTTCATCGAGCAGTTGACTTGTTGGATGAAGCCCGTAAGAACGGTCCTGTTATAGAAATTCTTGAAGAAGTAGTACAAGAAGATGCCGATCTATTCCCGTCAGCGCTACCAACACGCAGGGAAGAAGAGCATACTGCATGGGTTACCTTACAAATTGGTTGCGATAATTCATGCGCTTTTTGCATAGTTCCTGCTGTGCGTGGTCCTGAAATTAGTCGGCCATTTGGACAATTGATTGATGAGGTAAAGGATTTGGCTTTTGATGGAGTCACAGAAGTCACTTTGCTGGGTCAAAATGTGAACTCTTATGGTCGAGACTTGACTATGAAATTACGCCAAGAAGCAGAAAAGCCAACAGATCATCTCCTTGTAGGTGAATTATGGGCTTCTGATGTAAATCGCCGTCCACGCCCTCTGTTCGCTGACTTACTTCGCGCTGTAGGAGAAGTTGAAGGCATAGAGCGCGTACGGTACACCAGCCCACACCCTAAAGATTTACGCCCAGAAACGATTGCTGCCATGGCAGAGGTTCCTGAAGTCTGTGAGCATCTACATTTACCATTGCAGTCCGGTAGCGACCGCATACTCGCGAGTATGCATCGCGGATATACAGCCGAAAGGTATTTGGAGAAGTTAAACGAAGCGCGAACCCAAATTCCTGACTTAGCAGTAACTACCGACATAATTGTTGGTTTCCCAGGAGAAACCGAAGAAGATTTTGTACAAACGCTTGAACTTGCAGCTGAAGTTGGATTTGATTCTGCTTATACATTCATCTTTTCTCCTCGACCAGGGACAGAAGCAGCAGAAATGACAGATCAATATGTTGATCATGAAATCTGCGTTGAACGCTATGAACGACTTCGAAGAGTTATAAACCGATCATCATCATTAGCTCACCGGAACAGAGTAGGGAAAGTTGAATCAGTCGTTATTGAAGGACCAGGAAAACGATCACCTGATCAGGTAACTGGACGCACACGACAAAACAAACTCGTGCACTTAGAGTCCTCGAAAGATCTCACTGTCGGGGCTTATGCAAAAGTCCAGATAACAGATGCAGCTGGATATTACTTAATGGGTGAACTAATTCAAGTTACAGCTCCGGCTAAACATCGACGCCGAATCCCCGTTGTTTCGGCCTAACCCCATGGCCTCATTAAACGGTCATTTAGTTCTTTTAGGAACCACCGCTTCAGGTAAATCTTCACTAGCTATTGAAATCGCAAAGAAACGACCCATAGTTGAAATTTTGTCTATGGACTCAATGGCTATTTACAAGGGTATGGATATTGGGACCGCAACCCCTTCAAAAGAGGAGCAAAAAGAAATCCGACATCATCTGATTAATATTGCTAAACCCACTGAAGAATTCTCGGTCTCACAATTTCAAGAAGCTGCTAAAAATTCTTTAAGAGATATCGAAAAACGAAAACAAAAGGCTCTGCTAGTGGGAGGAACAGGACTTCATTTGAGAGCGGTAATAGATGATTTAACTATTCCCGGTCAATTTCCTGAAGTAAAACGAGAACTCGAGTCTGAAAAAGACTTGGTTAAGTTACATGCCAGGTTGAAAGAACTAGACCCAGTGGCTGCGAACAAAATGGAACCCACAAACCGTAGAAGAATCATTAGAGCGTTAGAAGTCACAATAGGCGCAGATAAGCCATTCTCTGAATTTGGACCTGGCATGGATTCGTATCCGCCGACTCCGTTTACACAGATTGGAATTCATCTTTCTCGAGACAGTATCGACGAGAAAATCTTTAAACGATATACCAAACAAATTGACGATGGATTCCTTGAAGAAGTTGAGCAAATCATGAGAGACGGAGTATCACGAACCGCAGCGCCCGCACTGGGTTATAGCGAGTTCTATTCTTATCTTTGCGGGGAACACTCCTTTGAAGAAGCGATGGAAAAAGCAGTTATAGCTACAAGAAAATTTGCTCGTCGGCAGGAACGTTGGTTTCGCCGAGATCCTCGAATCACTTGGTTTGAAGTGGAACAAGACTCACTCGAAGTAGTTGACTCAGTTCTAAAAATATTTGACGAAATAAACAAAGTTTAATTAGTTGCACTAATGCATCTTTGATAGGCCAAACTAGAACATATGCATATAAGTCGTTATCAAGGTTTCGGAAATGATTTCCTTATTATTTTCTCTGATGAGATTCCTTCTGGCGCAAGCGATATGGCTAAGAGGCTTTGCAACCGAAAAAAGTCAATAGGGGCTGATGGTTTGATTTTCGGAACACCAAGCAACGCAGCGGATGCTTTCTTTACTCTTTACAACTCAGATGGAAGTCAAGCTGAAGTAAGTGGAAATGGATTAGCTTGCTTTGGTTATGCGTTATATAAAAACAACAGGGCCAAGAAATCAATAAAAGTAGAGACAAAAACTGCGCTTCACCCCATCCTTATTTCAGAGGACTCAACAAATTCTCTTCTTGTACAAGTATCACTTAGTCCACCAGACACCGGGCCAGATTTTCAAAACCTAGACATCAATCTGGGTGGACCTGAACCTCTTCGAGTAGCTTCTGTTGATGTAGGAAACCCTCATCTAGTTATTGAAGTAGAAGAAATAGAGAGTGTTGAGTTAGGGGCAATAGGGCCAAAAGTAGAGTCACACTTTATGCCAATCGGCTGCAATATTCATTTGGTTTCAATCGTGAGTCAGAATGAAATTCAATTAAGAACTTGGGAACGCGGAGCAGGATTGACAGAGGCTTGCGGCTCAGGAGCGGTAGCAGCTGCATCTGCAGCTAATGCTTGGCAAGCCGTAAGCGACGAGGTGAAAGTAGTAATGCCTGGTGGGGCAGCCACGGTAATACTAGGCGATTACCCGGCATACGTTTGTCAGGTAGTCGATGAAGGAGAATTCGAGGCCCTAGATGACTGAAGAGTCTGGGCATGAACCTCAATTTGATATAGAGGAATCACATAGAGGGGCTTTTGGAGAGTACGGCGGAACGAGTAAGGGTCTAATTGATCGTTCATTCAGAGAACGAATTGTTTTAGCCGCAGTAACCCTTGATAAAGAACAAGACTTCAAAGCTGAAGCCTCCTTAGAGGAACTCGCACTTCTAGTTGATACAGCTGGAGCAGATCCCGTAGGCCGTGTGATACAAAATCGTCAAGTCCCAGATAAAACCACGTATGTTGGCCGCGGAAAAGCAGAGGAACTACGTGAAGTGTCAGATTCTTTAGATGCTGACACAGTCATATTTGACAATGAACTAACTCCTGCTCAGCAAGGCAATCTTGAAAAGATACTCAAACGAAGTGCACTTGACCGAACCGCATTGATTCTAGATATTTTTGCACAAAATGCTTCAAGCCCTGAGGGAAAGGCACAAGTAGAACTTGCTCAATTGAAGTATCGGCTACCACGATTACGTCGTTCTGGTTATACCTTTTCGCAACAAGGTGGCGGGATAGGTACAAGAGGCCCCGGGGAAACCCAACTTGAAGTTGATCGACGCCGACTCATGCGTCGAATAAGTAAGTTGGAATCTGACTTAAAACAGTTGAGAAAAAATCGTGCAACTCAATCAAAATCACGCAAACGTACAAGTAATTACGGAATCGCTATTGTGGGCTACACCAATGCGGGCAAGTCAACACTTCTTAATGCATTAACGAATGCAGGCGTACTTGTCGAGGATCGATTGTTTGCCACCCTTGATGCAACCACCCGACGGCTTCAGTTGCCCGGTGGTGAAACCGTTTATTTGACAGACACTGTCGGGTTTGTGCGTAAACTCCCGCATCAGTTAGTAGATGCATTTACTTCGACTCTTGATGTAGTTATTGAAGCCAATTTATTAGTGCATGTCGTTGATTCTTCAGATCCTGACCCTAAAGGGAGCATTGAAGCCGTGCATTCAGTTCTGAGAGAAATCGGAGCGGACGATATACGGCAAATCTATGTATTTAATAAAGCAGATTTAGACCCGTTGGCTGCAGAGCGCTTAGTCAGGCACGAAGAAGATGCTGTAGCGGTATCTGCGGTAACAGGACAGGGGCTTGATGACTTGTTAAGGGTGATAGGAGAGCATTTAAGAGAACTATCTGAAATTGTTCAACTCTTCATTCCTTACGACCGGGGAGATGTCTTAGCTAAAACCCACCGCGAAGGGCAAGTTTTAGAAGAAATTCCTGAAGAAAAAGGATGGAAGGTTTCTGCAAGATTAGACAAATCCTCTGTAGGTAGATTAGAAAACTTTCTAGTTAGGGCGTAAAGAATGACGACACACAAAAACTTTGTTCCACCTCCAATGCCTATTCTCAGCAGCGTAATTGGTTTGCGCGAAAAAGCTGAGTTGTTATCAGGTGGGGCTATAGATCTATCGGTTGGTAATCCTATAGACCCCGTACCAGACATAGTAGTTGAGTCACTTAAAGACCATGATCTAGCTCGACCATATCCCATATCAGCAAAGCGCGACGAAGCAATGAGTGAAGTAATAAATGATTGGGCGCAAAGACAATTAAAGACAACAGTTCACTCTTCGGACTATGGAATTTGTATTGGAACTAAAGAATTTGTGGCGGGAGCACCAAATATTTTAAAGCTTCGAGACTCTTCACGAGACACAGTTCTTTACCCAGAAGTGGCTTATCCGTCTTATGAAATGGGAGCAGAATTGGCGGGTTGCCGAGCAGTTCCCGTAGCTATGAATGAGAAATGGGAAATTGACGTTTCTAGTATTGATCCTCAAGACGCACATAGGGCTTTAATGATGTGGATCAACACTCCTGGCAACCCAGCAGGCGGGCTCGATGATTTAGAAACAGTGGTTCAATGGGGACGAGAAAATAATGTCCCAATATTTAGCGACGAGTGTTATGTGGAGTTCACTTGGGACGGTCCACCCCAGTCTGTTCTTCAGCATGGGACCGAAGGAGTGGTTGCCGTTCATTCCCTATCTAAGCGTTCAAATTTAGCCGGATTGAGATTTGGGTTTTATGCAGGGGATTCCGAATTGGTGAAATACTTTCGTGACGTAAGACGCCACCAAGGTCTTATGGTTCCCGGACATGCACAAGTCGCAGGAATAGCAGCGTTAGAAGATCAGACCCATGTAGACGTTCAAAGGGCAAGATATGAGAGCCGCCTTAAGCGACTTATTGAATTGCTTTCGTTGATAGGCGTAGAAGCAGAGATGCCACGAGGCTCGTTTTACTTATGGGTTCCTTCGCCTGAAAAAGACTCTGGAAAGTTGGCATTACAGTTAGCTGAAACACTGGGAATCGTTTCGGTTCCGGGAGAAACTTATGGAGCAAGGGGTGCTGGATACGTTCGGTTAGCTGCCATAGTTTCAGAAGACGACCTTTCTTTATTGGAGAAGAGAGCGCAAAGCGCGTAAATAATTAATTGTTCCCACTCTTAATGCTTAAGAACGGTAGTCTCAGAATATGTCAGATATTCAAAATCAAATTGAAGAATTATGGAAAAGCAGAGAGGGCCTAAGTCCCGACGACTCTGAAGCCAATCAAGTAATCCACCAAGCAATAGATCTACTAGATCAAGGAAAGGCTCGAGTCGCCGAACCTAGCCAAGATGGAGTTATCGTGAATGAATGGCTGAAGCTTGCCATCCTTCTCCTCTTCAAACAGGCTCAGATGAGCACAATTGAGGCGGCACCGTTTGAATTTGCTGACAAAATCCCGCTCAAAGAGAATTATCAACAAAACGGAGTTCGGGTAGTCCCAGGGGCATTGGCTCGCTGGGGAAGTTATCTAGCCCCTGGCGTAATTATGATGCCAAGCTTTGTCAATATTGGAGCTTGGGTAGGGGAGAACACTATGGTCGATACCTGGGCAACCGTAGGATCCTGTGCACAAATTGGCAAAAATGTTCACCTTTCAGGTGGAGTAGGGATAGGCGGTGTACTTGAACCTCCAAATGCTACTCCTGTAATCATTGGAGACGAGTGTCTAATAGGTAGCAGATGTATTGTCGCAGAAGGGGCTCGTGTGGGTGACGGAGTTGTTCTCGGCGCAGGAGCAGTTCTTACCGCTTCCATTCCGGTAATCGATGGAGAAACTGGAGAAGAAATAAGTCGCGGAGAAATACCTCCATGGTGTGTGGCTGTGCAAGCTTCTAGGCCAAGAGAGTTTTCGGGTGGAGAATTCGGCCTACCTTGTGTCCTCGTAGTCAAACGCTTATCAGAAGGCGAACGTCACGATAAGTCAGCATTAAACGAGATCTTACGTAACAACGATGTCACCACTTAATAAGCCTTATGTCTGACTTACTTTCCCTTACTGCTGATTTGGTTAATATTCCTTCAATCAGTGGAAACGAAAAACAAATAGCTGATTATATTGAGTCCGAATTACGTCAGATCTCAAGATTGGAAGTGAGTCGGTTTGGAGACAATCTTATTGCCCGAACAAACCTAGATCGTAAGCATCGGTTACTTCTAGCAGGCCACACAGACACTGTTCCAGGAGGTCAGGGCAGTCGAATTGAAGGCGATACTTTATGGGGTCTCGGAAGCGCAGATATGAAAAGCGGTTTAGCCGTAATGCTTGAATTGGCCCGCACTGTCGAAGATCCAACTATGGATTTAACTTGGGTTTTCTATGTTTGCGAAGAAGTTGACAATAGCCGTAATGGACTTCGTCAACTTTTTACAGAAGCTGCAGAGTTACTTGAAGCTGATGCTGCAATTTTAGGAGAACCAACAAATGCAATGATTGAGGCTGGCTGTCAAGGAACCATGCGGTTTGAAGTTCGCATGAACGGACAAAGGGCTCATACTGCTCGACCATGGATGGGTGTGAATGCTATTCATCGTGCAGGGGCACTTCTTTCAGCTATTGATAACTATGAACACCGAGAACCGATTGTTGATGACTGTAAGTACCGAGAAGCTCTGCAGATTGTAAGCATCTCAGGTGGAATTGCTGGAAATGTGGTACCAGATGAACTTACCTTGGTCGTAAACCACCGATACGCCCCTGATAGAAGTGGTGAAGAGGCAGAGGCGCATGTTAGGGAAGTGTTCGCACCATATCTTGATGAGAAAGATCAGATGACCTTGGTAGACCATGCCCCAGCAGCTCCGCCAGGGCTAAGCCACCCAGTTATTTCTTCACTTATCGAAGAAAACGATCTTTCTGTTACAGCAAAATTGGGATGGACAGATGTAGCATTTTTTGCTGAACAAGGCATTCCGGCTGTAAATCTCGGCCCTGGTGATCCAACGCTTGCTCATACAGTAGATGAGAATGTGCAAAGAGAGCCGATAGAGAGAACATTCAAAGCTTTAGTTGATTTACTCTCTTGAAAATGAAACAACTATGACTGTTTGCCCAACTCTTGAAACAGAGAGGTTAGTTCTTCGGCCTTTTGAAGACTCAGATTTTGAAGACTACTTGTCAATGGTACACAGCCCAGAAGTTAGGGCAGCACTTAGAACTTCAGAAGAGGAGGGGAGAGCCGAAGCCTGGTATGCATTGGCTGCCTTTGCGGGCCAGTGGCAATTACGCGGCACAGGAATGTGGGCACTTGAAGAAAAAAATACAGGAAATTTTGTAGGACGTACCGGGTTACATAATCCAGAACGTCATGACTGGCCTGGCGTTGAAGTCGGCTGGACACTTCATCCAGATTATTGGGGACTGGGCTATGCTACGGAAGCTGGTCAAGAAGCAATCCGGTATGGATTTCACGAATTATCCCAAGAGCGTTTATTCAGTACCATATTGCCAGAAAATTATCGGTCTCAAGCCGTAGCGAAAAGGCTGGGTTTTGTCGTTATGGATCGACGTTATCTCTCTCATTTTCCTAGTGAGCCCCATGATATTTGGGCATTAGATAAGCAAGAGTATCTGTCTAAATTTTCCTAAGAACTGTTACTACGCGACCTTCGATAGCTACATCTTTTACGGGATAACGCATTTCAGACAAAGTTGGATTGGCTGGGATTAAGACAACTTCACTGCCTTCTTGACGAAAGTGCTTAACAGTGGCTTCTTCTCCGGCGGGCCCTTCAATACGAGCAACAATTAGATCACCCGAGTTGGCATGGGATTGTGACTGAACAGCTACATAGTCACCATCAAAGATTCCGGCATCGATCATGGAATCACCTTTCACGCGCAACATGAAAAGGTCGCCTTCCCCAGTGAAAGATGCAGGCAGCGGTAATGATTCTTCAATATGTTCCTGTGCTAATAATGGGGCACCTGCAGCAACATCACCGACGAGAGGCACATGTCGCACTTCTCCACGCTCACCTGTTAACCCAGTGGCGGGATCGCGCCGCACTTTTATCCCTCTTGGGATGGAAGGATCGCGCTCAATGTAACCCCGATCCTGAAGTGTGGACATATGAGAATGAACTGTCGAAGGAGACGTCAATCCAACTGCCTCACCAATTTCTCGAACCGAAGGGGGATAGCCCCGGTTACGGACAGTTGAGTCAATGAAATCTAAAATTTGTTGCTGCCGCTTAGTGAGTTTCTTTTCCATAATTTCC
>CEPW01025638.1_pt1 | contig 10272 bp, 10 predicted proteins | sample 356211 | NCBI WGS metagenome assembly CEPW01 (sample SAMEA2620021, study PRJEB7988) | marine metagenome | biome: marine biome (ENVO:00000447); feature: deep chlorophyll maximum layer (ENVO:xxxxxxxx); material: "saline water (ENVO:00002010), including plankton (ENVO:xxxxxxxx)" | depth 25 m
TGTTTTACAAAAACTTCTTAAAGTAAATGGAGAAAAAGACACTCAAGTTAATGAATCTATAAATCTTGATTTAACGTCATCAGACAAATCTGCACTAAAAGAAATTGCAAGTTTAGAAATTCAAATTGAAAAAAACAAAAAAAATATTGAGCGCTTCGAGTCCTTAGTTGAGCAACTAATTACATTAAGGTCTGAATTAAGAGATGATAAAAACTATGAGCTTTCTGACAAAGTTAGAGACATATTAGAATCCTTGGGTTTACAAATTGAAGATACTGACCAAGGTATACAATGGAAAGTTATTGACTAGCCATTTGATAATGTCCTAATATTTTAAATTCTTTAGATACATCACTAATTTTTGCTTCTAGTTCTGTTTGTACTTCTAAGCTTTCTAACTCATAATCTATATAAAATTTATATTCCCAGGGTCTTCCTAAAATTGGTCGAGACTCAAGTTTTGTCAAGTTAATGCCTAAATCACTAAAAATATTTAATGACTTTAAAAGGGAACCTGGCTTGTCATCAGATATAAGTACTGATGAAATTTTATTTTTACTTTTATTTATCAATGGGTCCTCAGAACCAATTAATAAAAATCTTGTAAAATTTTCTTGATGATTTGATATATTTTTTTGCAAAATTACAAATCTATAATCATTTTCAAAATGTTCGCCAGCAATTGCAGCAGTGTTTAAGTCATTTTTTTCTAGAATCTCATAAACACTGCCAGCAGTATCGAATACTGGTGTAATTCTAAAGTTATACTGCTGTAAAAATTTGCTACATTGTTGTAGCGCTTGTGGATGAGAGATGACATTTGTAATTTTTTTTATATCTGAGCCATCTAAACCAATCAAGCTGTGGTTGATTTTATGAATATACTCACCAAAAATACTTAAGCCACTGTCTATTAGCTCTTCATATGCTTCGTTAACTGTCCCAGCAATTGAGTTTTCAACAGGAAGTAACCCAACACCTCCATTTGATTTAATATAAGAAATTAATTCTGTAAAAGACTCTGTTGGAAAATGATTATAATTTGGAAATTCTTTTTTTAAGAGCTCCTCAGAATATGATCCAGAAGAGCCTTGGTATGCAATAGAATAGTTATTGTCCATCAACATACTCCAAAGCTTGGACATATCCCTCTATGCCATTTCCTATTATTGACTTTTCACAAATATCTGAAATTAAATTAATTTTCCTATATCCTTCTCTCTGGTTTATATCTGAAATATGTACCTCTAAAACTTTATTTGATTGTGTATAAACTAGCAAAGCATCTCTTATTGCAATGCTTGTGTGCGTGTATGCCCCAGGGTTAATCACAATCCACGAATTTTCTAATTTGCTTGCATCTTGTATAAAATCTACAATCTCTCCTTCGATATTTGATTGATAAATTTCAATATTCATATTTAATTCTTCTGCTTTTGAAATTACTATATTTTTTAGTTCTTCGTAGCTAGTTGTGCCGTAATGGTCCAAATCTCTGATTCCTAAGAAATTAAGATTTGGACCATTAATGAAAAATACGTTTTTAATTTTGAACCACCTCTAAAATCTCACCAAAGCTCAGATTGATTAAGTTAGGTTCAGAAATGTCTGAGAGCAAAACAATATCTATTGAATCTTCAGTACTTTTCTTATCATCCTCTAATATTTTTATAAGATCGTTTATATTATTTATAAATTCATAGGAATTACTAAAATTTATTTTTTTAAGAAATAAATTATAATTATCAACAACTTCTTGTGATAATCCAAAATGCCTTTTTGACAATTCTAATTCATAGTTAATTCCAATTGCGACTGCTTGACCATGAGAAAGATTGAAATTTGAGTCATGTTCTATAAGATGGCCAATGGTGTGTCCAAAATTTAAATATTTTCTTTTCCCGTTTTCCAGAAAGTCTTCTTCGACAATATCAGTTTTTATTTGTATACCTTTTTTTATAGTTTCAAAATCGACTTTAATATCATCTGAAATAACAAGCTGGTTAAATATTTCCTTACTGCCGATTAATCCATGTTTAATTAATTCAACTAAACCATCTTTGTAATCTCTATCGTCGAGCGTGCTTAATAATTCAGAGCATATTATGACATTATTTGGTAAGTTAAAAGTACCTATTTGGTTTTTGCCATAGTTGTTATTGAATCCATTTTTACCACCGTGAGAAGCATCTACCATAGCTAGGAGTGTTGACGGAATAAGGGTGAATGATATTCCTCTTTTAAATGTGCTTGCTGCAAAAGCAGCTAGATCTAGCAATACGCCTCCACCAATAATTATTACCTCACTTGATCTATTTAAATTTGATGAGAACATTATGTCCCAAATTGCTTCTATTGCATTTAGATTTTTTGTATCTTCTGAAACTTTAAAATATTTGGTTTGTAAATCAGATAAAGTATGTAAATTTAATTTATCTAAAGCTTCATCGACAATAATTAAACTATTATTCGAAAAATTTTCACCAATATGATGACCTAAATCATTACAAGATTCTAAAAATATATTCCTAGTCATTTTCGTTTTCCACTATTTTTAGAATTTTATTATACGCATCTTCAATATTTTCACTAGGAATTCTATGTTGTAACATCTCATACTTCTCTTTCCTATTAATAAATCTATTTTTTACTTCTTTTTTACCAAAATTAACTAACGGTCTTTTAGAATTTTTTATTCTTTCCCAAAGCTCATCAAAATTAAGGTTTAAATAAATTGCTTGTTTGCAATCAATCAAATACTGAAAAATATCATTATTTTCAACAGCGCCTCCTCCGATTGCCATTATTTTGAATTTATTTTGATGATGAAAAAATTCTTTTTCTTCAATTGTTCGAAAATAACTTTCGCCTTTTTCTTGAAAGATTTTATCAATTGCCCCATATTTATTTTCAATATATGAATCTAGGTCAATAGTGGAATAATTAGATTGCTGCTGGAATTTATTCAGGATTGAACTTTTACCTGCTCCCATAAATCCACACAAATAATATGTACTACTCATTTTCATAATTCATTGTCCACTTTTTGTTAGTTAAATTAAAACTTTCAGGAGATATGTTTTTTAAGTCACTAACTCTTTTTGAAATTACATCTTTGGAGTCACCCCCTGTATTCTCCAATAATGAATTCAAAAGATCTATTGCCATAACGCTTTCAAAAATTGGAACTGCACGAGGGACTGCACAAGTATCTGACCTTTCATAAGTTGTTTCTGTCTCTTCATGTGATGAGAGATTAACACTTTTAATTGGCGTCAAGGTTGTGCTGATGGGTTTTAGGTATGCTGTAATTATTATTGGTTCACCGGTAGACATACCTCCCTCAAATCCACCTAAGTTATTTGTAATACGTTTTATTTTATTTTCACTTAAAACTATTTGATCTTGTACTTTGGTTCCATATTCCTGTGATGCTTGAATACCATTTCCAACTTCTACAGCTTTAACACTCTGAACTGACATCATAGAAGATGCGAGCTTAGAATCTAATTTTCTATCAAAGTGAACATAGCTTCCACAGCCAGCAGGAAAATTTTTTGCTACAACAGTAATAGCGCCACCAAGAGTGTCTTTCTTTTTTCGTGCGGACTTTATCTCATTCATCATTAAATCACTGCTTTGTTTATCTGGACAAGAAACTTCAGATTCATTAATTAAATTCTTTAATTGTTCTATATTTTTCAAATCAATATTCTCAGAATTTTGTTTTCCAATAGACGTAACAAAGCCAACAATGTCTATATCAAGTTGGTGAAGAACTTGATGGCAAATTGCTCCTACAGCACATCTTATTGCTGTTTCACGAGCACTAGCTCTTTCCAGGGAAAGTCTTATATCATTATGGTTATATTTAAAAGTACCTACCAAGTCTGCATGGCCGGGTCTTGGAATTACAAAAGGTTCTATTTCTTTTTCTTTCCAGTTTTGCCAATCTTTATTAATAATTTTTATAGCGATAGGTCCTCCAGTTGATAAGTTATTAATGACACCTGAGCTGATATATACTTCATCTTTTTCTATGTTCATTCTTCCACCTGAACCTAAGGATTTTTGTCTACGCAATAGAAATTCATCAATATATTTTTTAGATACTTCAAAGTTAGAAGGTATTCCTTCTATTATGGCTGTAAGTTCTGGGCCATGACTTTCACCAGCAGTCAAATATTTAACTTTCATTTTCTAACCTTTCTAATATATCCTCGTAAACATCATCAAATTTTATTTCCTGCTCTGTCCATATATTAAACGAAGAAATAGCTTGAGCAATGAGCATTCTCATTCCATCAACTATTTTTACATTAGGAGAAATTCCTTCTATTAGGGTATTTGAAACTTTATAACCAAAATTAAAAAACAATTGAAGATTTTTAAACAATTGTAGATTTATCGGGAGCGATTCTTTTTCATGTGGTGGCATTCCAAGAGGCGTAGTGTTAATTACAACATCGATATTTTTTGCAATGCTATCTACTTGAGGATAGCTTATGTCTCCAAATTGAATATTTCTTGAAGCTATTAAAATTTTATTATTATTCGACAATATTTGTTTAGCAGTTTGAGCACTTCCCCCACTTCCCAAAATTAATATTGTTTTTTCAAAAATATCAAAATTGATAGAAGTAAAAGTTTGATTTATACCATCAACATCTGTATTTGTTAAAAATAATAATCCATTATTTATCTTTACCGTATTAACTGCTTTAACTTGAGCAGCGATTGAAGAGGTCGTGACATTATCAACATTTTTGAAAATCTTATAAATATTTTCTTTGTGTGGAATTGTTACATTGTATCCATCAAATTCATTGTTTATTTTTTGTAGTTTTTCAAGAGAGAGATTCTCAATTGGCACTTTTTCATAAGTTAAATTGAGATTTGTGATTTCTGAAAGTCTTTTGTGAATAAGTGGTGAAAAAGTTTTTTGTAAAGGCCATCCAACTATTCCTAATCTAATAGTCATAACTGGCTCCAATTTTATGCAAATCTTCAAAAAAGCTTGGATAGGAATCTGAAATACATTCAATATTATCCGAAGTTATTCCTGGATTAATTGCAATGTTTGCAATTACTCCCGTCATGGCAATTCTGTGGTCATCAAAAGTTTCTACAATTCCAGGATTTAACTTTTGCTCTCCAGGTATCATAAAGCCGTCTTCCTTAACCTCAATACTCCCTCCTAGGGTTGAGATAAATTTTTCCATTGATTTTATACGATCAGATTCTTTTAGCCTCAATTCTTCAGCACCACTTACAGTTGTTACACCACTTGCCTGAGAAGCTAAAAGAGTAAAAATTGGAAACTCATCTACCATATCTGAAACATCTTCTTTACTAATTTGAATTGAAGTCAATTTCGATTTCTTAACATGAATATCCCCCACTGATTCATTATTCCTCATTTCTAAATTCTCAATTGAGATATCTGCATTCATTTTTTTTAATATTTTTAGAAAACCAATCCTTCTTTCGTTGAGAAGTATGTCTTCTATAACTAACTTATTACTCTTCATTAAACCTAATGCTATTAAGAAGGATGCAGACGATGGGTCACCAGGGATTGTGTAATCTAAACTACTAAGGTTTTTGGTAGGTTCTATAGTGACTGAATTGCCAAGCCTGACCGTATTTACCCCCATTAGATTTAACATTCTTTCAGTGTGGTCTCTTGTGGGTGTTTCTTCTGTGATTGTGGTCGGAAAATTTTCATGATAAAGAGACGCTAAAAGAAAACTACTTTTGACCTGTGCGCTTGGTTTAGTAGAATTTATATTTTCAAATTCATAATCACTAGGCTCGAAGTAAATTGGTAGTCTGCCATCACTATCTTTAATCACTGCACCATTTTCCAATAATGGTTTTACTACTCGATCCATAGGTCGCTTAATCAATTGCTTGCTGCCAGTAAGCTCTGATTTAAACTTTTGTTTAGATAGAAGCCCAGTTAACAATCTAGCGGTTGTGCCTGAATTGATAGCATCAAGTGCTTCTTTTGGTTGCTTTAAGCCATGTAGTCCTACTCCACGTATTTCAACTTCGTTTACATTTTTTTCTTTTATTTCTACACCAAGTTGTTTAAAAATATTTATCGTTGCTTTTGTATCACCTGATATCAGAATATTTCTTATATTGGAAATTCCATTAGCTAAAGAACAAAGCATTACTGCTCTATGTGAGAGAGACTTGTCTCCAACAATATTTATTGATCCTTCTATTTTGGCCATTATGTCAGATCTCTTTCTCCAAATTTATTAGCTAATGCCCTTCGCCAATCAACTGTTCCAGACAAATAGTTAAGCATAATTTCTTCATCGTCAATTTTTTGAATTTCTTGAAGCTCTAAAATTAATTTTCTAATCAAGTCTTTAACATTTTCAACATTCGTTAAGTACATATCAGAAATCATATTTGGAGATGTCCTAGAAAGTCGAGTAGCCCCATCGAATCCTCCAGACGCTAAGTCAATTAATTCACTGAGGTCCTGTTCTTTCATTGCTAATGAAACTAAAGCTGAACTTAACATGTGAGGTAGGTGGCTTGTCAAAGAAATCAATTCATCGTGCTTCTTAGGTTTAATCCATATTTCTTTTGATTCAATACACTTAATAAATTCTGAGACAATTGCTTTGCTTTGCTCATCAGTTGAATCGGTTTCACAGAGCAAAAAAGGTGCTTGTTCGTAGATTTGTGGACTAGGTTCCCAAGTATTATTGTCAGCAATTCCACATAGAGGATGCCCCCCTATGGAAGGTATAGGTGACAAATCCATTTTTTTACATATTAATTCTTTTGTTCCACCTAAATCTACAATAGCTTTTGAATTTATTCCTGGTGAGTCGTCAAAATATCCAATAATTTCATTAATTGGCATAGCCAAAATAATTAAATCATAGTTTATAGAATTCTTATGTTCTAATGAAAGTGCTCCGAGCTCTTTTGCGCGAATGATATTTTTTTCTAAAATATCATCCCCACTAACCTGTATGCCACCATTCACTAATTTAATTCCTAAATTAGTACCCATTAATCCTAATCCAATGATATGAACTCTCTTAAGCATTAAATAGACCTTCCAACCGCCTTAGCAACTATTGAGGCTTTATTAATTAAATTACCTAATTCACTAGGCAGTAATGCCTGCGGTCCGTCGCACAAAGCTTCATCTGGCCTTGGATGAATTTCAATTATCAATCCATCTGCACCAGCAGCTATTGCGGCTAAAGCGACTGGCTCAACTAATGTATTATCACCAGTAGCGTGACTAGGGTCTGCTATTACGGGAAGGTGGCTATTTTGTTTTAAAAATGGTATTGCATTTATATCAAATGTATTTCTTGTTGCTGTTTCATAAGTTCGGATACCTCGTTCACACAACATTACATTTTCATTACCTCTTGCCAGAATATACTCACTAGCAAGTAGTAATTCGTCTAGGGTTGCTGACATACCTCTTTTAAGCAAAACAGGTAGTTCTGATTCACCAACTGCTTCAAGTAGCTTAAAATTCTGCATATTTCTTGCACCAATTTGCAGTACATCTACATATTGTTCCATCATAGATAAGTGTTGTGCATCCATAATTTCGCTAAACAGAGGTAATGAAGTAATTTCGGAGGCCTCTTTTAGCATTTTTAATCCATCCTCACCTAATCCTTGGAAACTATAAGGAGAAGTTCTTGGTTTAAATGCGCCACCTCTTAAACCATTTGAACCTGCTTCCTTAGCAGCCATAGCAGTCTCAATAGTTTGATCTCGGGTCTCAGCACTATCAGGTCCGGCAATAATTGCTATACCGTCTCCACCAACAGTTAAGTTTTTTAATTCAATAGTAGAATTCTCTTTTTTGTAATTTTTACTCGCAAGCTTGTATGGTTTGCCAACCGGGATAACTTTGCTGACATTTGGCAAAAGTTTCATTACTGCACGGTGATCATCATTCACCTTTCCACTAACAGCAACAACACTTCTTTCTACACCATAGATTACAAGTGGCTCATGTCCTTGCTGAATAGCCTTTTCTTTTACTTTCTCAATATCATCCTCAGTATGAGACTGCTTCATTACTACTATCAATTTTCCTCCTTAAAATAAAAAAATCGGGCTTTTGCCCGATTCCACACAACGTACTTTAGGGCGACCTATATGTGCTCTCTAAAGTAAAAGTATGTATTATTTAATTTCATTAAAAGATATGTTAGCAGAGTATTGAGATTTGCAAATATATTTTATCTGTCTGGTCTTAAGTTCTTTGCATCGTCTAGATAAATATGATTTACTTTTTTTAAATCTTTAGTTGTATGAATTAACACTCTTATGCATCCTTTTATATCACCGTCTACATCAGGTGCAAGGGTATCTATTGCAGCAACAGTGTGCATTCCAAGTTCACGAAAAGCTTTTGCTGGAAACGCTTTAGTTAAATCTTTTGTAACAGTAAAAATTGCAAATTCAATATCTTCTTCAGATATTGAATTGTTTTCAAGAATTTCATTTATAAGTTTCTTAGAGGAAAGCAAGATAAGATCTTCTTTGTTTTCAACTACAGCAATCGCTCCACGTACACTTTTCATAATATTTGTTTACTATATAAAAAGAGTGGAACAATGTCCACTCTTTTTTAATTCTTAGATGTAATTTACTTACATCATTCCTTCCATGCCGCCCATTCCTCCTGGAGGCATTGGTGGTTCATCTTCTGGCTCTTCTGCTACTAATGCTTCTGTAGTCAAGACTAATGAAGCTATTGATGTAGCATTTTGTACAGTTGACCTAGTTACTTTAGCAGGATCGATTACACCTTCTTTTACTAAATCGGTTGTATCTCCGGTTGCAGCATTAAGACCTACATTACCTTTTTCAGACTTAACTTTTTCAACCATTACTCCGCCTTCGTATCCAGCATTAACAGCGATTTGTCTTAAAGGTGCCTCTAGTGCTTTTTGAACTATATTCCTTCCTACAACTTCACCTTCTGTTCCACCAGAAATTTTATCAATTGAATCTTGAGCTCTAATTAACGTAACTCCACCACCAGCAACAATTCCTTCTTCTACTGCAGCTCTAGTTGCAGCTAAAGCATCTTCAATTCTCATTTTCTTTTCTTTAAGCTCAACCTCAGTCGCAGCACCAACCTTTACAACAGCTACGCCACCTGATAGTTTTGCTAATCTTTCTTGAAGTTTTTCTTTATCCCAGTCAGAATCTGATTCATCAATCTCTGCTTGAATTTGCTTTACTCTGCCGTCAACATCAGCTTTTTTACCTTTGCCGTCGACTATTGTAGTTGCATCTTTTTTGACAACAACTCTTGCAGCTTCTCCCAACATGTCTACAGTTGTGTTTTCTGTCTTCAATCCGAGTTCTTCTGAGATAACTTCTCCACCGGTCAAAATAGCAATATCTTGCAACATTGCTTTTCTTCTCTCTCCAAATCCAGGAGCTTTGACTGCTACAGAAGTAAATGTTCCTCTTAATTTGTTTACAACTAATGTGGCTAAAGCTTCCCCTTCTACATCCTCAGCGAGAATTAATAGTGGTTTACCTGAGTTCATTACTTTTTCAAGTAATGGCAACAAATCATTAACAGCTGTAATTTTTGAATTAACAATTAAGATATACGGATTCTCTAAAACTGCCTCTTGTCTGTCAGCATCTGTTACAAAATAAGGGGAAATAAATCCTTTATCGAATTGCATACCGTCAGTGAATTCAAGTTCCATACCAAATGTTTGGCCTTCTTCAACTGTGATAACTCCATCTTTTCCAACCTTATCCATAGCTTCAGCAATTGTTTCACCAATTTCTGTATCTGCTGCAGATATTGAAGCAACCTGTGCTATTTCATCTTTACCGCCAATTGATTTCGAGAAACCAGCAATAAAATCAGTCACAGCTTTTGATGCTTCTAGCATTCCTCTTTTTACTTCCATTGGGTTAACACCTGTTGCAACTGCCTTCATGCCTTCATTAACCATAGCCTGTGCGAGTACAGTTGCTGTTGTAGTACCGTCACCAGCTACATCATTTGTTTTTGAGGCAACTTCTTTAGCTAATTGAGCACCCATATTTTCATATGGATCTTCTAAATCAACCTCTTTAGCGATAGTTACACCATCATTTGTAATTGTCGGTGCGCCCCATTTCTTTTCTAAAACTACGTTTCTACCTTTTGGACCTAATGTTACTTTCACAACATCAGCTAATTTGTTTACACCAGCTTCAAGTCCTTTTCTTGCTACTTCATTAAAAACTAAT
>CEPW01043273.1_pt1 | contig 10265 bp, 7 predicted proteins | sample 356211 | NCBI WGS metagenome assembly CEPW01 (sample SAMEA2620021, study PRJEB7988) | marine metagenome | biome: marine biome (ENVO:00000447); feature: deep chlorophyll maximum layer (ENVO:xxxxxxxx); material: "saline water (ENVO:00002010), including plankton (ENVO:xxxxxxxx)" | depth 25 m
GTTCAAAGCGCTTGGGATCAAGCTGCAGCTCCTGCGTCACGATCTCCTTCACCAAGCTTTGGGCATCCGCCTCGTCATAGATCGAGAACTGCTTGGTCCAACTCAGTCCTTCCGCATCCTTGAACTTGTCGATGTCGTAGCGGAGTAAGCGTGCGAAGAGCGCGTGAAACGTGCCGATCCACAACTCCTTGCTCACCTCGCGGTAAATACGAGAGCGCAACTGACGCTGCTCCATCGCCGGGAGGGTGCTCCAGGGTTGTCCGTATTGACTTTGCGCCAAGCGCTGAGCCAGCAGCACCTCCAGGCGCTCCTTCATCTCTCGGGCAGCCTTATTGGTGAAGGTCACCGCAAGAATTTGCGCCGGATCCGCACCGTGCTCACCGATCAAGTGGGCAATGCGATGGGTGAGGGCTCGGGTCTTGCCACTACCGGCACCAGCCACCACCAGCAAAGGCCCTTCGTGGTGATCCACCGCCCTGCGCTGGGCGTCGTTGAGGCCGGCCAAAAAGCTCATGGGCTGGAGGCTATCGCCGCAGGACCGTCTGCAAAAGCCCGGTAAGCTCCGCCTGACTTCTTGGGTTGTAATGGCAGCGGGTCAGATTCAGGTAGGCGACCTCACTATCTCCAATGATCGCCCATTCACGCTGCTAGGCGGGGTGAATGTTCTTGAGGACCTCGACTTCGCCCTCCACTGCGCAGAACACTACAAAAAGGTCTGCCAACGGCTGAACATCCCTTTGGTATTCAAGGCGTCCTACGACAAAGCCAATCGCTCCTCCATCCATTCCTTCCGTGGGCCTGGACTCGAGCAGGGACTCAATATCCTTCAAGCCGTCAAGGACACGCATGGCATCCTTGTGATTACGGACGTGCATAGCCCCGAGGAAGCAACAGCAGCAGCAAAGGTGGCCGACATTATTCAGCTTCCGGCCTTTCTCGCACGGCAGACCGATTTGGTCCGAGCAATGGCTGAAACCGGTGCCGTAATCAATATCAAAAAGCCGCAATTCCTGAGCCCGGAACAAATGCGGAACATCGTCGATAAGTTTCGAGAGTGCGGCAATGAAAAACTGCTGCTCTGTGAGCGCGGTACCAATTTTGGTTACGACAATCTCATAGTTGACATGCTCGGCTTCGGAGTGATGAAGCGCACCTGTGATGACCTACCCCTTATTTTTGACGTTACCCATGCCCTTCAATGCCGTGATCCCGGTGGCGCGGCCTCCGGTGGTCGCCGAACGCAGGTGGTTGATCTCGCACGATCCGGAATGGCCGTCGGTCTGGCGGGACTTTTTCTAGAAGCTCACCCAGACCCCGCTCAGGCCCGATGCGACGGTCCCAGCGCCCTACCTCTCGATCAGCTCGAAGCCTTTCTGATCCAAGTTAAAGCCATCGACGATTTGGTGAAAGGAATGCCAACTCTCGAGATCAACTGATGACCATCCACTGCTCAAGACACCCTTGACCTCCGACGCCATTTTTCTCCTCGGTGTTGGCGCCCAGAAATCTGGGACTTCCTGGTTGCATGATCAACTCAGCCGCCGTCAAGACGCAAACTTCGGCTTCTGCAAGGAGTATCACCTTTTTGATGCGCTGACCCTTGACGCATTCGTCCGCTACCGCCCCAAAAATCCACCGCTCTGGCGCTGGCGCACATGGCGTCGTGGGCGATTCTTTCAAAATCCGAACCGTTATTTCGACTACTTCACCAGACTCCTGAATCGTCCTGGGTGCAGGCTAAGCGGTGACATCACGCCGTCTTATGCCTGCCTAAGTGCAGAGACATTTGCGTGGATACGTGATGCATTCAAAGAGCGGTCCATTCGCACTTGTCCTGTGTTCATCATGCGGGACCCCATCGAGCGCCTGCTCTCCCAGCAACGAATGCAGCTGCGCAAAAAAAACAAGCTCAACCCAACCGATGAACTGCGGGCATTGCATAAACTTGCCGACAAGCTTGAACAACATCCAAGTCTGCGCAGCGACTACATCAGCACCCTGAACTCTCTCAACGAAAGCTTCGCAAAAGAAGACATCTGTCTGTTGCTTTTCGAGAAACTCTTCGACGCATCTAGCCACCACCGCTTGTACGAGCAGATGTCACTTCCATATCAACCGATGGACATCACAAAAAAGGTAAATGCCAGCTCCTCAAGCACTCTTGTTCCAGATGAACTATTAGCGCGGATAGGTCGAACCCAGGCTTCCACCTTCAAAACACTGCTTAAAAAGCAGCCTCAACTGAATCTCGATCGACATTGGCCGACCGCAACACGATGGTGCACTTGATATCTAATTAAATGATCGCTCGGCAGTTGGGCCCAGTCCTGACATACAACTGTTCCAATGATCGTTGTCGCTGGAATCGCCTAGATTTACATTGAAGGAAACCGGGCATCGATAAAGACAAGATTTACCGAAACAGTCGACTTCAATTCTTGGACGGCCAACCGGAGTAAACCAGCTGACGATTGAGGCGGAACAACGCTGGATGCAGTAGTGCCAAGTGGGTTAAACCCGGCGCGGCTTTCATCCAGCTGCCGTCATAAAGGATCCGTTGGCGTTTACTCGGATCAAAGCGCATGCGGTTTCCCGAGAGCACATGGCTGGTGGAGTAATTCCCAGGCTGAAGCATGGTCTCGACAAAAGGCAACTCAAGCCAATCGCAGACGCGACGCAAGGTGACAGCAGGCTGCAACGCCAGCTCCTCATACCCCAAACGCAACACTCTTTGGCCGAGGGCCTCGAACCGGTGGGCATCTCGAGAGCTCAGACGCCACCAGCGCAACAGAGGGCGCAATTCTGGAAGCCAACGTCCCTGCTGGCGCTCCTTAGGTGATCGGGAGTGCACCCAGCTGCGGACATCACGAGTGAGATGAATTACCCGGATCTCAAAATCGGCATCATTCAAAAACGGCAAGATTCGGTCGTCCTGAAATGAATCCACCACCCAACTGTGGGACTCCATACTCGGCAACGTCGCCAAAAGATGTTTCAGCTTCGCTTGGAGTGGCCAATCGTCGTGGGCAGGGAGCCATTCCAAAAGAGGACCCCAAACAGGACAGTCCGCGGCCAACTTGCCGCAGGTGCAGGAACGCTCATACCGAAGAGCTCCCCTGAGCTGGGCAGGTCCACGCTGCGCCTCATCGGGTCGAGGGCGTTCAAGGATCCGCACGGCTTCTCCCAAACCAACAATCGAGGGATGGGCTCCCAGTGCCAAATCCAGAATCGTGGTGCCGCTATGACCGAGCCCACGGATCAAGAGCAGCCTTTGGCGGGTCATCATCGGACAGACGTCTGAGAACGGGATCTTGGAGAAATACCGCGCAGAAACTGCGCCACATCCCTGAGATGGTGATCGATCGTGAATCGCTGCTGAACAGAGCTGCGGCCGACTTGCCCCCAACGCTGCGCCAGAACTGGATCCTCGACAAGCCGCTGTAGTCCTGCTGCCATCCCACCCACATCCCCTTCAGCCACTAGCCAACCACTCTCGCCGTGCCGCACCACTTCCGGAATCCCCGCATGGTGCGTCGCGACCACCGGTAGTCCGCTGAGCTGAGCCTCCATCACGGCAACCGGATTGCCCTCGCTATCTCCATCGGGCGCCACAACGGAATGCTGCACAAACCCACGAACCTGACGCATCAGAGCGGCAACCTCCTGCTGAGGCTGGGCACCAAGAAATCGCACGACGGACTCGAGATCCAGCTGCCTGACCAAATCTTGGGCCTGCTTCTGCAACGGCCCTTCCCCAACCATCCATAACGCCACACCAGCCCTGGGATGCTGCTTTACCAACTCTGCAAAAGCCCGAATCGTCAGCAAAGGACCTTTCTTGGCCACAAACCTGCCCACAGCTAGAAAAACCGGGGGCGCCGATCCAGGAGCACTGGAGTGAAACAACGTTTCGTTGGCACCCGAAGCACTAATAAGGATCCGCTCGGACTCCATCCCCAAATCCAGCAGAGTTTGCCGCATGGGTTGGGATTTCACGATTGCTCCGGAGGCAATCCGCATCAACCGGCGATAGCGCATCTTCTGGGATCCGAACTTGGTCCAAGCCGACAGATCCGAACCGCGGAAATGCACCACCAAGGGACGCTCACACTCCGCCGCAGCCTCCATCACCCGCAGCGCATGGAAGCCGAACTCAACCAACAGCAGATCCGGCTGATGCCTCCGCACCAGCCGTTTGGCCACCGCGGCGGCAGGCCAGCCGGCCAAACGCAGCCAACCCAAATGAGTGAACAATTTGCTGATCAGCACAGCGACGCCATAGGCAAGACGCAAGGGCTGAACCAGCGGCCGCTCATCACCGAAATATGCCGTTGTCGCGAAGGGGAGGCCGGCAAGGTTGGCGCGCACAAAAGTCTCGGATGCCGCCCGACGCGTGGGAGCCATCACCAATAAACGCTGCGGCCTCATGGCACCAAAGTCAATAGTGGCGAACTGAGGATCAAGAGTGGTGCCACCATCGAGCCTCCACCTCTATACATAGATCGATTTGACTCACACAAAGAGGAACCAAACGAACCACCGGATCGTGCGGAGACAGTCGTGAACATACATAATGTTGATCCTCTTAACGAATAACGTTTCGCTACAAGCAACGGCGCATTTTAGATGCTAAGCCGTGGTGGAAGAGCACCACCCCGTTCTCATTTGTCATTGCAAGAGATGATCAAGCGCAGCGATGAATGAACTTGACAAGCGTTCTGGGTGATAGCGATCCCTCACCTCCTCAGCTGCAGCACCTAGGCCTTGCCGTAGGACCGGCTGCCTTAATAACTCATTAATGGCATTAATCCAGTGCTGTGTGGATGCATTTTCAGGAATGAGACGTCCGTTTACTGAATCTTGAATTAACTCTGCTGGACCTTGAGGGCAGTCTGAAGCGATACAGCAGCAACCGCTAGCCATCGCTTCAAGTAGGACGTTTGGAAAGCCCTCATAACGAGACGAAAGCACAAACAGTTGTGCGCGTTCATACCACTGCTGAATATTGCCAACTGGACCAGGGAAATGCAGTCGGTCCCGCAGTAGAGGATCGTTTTCTAACAACCGGCACAGGTCCTGCTGTTGATCACGGCCGTGATAAGTGCCAACTGCAATCCCCACAATGACTAATTGCAGACGTGGGTGTTGTGGTGCCAATTCCCGAAACCAGCCCACTAGACGATCAAATCCTTTCTGCTGGGCTTTAGTCCCAACGGCAAGAAGTACTGGATCATTGACACCCACACCGAACTGTGACAACCAAGAGTTGGGGTCCAGCTCCGGCTTTAAAACTGGCAGCGGCCATATCACCGGATTGGGAAGTAACAGCTGCTCTTTAGCCCCCACATGAAGGCTCAACCACCTCCCAACGAAATCAGTCTGCACCAAATGAAGGGCAGCCCACGGATAGGTAAGACGACGCAGTAGACGCCAAGACAGACCCAGTCGTTTCATCGGCGGATAGTTCCGCTCTGAAATCACACAAGGAATTCCAAGTCCAACAGTTGCTAATAGAAGTTTTATCGCTGGAATCGTAGTCATCCCGATCACAAGGGTGATCTGTTCCTGTCGAATCCAGTTCCGCAATCGTTTTAAACGCCAGGGCAACGCCAATGGGCCCAGACGTTTCATCCAAAGCGGATCTGCCTGCTCGACGCTGCGAATAACCCCCTCTGGCATTGGATAGAAATCCCAACTCGTGGGTTTGCGAGTAAGCAGCAGTGGCTGCCAATTGGCTGAGTGCAGCCAATTGGCCATCAGCAGGGTCACCCGCTCGGCTCCCCCTAATTTGAGACTATCTATATATATGGCCACTCGCCGCTGACCCTGGTCCGACCTCAAAACCATGACGTGCAGACAGGCGGATTAGACCAAAACGGTCGAAACATCGATTGAGCATGAGCCAAAGACCGAGTCCTTCGCTGCGGATCCTCAAGTTCACGCTCGCTGTTAATCGCCAGCACCATAAGTCTCCCCAAAGCATCACAACTACCAGCATCCAATCCTGATGTAAGTGATGGCTGGAGGGAATGAACGGCCTCGATCATCAAGGACGCGAACCGGCGATGGTCCTCCTGTGCAGGGTGGTCATCGAAAAATGGATTATGAATGTGACTGTGCTGCGCCTCCATTTCGTTGGTCACCGCGGCGAGCAAATCAGGATCCCTACTGTCAACAGCCTCGAGAGCCGAGATGCTGAGCACCCGCAGGCAGTTGCGTGTCATCCGATAGGAGGTATTTGCATCAATCGCAGCTCGATCCAACCGCTGCATCAACCGCAGCCCCTCTCGTCCCACCTGCTTCAGAGCCGCCCAATCACCCAGCACCAGGTGCAATCGCACCAGAGCGGAGTAGCAGGACACCAACATCTTGAACCGATTGCGCCGGTTGTCCCTCAGACAGACCATCGTGTCTGGATCCACTTCAAGCCGCTTGGCCAAAGCTGCGATGCTCAAGAGAGCCCGACCCATAAGAAGTGGGTCATCAAGATCGACGCTGCGATGGGCAAAGACAACCCGGCAATAGCCAGTGATGTGCTCTGGAAGGATATTGCTAGCCGCAAACACTTCAAACATCTCCAACACCTGATAAGTGTCCTGAGGACGAGAACCTCGGCGGAACAACAGACGCTTGATCGCATCCACGCGCCCATGCACCTGCCAAAGGTGCTCCAAAACAGCAAGCGCCTCGGTGTGAGAACCGTTCTGCACCAGCAGAAAGACCAGACGACTCTGGAGATCCGGTAGGAGCCAACCATGACTCTGCAAAGAACAGAACAACCGGGTGAGGCTGTTAGCACAACCGAGGCTCACGAGGCGATCTGCCATCCAGCCCACCCACTTGACCAGCGGTGACACCATCCAAGCGTTGGCGCGATCCAAGCGGGAACGATGCAAACGAGAACGCTGAGGATTGCCCTGTTCAGCCTCAGCAAACACGCCGACGCGACGTAGCAGCTCCAGCATCGAGTGAGTACGCGTGCTGTAGGTATTGGCTTGTGCACATGCCAGGCGCTGCAACAGTGACGGCCCTTGCCCCTGGAGAGCCCGATCAATCGCAGCAGCAAAGGCGACAGCCTCTGGTTTACAGAGCCACGCCACATCCGAATGGCTGCTCAGTGAAGGGATCGCCGTGCCAACTACAGGCAAACCTGCAGCCAAATATTCGAAGAACTTCATCGGGAACATGTGGCGCGTATACCCGTTTTGCTGCAGAGGCAGCAATGCCAGATCGCAATGAGCCGCCCATGCCGGCAGATCCTGGTATGGCTGAGAGCCCACCAAAGACACATTTGGGCACTTCTTCAACGCAGCTACATCCGTGCTTGGGTCGGCTTCACCCACTGGACCAACCAGTACGAACGACCAACCGGGATGGGCCGTTGCCAGCGTGACCAACAGCGGCAAATCAAGCTTGTAGGCATCGATGGCTCCCGTAAACAACAACCTGGGTCGAGGGATAGCCTTCAATGGCTCAGGGCAAGCAAGAAAGGGCTGATGCAGAGCCCGATTGAAATGCTGAAAATCGGCGACATTGCCGTGGAAATAAGTGTGGTAATTCCATCGACGATGGCTAACTTGCAATTCGGGAGAAGTAGTAAATACCACCTGAACCTCAGCACTAAGTCGTCTCTCCCAGGCATCAATCCGATCAGCAGGCATACATGGTTGATCCTGAATCCGATCAACACAGTGGTAAATCCTGGGATTATTACTATGTCGGTTCAAATACAGGGCAGTTAGAGGGTTATATGTCCAGAGAATCCAGTGCTGAAAATCGAGCCACAAAGCCATAAAGGCAAGACCACGCTGGAGTAAGACGCGATTGAGCACCAATGGAAAGCCGGTCTGCCCACCAGGCAAAACCGGTGGAGACCACACCCAGACCCGAGGCGCGACCTGACGAGGTAGTTGAACCATGCGCAGGACCCTCCGCAAAATCCGACGCGCATCTCGGCCAGCAACCCTTGGAGTTCGCAAGCCAAGAGACTCGACATAAAGGACACGGTGCCCCTCTTGCGCCAAGGCCAGAGCGGTGTGCTGCTTGTTAGTCCAAAGCGGATGATTCCAGTCCGCCGTCGACAAAATTATGAAGTCAGCCATAGGCAGATTCAGCCACTATCGCCGAGTCGATTCATCTCCCGAAACGAGGGAGATATGGCGCAAAGTTCCTCAAAATTGCCAGAAGCTGCGATTCTGCCGTCGCGGATTTCCAAGATGTGATCGCACTTCTTCACTGTCGTCAAGCGATGCGCGATCACAATCGTTGTGCAGCGCCGACCAACGAGATCAAGCGCCTGCATTAAGTCATATTCCGTTTTGCTATCGAGAGCGCTAGTAGCTTCATCTAGCAACAAAATTCGTGCACCGCGATAAAAAGCACGGGCAAGAGAGAGGCGTTGACGCTGTCCGCCCGATAATTTGATACCGTTCTCACCAACCATGGTGTAAAGACCATAGGGCATTTGCACGACAACATCATCGAACTGCGCTGTCTCCAAAGCAGCCCAAACGTCACCATCATCGATTTGTTCTAATTCCGCACCAAAGGCAACATTTTCCCGAATACTTCCATCGAGAATCCGAATATCCTGGGGGACTAGAGCACAATTGGCTTGCCATGCAGGCACATCCAAATCACTAACAGGGATGCCGTCAAGCATCAACTGCCCTGACGTTGGCTGAAGTAAACCAAGCAAGAGATGCGCAATAGTAGTTTTACCGCTTCCGGTTCTACCCACGAGCGCCACACGGGAGCCGACAGGAATCGAAATATTCACCGACTCAATAACAAAACGCTCTGTTTTCTGATAAGCGAAACTCACATTACTGAGCTGAATGAGACGCCGCGGCATCAAACCCTCAGGCGTGGAGACACCCTTAGATGCCAACGTCAGCCGCTCCTGCTTAAGCTCGAGCAAGTCAAGAGCATCTCTAATCTCTGGCAAACCACCCCGCAGACGATTCAAACTTCGAAAAGTATTCTGCAAAGGCGCAGAAATTTTTAACAAAGTAAAAAGAATCGCAAAGAGATCAGGTATTACGTTACGAACTTCTTCAGGGCTTCCTTGCAGCACGGCTGGCGCCAAACCGATCAAAAAGAGAATAGATACGCCCGCTGGCTCAATGAAAAATCTTGGTACATCTGGCAGGAGACGGGTTAGCCGATCATATCGCTTTGCAATAACTCCATCAGAAGAAAACCTAGAAACAAAATAGGGATCAGCAGAATATAAGTGAACATCACGAATGGAACGCAACGACTCCATCAGCAAAAGATTAATACGACGCCCATAACGAACACGCTGCTTTGTAGCGAGCCTTAGATAAGGCGTGATCAGAAGCGATGCAAACGCATAGGCTATAAGCATCAGAATAAAAATCATCATGGCTCGCCAACCGAGCACAAAGACCACCCCGATCAACAGCGATGAGACTGACAATGCATTGCCCGCAATCGCGATTAAAGGACTTACAACCTTAGTTGAAACACTATTTAGAATACGGTTGAATTTTTCAGATAAATTAGCAGTACGGTTCTGAATAAAAAATTCATAACGCTGCAAAAGAACATTGCGATAGACCTGATTAACCAGATCATTCCAAATCTCGGCACTCAACATACTTTGCATTAGAGCTACCAAAAAGCGGACAGCTGATGTCAACCAAAACGAACCAATCAGCAGGGCCAACAACCAACCGGTCTGGTCAAGAAATCCACCACCAAAAACCAAAACCCCTGGCAAGCGATCCTCCAATTGGGCCCCAGAAAACAAGCCAACAAATCGCGCCAGGAATGCAATCAGGAGAATATCTAGAAGACCCTGAAAAAATGATGCCGCCAAGACAACTGCAACCTGTCTCTTCCGGCGTATGGGAAGTTTACTGAGTAACGCGGAAAGATCTCTCCAGGTCTGGCTCTGCACCTTCATTAGCGGTACCACTGTCGGCTCATGCTCTTCAGGGCAGAACCAGTAATTGATTCCTTGGGTTGACCCTAGGAGTCCACTGATCTGAGCACGAATCAGAAAGGCCAGCCGGGCAACCGTTCGACCACCCTTAAGACACGGCGCCACCCTTGCTGAAGACGCAGTCTCCATGTTGGTGGCGACGTTAGATAAGGACCAACCGAATTCTGCAAACCATCCAAGGCCTGAAGAGCATGGAGCCAACGCCGCTGCAATGCTGCTTCTCCACTGTCCTCCAACACCTGCTCCAAACGCGTGGGCAAAGCACGCCAACCCTTGGGATCAACGACGGCCTGTT
>CEPW01014865.1_pt1 | contig 10261 bp, 3 predicted proteins | sample 356211 | NCBI WGS metagenome assembly CEPW01 (sample SAMEA2620021, study PRJEB7988) | marine metagenome | biome: marine biome (ENVO:00000447); feature: deep chlorophyll maximum layer (ENVO:xxxxxxxx); material: "saline water (ENVO:00002010), including plankton (ENVO:xxxxxxxx)" | depth 25 m
CTTCTTCTTCTTCTTCAAAAAGTTTTTGTGAGGCATTTTATATATGTATCTCAAAGCGCGCGATAAAAATATATGGTCGTGGTCTTCAAAAAAAAAAAGTGTTTAGGGTTTAAAAAAAGGTGTGAGGCATTTTATATATCTCAAAGCGCGATAAAAATATGGTCGTGGTCTTCTCCTCCTCCTCCCTGTGTGCGCCGTCGTCCCACATCATCGAAACCCGGTTCAACGCGATGACGACGACGACGACGAGAACGACGACGACGACGGTAAAAGTACTCCGCTTTAGTCGTTTTCGTCGTCGCTCAAAAGTGGTTGCGGAAGCGACGACGACGACGACAAAGAAGAAGAAGAAGAAGGAAGAAGAAGACCACGAGGAAGAGGGGGAAAAGAAGACGTTTTGGATCGAAACGACCTCGAAAGCGTGCGTGTTAGCCGCGATGGAATCTGGGTGTTCGAAGACATTCGTCGTCGAGGGCGAGGCAACGCGCGAACGGTTCGCGAGATTCGCGCCGTCCGACGCGCGGTTTTTGCACAGAGATGGAGCGCGCGTGATGGCATCATTTTCTTCGGGAGACGCGATCGCATCGATCGTCACCGTGCGCGAACCGGAAGATGTCGCGACGGCGAGAAAACAGTCCGGCGTGGTACTGGTAGACGTCTCTGCGAACGACTGGTCCATCATCCCGGCGGAAAATTTGGTCGCGGCGAGCGCGGAGAGAGGAGGGGAAGTGGAGTTTATCGCGTGCGTGAAGACGAGCGAGGAAGCATTGGAACAGTTGGAAGCGTTGGAGACTGGAGTGAGAGGGGTAGTTTTAAAAACAGACGACGAGAAAGAGGTGCGATTATTAGCGAAAGTGGTTCAGAAAATCCGCAATAGAGGTCGAGCGAACGAAAAGTTGGAAACGGTGAAGGTGACGAACGTGAAGAACTGCGGTACGGGCGATCGGGCGTGTGTAGATTGTTCGACGAATTTTAAAGTCGGAGAAGGTCTTCTCGTTGGAAATTTTGCCAACGGACTGTTCTTAGTACACAGCGAGTGCTTGAGTGGAGAAGGGTACGTGAATTCGAGACCGTTCCGGGTGAACGCGGGGGCAATCCATTCTTACGCGCAAATGCCTAACGGAAGGACCGGGTACTTGAGCGAATTGAAAGCAGGTGAAGTTGTTTTGCGGGTCAACGCGAAGGGCGAAACCGAAGAGGCAACGGTTGGACGCGTGAAAACGGAAAGGCGAAGCATGGTTCTCGTCGAAGCTGAAAAAGATGGCGAAACGTATTCATGTTTACTTCAAAACGCAGAGACAGTTCGATTAATTTGCAACGAAAATGGTGAGGCAAAATCCGTCTCCGATTTGAGAAAAGGCGACGAGGTGTTGATTAAAATTAGCAAGCAAGCGAGGCATACGGGGATAGCCATAGACGAAGACACGTGGTACGAGCGATGACTGATCAATTTAGTAGTTTTAGTTAGTTTTAGGAATGTAGGCTACATGTATCCTGGCTAGTAATTGCTATGCATACAACAATACGAGAAAATTAAAGCTAGTTAGTTCTTCGCTTCTTCTTAGCAGATTGTTCTTCACTCGCTGGCGGTTTCGCATTTCTAGGGAACTTGATGGGTGCAATGATTGCACCAGAAGGTTTCAAGATCTTCGGTTTTGTTAACTTTCTGAACTGTTTTTCTGTGTTGACGTCTGCTCCGAGAGGCGTTCGCATGCTGCCTTCGTAGACGGCTTTGGAATCGTAGCCACGCGGAAGCTTCTCGACGTTATACGCAGCGGCTTTCTTATCGTACCTTTCCGAGATAATCACGCGTTTCATTTTAGCATCTTTTCTTGACTTAAGCGCTTTCTCGCGTATCGTGTCGGCTTTTTTGTTCTGGTCAATAATCCATTTAGGCGTACTTTTACGCTCCCCTTCCCAGGCGCCCCATCCCGGGAGTAAAGTTGGTCTTTCGACATCAGGAAGTTCTTCTTCGATATCTTTTAGTTTTTCTTTTTGAAACGCTTCTTCGACGTCGTCACCAGCAAATGCACGAGAAACCAACGACTTTTGGTCGTCTAGTTCTCCTGTGGCGGTGGCGTTAAAATTTTTCACGTCGTCTTTTTCGCCTTCTTCTTCTTCCACGTACGTTCCATTGGCGATGGCTATTTTCTTTTGCTTTTCTTTCTCTGCTTTTTCGGCGAGATGACGGGGTTCTACGTATAACTCTACTTTTTTCATTGCGGCAGCTTTCCTCTTTTTTTCTTCCTCGTCGTCTTCCATCAATACGGGTTCAAACTTTTCAAATCTCGCCGGAGGTCTGTTGCGCAACGCCGCGCGTTCGCGAATGATTCTTGCAGCTTTCGAAAGTGGCACCGTTTTTGCTCGTGTTGATGTGGCATTATTTTTCTTCTCCGCTTGTTTCTGTTGTTGTTCAAATTGCTTATTAACTCTGCTCTTTTCCTTCGTCGTCGCTGCTCTAGCCTTCTCAGCAATCGCTTGCCACTCCTTCGCGTCCTTCTCGTCGACGATGTTTAAATCATCGTCAGAACCGTCGTCGGAACCATCACCATCGTCTTCTCGTTGCATCTCCTCTAAAATCGCTTTTGCAGCTTCAGTAGTTTCCAGCTTTTTCTTTTCTTGCGCTCGCTTCATAAACGGTAACGCAAAAACACCTTTCGACAATCCTTCCGGTAAATCCTCGTCGCCGCCGTTGGCTTGATACAAAGCGTCCAACGCTTTTTGCTTGGCGCGTTTGCGCCTTTGCTCTGGATCTTCTTCTTCTTCTTCAGAGCCCGATTCGAATTCACTCTCTGAGTCCCTATTCGCACCATCCTCATCAGAAGAATCATCTCCGGGCGCGTTGACTTTCTGTTTCAATTGTTGCGCCAATCGATGTTGTTCTGCCATGGCTTCTCTCGTACCCGGTAAATGTGCAATACCTTTTTTAATCGCTCTTTTTGCCCATCGCGAAGTGTTACGATGTTTCAATAACACGCGCTCGCGCACGCGAAAGTATTCTCGTCGTTCTTCAGCCGTTCGGCCTTCGCTATCTAATCCGTTCTCGTCGAAATCGTCGTCGTCCATTGTCAAACCTAGATCGTCCTCGTCGTTGCCATCTCCCATCAGTTCACCGTTCTTCTTCGCCTTCATCTTGTTCGCCCTCTTTTCGCGTCGATGGTAGTCTTTAGATTTGATTTTCTTTAGCCGCGCGGCTTTGCGTTCGTGATAAAACATCAGAGCCTTCATTTTTGCCAACCGCGCACGCCTCGCTTTTGCTTCCTCCGGATCCATTTTTGACAAAGCCAATTCCTCAGCTTTCGCAATTTGTTCTTCGTCAAACGCGTCTGCTTGATCCTTCAAAATGGAGGCAATTTCTTTTTCCATCTTTGTCCTCGGCTCAAAATCGTCTTTCAACGCCCCTAGAGTATCTTTTCTGTTTATCATTTTTTTCGAGGACGGCTCAAACGTAAGCGTTTCTTTCTTCCTATTTTCTTGGACGATAGGTTGCCATTTGCCAAGATCCTCTTTGGTCGTTTCATACGCCGCGACGCGGGTCATTTTTTCCGTTACAGATTTTCTCGCTGGCTGTGGCGTAGCATCTTTCTTGGAGATTCGTCGAAGAGCACGCAACGATGCGCCGTTTAAATCACCGTCTTTTATAGGTTTGTCGTCGTCGTCGTCGTCATCGTTGACATCGTCATCTTCATCCACAATTTCCCCGGTTGATCGCTTCGCCCTCGTCAAAGCTGCAATTGCATCGTCCAAAGTCAACGTTTCCCCGCCTATTTCCACCGGCGCGTTATACATCCCCTCTTTTTCGTATTCCGTCACCGATCCAGGTTTTGGTTGTTCCAACCTTCTCTCTCGTCTATTCTCGCCCAAAATGTCGTCCAACATCTTCTTGCGCTTATCGTCCTTTTCGTCGTCGTCCAATTGCCTGGTTTCGTCGTCGTCCTCGGAATCTAACTCTATTTGTTCCTCGTCGTCTAATGCATCATTCACACCTTTTATGTTCATCTTTGTGTTTGGTAATGCAGTCGTCTTTATCGTTTTGCTCTCATCTTTCTTCGTCTTCTTCTTTATCTTCTTCTTGGGATCCTCCTTTTCCTCGTCGTCGTCGCTATCTGCGAGCGCGTCGAGTTGTTCTTCCTTTGCCTTGTCGTTATGATCGTCATCGTTGCCATTCGACGCGTTCATCCCCTCGTTCTGTGCCCGTGCAATCAGTTCCCCGAACCCGTCGTCGTCTGAATCTTCTTCTTCACCATCGACGCCGTCCTTCGCGCTTTTCTTCTTTTTACTGTCGTAAAAGGTCATCCCTCGATACATCTCCCTATCTTCATCGTCGAACGCTTCGTCCTCGTCAATCTCTTCGTCAGAAAAATCCGAGGGTAAATCTTCGTACGCGTCTTCATCGTCTCTTTTGCCCATCGCGTCGTCGTCATCGGAGGACGACGCATCGGAGGACGACGCATCTTTCCTCTTCTTTCGAATGCCGCCGCCGCCTCTTCCCTTCGCCGCTTTTTTCTTCGCCGGTGGTGGTGCGTTCGACTTCTTCTTCTTCCCGCGGTTTGCGCCTTGGTTTCTCCGCGCAGACGGCATGATGCGCCTCGTCGGCGTCGCCGGCGCCGCCGTCAAAGGGTTTCCTCGCGTCGCGCGCTTGGGCTTTCGAAATCTCGCAAAGTCGGTGCGCGCGAGTCGTGATGTGACGACATTTTTATATTATTCTTTGCAAAAAGTGAAGATACTGAATGCTCTCAAATGGTGTGTGGGTGAGTAACGATGGTGACAATTTTCTAATTCTAAATACATGCCTTTGCGCATTGTCTCGTACATCTCTTTCTACACTGGTCGAAAAGTTTTTGTTGGCGTCTTTTTACGGCGTTTCGGCAGAGCCGGTAGGGGCCTCCTCCTCGTCTGGCGTCGAAACGACGGCGTCGAAACGAACGACGCAATCGAACATTTCACCTTGGCACAAGCGCTCGGCCAAACGGGCGTTTTTAATCATGGCCAATTTAAGCGAGTCGCAGACGAATTCAGCATTGTAGTTGGTGTGAACAGCGCGGCCCATACCTTCAAGAACGACGAGGTCGACGTTTGAGGAGGCTTCGATGAGTTCGCGGCTGGCGCGACGGAGATCGATGCATGGACCGCCGTTACCCGAGGAAACGACGTAGAGAGAAGGCGTTTTCAAACCTTGTCCTTCATCGCCGTATAAAGCAGATTTGAGTATACCTCCACATGTTTCCGCGGCACGTTCGAGCAATGAGGACAGCTCGTCCGCGGTGACGTCGTTGAGTGCGGGTAAAGCGTTAGCAACGAGGACGACTTCCGTGCCTCTTCGTAAGAGTTCGACGACAAACGGAAGAACGCCGAGGACGATATCCGCGCCGCTGTTGTCGACAAAGATGTGCGCTTTTCTGTATCCGTCGTTTGAGGATAACTTTTTGGCAAACTCTTCGAAACCGTCGATTTTCCACGATAAGCGCGTCGCATTTTTCCTCGCCTCTTTGTAGATGTCAAGGATGGTACCGTTGTTGTACAAATCCACGCATGCCTGCGACCCCCAGTCGAAAACGTTTCCAGCCAGGACACCTTCGACGATTTGAATCAATCGTTGATTTTCATCTTCCATTTGTTCGAGCTCATCGAGTAACTCGGGTAAGACGACTAAAGCGGCATCGTTTTCGCGTTGTTTCACATCCGCGTAGGCGTCAGCAAAACCACAGTCTCTCAAACACTCTTCTCTCGCTTCGAATAAAGAGGAGAGCGAAATTTTGCCGCATCCGAATGGGTCTTTGAGTAACCGATCGAGTAAAGAACCATACGCGTTGCGAAACTGTTCCGCGCGTTCCGAGGGTGTTCTCTTACGGTAGTTATTGTTGGACTCGAAATCGTACGCGTCGTAATTCACAAACGCGTGATGATCGTCCAATGAAGTGCGAGTCGATTTTTCGTGCTCTTCGTCGTCGGGGTCTTCGAGCTCGGAATCTCTCGCGCGTTCCGCGACGCCTGCAGTCAATGATTTCAACACCATCAGCCAGTACTCGCGATCTTCGGCACTGATTGCTGTTTTCGCTTGAAGATCAAACGTATCTGGCACGTAAGACTCGGGGTTTTGTAACAATGGGTACGGTTCCAACAACGGCGCGTAGTGCAAAACGCCAACGTCAAAGTCGTTCGATGATGCTCGAACACCCAAGTGACTCGATAAGTTCGAATATCCGCGACGATGTCGACTTTGATGCGACGATGAAAAACTGCTTTGTCTCGTCGCGGGTGAATCTCTTCCTAAACCTGGAGGCGAAGTCCTTGCCAAACTGATGCCGTCTACATGGGAAGCGCCCGCAGAAGAGTCCGCACTACTATTATTTGTTTCTAAATATAAAGATGCCGTCGCCGCGGCTAAGTTCTCGCCCGATGACGTGTAACTGTTACATCTGCGAATAGTCGTTGGTGGTGACGATGATTTAGCTCCTCCATTCTTACCGTAGTCCTCGTGCGCCGCTTTCGTGGAATACTTTATGAACTTCTCGATCCACGATCCTCTCGTTTCCGCCGCGCCTAGCTTTTCTTTCGCCGTCGTGTCACTCAAAAACGCTCCAAGTGCACCTAAAAAACCCTCGTGTCTCAAAAACATCGCTTTTGTTTCGCCTTTACTCCAAAAGTTCACCGCGAACGAAATCGTATTCATCGTGTATGCGTGGCCGCGAATGAAGTATCCGCCAAAAAATATTCTCTGCAAACCATGAGCTTTGGCATTCATCGTCGCTAAGTGCGCGATGTTATACGAAATCATTCTGAGCAAGGATAAAGTGATATCTGCTTTGCTATAGTCGCTCAAATCGCCTTCCTCCATAACGACTCTACCAAACGAACTCGCAATCACGTCGGACGATAAACCAACTTTGGCGTAATCTCGACCGTATATATCCCCAACGAGCATATCCACTCTCGCGGAATCCGCATTTTGCGAGCACCTCAACATCTCGTCGTAATCTCTCATCCCGGTTAACAATCGACACAATCCCCAAAATGTCCCACCCCCAATATTGGACCCGGAAATGCGCTCGTGTCCAGTCTCGGTGACTTTGATAATCGACACGCCGGAGCCAATGTTTACGAGCAAATACGGGAACAAATTGTTGCTACTACTATTACTAGTGCTATTACTTTTACTATCCACAACATTCGTTGCTGCCGCCGTGTTTACGTTAAAGTTGGTCTGCACAAAAGTCTTGGTATCGTTTTCAAACGTAAACGCTTCATCTCTAATCGTCTTCAACAAAAAGTTCGCACCTCTCACAGCGCACGCCATCTCGTCTTCTTTTTGCAACTCAATCCCCAACGCATCCCGAAACGTCTGCTGGTGCTTGAAGGACCCTCCTCCAGTCGCTTTAATCTCCGATTTGTGTTCATCTCCGATCCCACTGCAGTGTAATTTTTTCCGTTCGATAAAATCTAGGCATTCCCGTAAACTCGACGACGGAAACCGTCTGAAGTGCAAACGACCTCCCAACGCTTTCGTGGTTTCCTTTTTCTGACCATGTCCATCCGCATCGGCATCTTCCGCGCTGTTCGGCCTGTTCGCGCTGAAATACACCAGCTTAATCAAACTACCGCCTAAATCGAGCGCAAAGTGTTTCACCGCGTCCCTTTGTCGAGGAAGACTAATCGATGGCGCCGCTTGCGTCGTTTGTTGTTGTTGTTGTTGTTGTTGTTCTTGTTCTTGTTGTCGTCCACCACGTGCAGTTCCATTTTGTTCGTGATTCTGTTGCGCGCTCTCCCTGACCAAGCCCGCTCTGGGCGATGTCTGAGATAACTGCGCGCTGTTCGTGCTGCTCGATAAATTGCTCGATTTGCGATCGATAGCCGCGCCGTCAAAGTCGAGCAACGTTGTGCCAGACGGCGAACGACGAAGTTCGTTCATCTTTTTATTTATGGCGTAAAGTCGCTTTTTCTTTTGAGGTCTATCTTGGGACGAAAAGTTGGACTTGGGGAACACACATTTTCTTCTCACTCTCGTTGGCTACTAGTACGGGCTATATGTATACACGTGCTACTACTATGTCTCGTTCTTAAGGTCCTCTCTCCTCATCGAACACATTCGCTAAGTTTTCGATAAACCGAGATTGGTGGAGCATGCTGTACCCGCCGAGAGTGACTGTAACGCCGTTAGATTCTTTGCTCGCGTTGAACTTGGCTATCGCGCGAGCCTCGGCGTACGTCGCACCGCCGACGATGAAGACGATGATTTCGGCAGGTTTTTTCGAGCATTCTGGCGTGAAACCGTCCCAAGTTGGCGAGTATTCTATGGATGGGAGCTTCCCGTTGGCGCACTGAGCGACTAACGAGCGCACTAACGGAACGTGTCGCGTGTACACATTTTCGGTACCTTTTAAAGCGGAGACGGAGGTGCGCATTCGCGCGGCGATAGTTTTCGTGCCGAACAAGTCACTCGTGCGCGCGTTTTCACCACCGCGTCGGAGCATGCAATCTAAAGCGTCAATTCGTTTCCCACCGACGTGGTTGGAGAGAACGCGGAGGAGGTGTTGACATATTTGCGGCGCTTCGGTTTCGCGTCTTAGACAGTACAGTCCGACTAAGCGCACTTTCTCGGATTCGCCAAAGGACGGGTCGTTGATGATCTCTTCGACTTGTTTCTCCAATCCATTGACCGATGTACCCGCGCAGGCTAGCTCTTGTTCGATTTCTGATACTTTCATCAACTGCCTATCGTTTATGACTTTCGATAACGTGTGGACTAGCTGCACGTGTTTCGCCACCGTGGCAGATTTTTGGCGAAACTCCGGGTAGCGTTCGACGAATTTTGCGACATCGTCGACCGAGGCGGAAGATTTACTCGCTGTCGTTCTCGACCTCTCGTTTGCAAAATCATCGACGTACTTCTTCACCGCCGCGCCAACGTCTCCGTAATCATCGTACTTGTGGTCTCTAAAAAATGCATCTTCTCTAGAAGAGAGAATAAACTCCTCCGGCTTTTTGCTCAATTTTTGCGCGTCCGGCGCTCGTACTCTGTTCGAGCTCGAAATGCCGAAAATCTCGTGAACCATGGCTTGATACGTCCATTGTGTCAACAGAGGCGTCACACAATCGTCGAACCTATCGATAATTAACGCGTGACAATACCCTTCGTCGTTTCGTCTCCCGAAATCAAACAATCCAGGTTCTCGTTCCGAGGTCACTCTTTGCGCGTCTTCGGCGATTCGCCTCGCAATGTTCGATTTCGCCGAATACCGAAACAACGGCGGTCGTTTTAACGCTAAACACACGCTCGTTACCCCTTCCACGCATCTATCGATCAACGGCGTCCCGTTCCTCACCCCCCAACTCGGATCGCACATCAAAGTATACTCGTAGTTGGATCTTTGAAAACTACCGTTATTACCGACTCTCTTCCGCATCCCGCCATTCGGATCGAACGCTCGCATCGAGTCATCTTTAAAACAATCTTTCGAATCAATTACAAACGTGCACTCGTCTGTCGCGATGACATCGCAAAAAATCTCTTGAATCTGCTTCACTTTATTGTTTTCTCCTCCTCCTTTTCTCGCGTCTGCTTTCGCAATCGCGCGAAGTTTGTGCTCGTCTACGGTGTTGGTAAAAAACACGTGGAACTCACCGTACGACGTCAACGATCCAGATATTCTCTCGCACAACGCGTTCACGTTTTCGCTCGTCGGTCGTACAATGCACACCGCTTTCACGAACCGCAAACTCGAGTCTTCACTTCTCCTCCCCCTTAAAGGCACCACCCCCGTGCTCGTCGCATCACCATCGCTCAAAGGTTCCACCGCGAACACTTCTCTCTTCAATACGTCCGTCTGGCTCAGCGCATTCGAGACGACCGGGAGCGTCGCGCCATCCACCAGCAGCGCTTTCATTCCCGACCCGGTCTCTTGCAACGCTTTTTTGATGTAATTGGAAAAGATGGAGGAGAGAGAGTGTTTTTGGGTCGTTGACGACGACGACGACGACGACGACGCTTTATTTCCGTCCATATCGTTTCTTTGCCCCCCACGCGTTGGTCTCTTCAACAATAACAAGAAGAAAAAGAAGAACAAGAAGAAGAAGAAGAACAAGAGACTCTCTCTCTCTCTCTCTCTCTCTCTTTCTGCGCAAGGGCGTCGTCGTCCAGTCGAAAGAAGAAAGACTTCTTCTTCTGGCTCAAAGTTTTTTTTGAAACAAAAAAGAATGAATGAATGAATGAATGAAAATGAACAAAAAAAAGAAGCGCTTTGCGCAAAAAAAAAAAAAAAAA
>CEPW01042729.1_pt1 | contig 10241 bp, 19 predicted proteins | sample 356211 | NCBI WGS metagenome assembly CEPW01 (sample SAMEA2620021, study PRJEB7988) | marine metagenome | biome: marine biome (ENVO:00000447); feature: deep chlorophyll maximum layer (ENVO:xxxxxxxx); material: "saline water (ENVO:00002010), including plankton (ENVO:xxxxxxxx)" | depth 25 m
GTTTATCTCTTTAATAAGCATCTTATCAATATCTTTTTCTGACATTTGTGCTACATACCCGTCGAGAAAATCTTGTTCGGGCATTTGTGAGGCAGCGTTCATAGGGTTCGTTTTCTCAGCTGCCTTCATATTGGCCTCAGCGTAAGGAGCGCTGACAGCCTGACCCTGGGTGGCATAACCACCGGGTAGCTTCTCTTGGCGTCGCGGATCACCGAGATCGGCGTTCATGTCCAGACCCTGTGAGTCAAATCCTGCGGGGTTGTACATCATGATTAAGTAAAGTATTTTCCAAGTTGAGTTTTTAAGAATTCTTTTTCAAATTCTTCTTCTGTGGCAGGAGAAATGTCTAACTCTGTGGGTGATTTCGAGACAGGACTTCCTGCCCCATACTCAATCTGTTGCTTTAGTGTACCGGGCGTCTCACCTCTGACTGCAGTGCCAGTGTCAGTGGCAGGGTTATCTTCGATTCTTGGCCGGTTCTTTTCATACAGGCGCTGAGCGAGCATGGGGTTTTCTCTTGCCCACGCCTGCAAAGCAGTGCCTCCACCTTCTAATTTGACATTACCAGGCAAATCAGCATCAGCAAAATAATCCTGAATGGCATCTTGGTTGACACGACCCATTGCACTCTGTGCAGCATACATTGATGCGATGTTCGTGTTTTCTGAAGGGGCTTGTAACTGACTACCTAAAGCTTGCATTGCAGCAGCATCTTTCGGAGCACCTTCACCCCTTGCCCCTGCACCGAAAACATTGTCGAATTCAGGCGTTTTGAAATACCGTTGATACTGTCCTTCAAGAGTGTTGTCAAAACGTTGAGGTTTCGGCGCAGTCTCAGGCGCAGTTTGGATTTCCGCTGTATTTCCTCCTCCTGAAACCGTAGCTTTTAAATCAGCACCTAATTGTGACAGCAAAGAGCTACCGGCTTCACTTAAGCCCAATTCAGGAAGGCCTGGAATGCGTGAACCACGCTTTTGCGCGTCTAACGCAGCTTCCATCATCCCTTGACCATAAAAGCGCGGGATAACCAACGGTGCTGTAAAGGGGTTTAGGGCACCTATAGAACGTAAGAAAGGTGCAATCCGATCATTAACCAAATTAGGCACATCTTTAATTGTCTTATCGACAATAGGCTTACTGGCTCTTACTTGCGCACGACTCAGGCCCTGCTCTCCTTGGGGCGAATATGCCATTTACATAACAAATTGGTCTTACTTACAATAGTAACATCCGCTAGCAGATTGATGGAGCACATCAAAACTTTTCCAAAAGGTTCGACTGTTGTGTTACTCCACCGTGGCTTCAATCGTAAGGAATATAGAACATGTTCTCCTGGAGGCGGTTTGTGTACTTATAACGCTTGTCTTGACCGAGCAATTTACTTTGCTCAAGTATATGAAGACTATTACAACCATAAGCCCCTTAAAAGGCCCGATAAAGATGTAATTTTTTAGAGGGGGACTCCAGCGGAGCTGCTTCTCTGCCGGCCAAAACCACTGCGGCGCAATGCTTCTGGTGGTTGGCCTTCCAAAAACAATTTCAAGACCGGCTTTTTACTTAGACGTATAGGACGGGGGTCTAGGTGATTGTGAGATAAAAAATGAACGCACAATGTCCTAGGCCCCTCTTCTATAGAAAGAAGTAAAAAGGGCATCCTGAAATCATGTTTGGTGGGCCAAAGAAGAACCGTTGACATGGCTGGGTTCTCTCGGTACCGTGCGGCTCTACGGCGGAATCCCCCTAATGAAAACCCTGGAATTCTTCCTCGACAAGGGTTTGATCGCTCCTGACGTGGTGGTGTTCGCCAAGGCCTTTCAGGTTCTTATGAAAATGAAGGGCAAAACCTCTTGCTGGGACCTGAACCAGTCTCGGCACAGTATCTTCTCGGGGTTCGTCAACAGCAAACGAAACCACCTTTACTACAAAACTCTGGACGCCAGGCCGCTGTTGTTGGCAATGATTGGTCAGTTTCCTGATGAGAAGAATAATGTGATCGTCAGAAGACACACTTGTGATTGCAAGTACTGCCTGAATCCATCGCATTACTACTACGGAACAATGGCCGATGTACGTCTCGAAACGAATCAAAGGAGGGGCGATGCCTTAACTCCCAAACTTCTTGCTGAGATCAGATCAGTAGATAAACACCTTTCAAACAAAGAAGTTGCCCGCGCTTTTAACCTTTCATACCAAAGGGTAAGAAAAATCCGTAGGTCTTACACCTTTGACGGGATGCAGGAAGCACATAACAGCACTAACCTCGGTGAGGATTGGAGCGTCTTCAATACCGTTCTCCAAACGGTCGCTTCCAATCACCCTGAAGAGGTTCGCCGCTACGAGCTTGACTTCCACATGGCTAACGAAAAGGAATGCCCCTGGCATCGAAACGGAACAACTGAGCACAAAGGTCGTTTCGGCCACATGGGAGAGTGCCTGGATTGTTTAGAGGAGCTCAGGCAGGGGAAATGCACCGTAGACGTCACTCAGTTCGATTACCGCTGGTACTGGACCGTCAAGCGTTTCTGGGACCAAGTTGATGTCCGTGGGGAGGATGAGTGTTGGCCGTGGTTAGGAGCTACAAAAAAGGGTGGGACAGAGTCGGTCGCTTACTGCCCATCTCCGGTCCACTCTGGAGCTACACAATCTGCAATGCGTGTTGCCTTTTGGTTGAGCAGGGGATTTGTAGGAAAGTACAGGATTCATACAAAAAAGACTTGCGAAAAATTTTGCTGTAATCCACTGCATTTAGAAGCTCGCGGACTTGACGATGTACCTATTCCTTCTAAAATTGAGGACATTCAGCTGAACTATGTCAACATCTTCGAGCACTTCAAAAAAGCCAACGACCAAGTCGGCGGAGATAGTTCCGAGTCACTATCACCTTGATCCTTCAACGCGCAAATGGTGCGCTTGTGTCAAAATCGGGGGTGATGTGTACTGGGGGGTTGAGTGGCAAGAGGATTTCGGGGAAGCCGATTCTGATCTGCGCTGTATGATCAACAACCTTAATTACGAATTAATCGACACAATGGCCGATGAAGGGTTTTATCCTGAGCGGTCTATAATGAATGAAGAAAAATATCAACAATCTGGAAGGACCAACGGTCTCTTCAACGGATTAATGAACGCAAATGGCGAGATTTCTGACGACAATCCCGAGTAACTCCGGCTTTGTAAATTTTGGAACTGTTGAGTCTTATCCCACTGGAGGTACAGGGCCTACAGCTTATGGCCCTACCTCATACTTTGGTTCTGATCCACGCCCTGCGGAGCCTGGAGACAGCCTTTATACTGCTATTGATCTGGGCGATTTCTCTTCTCCATTTCGTTCGCTCACATTAAGCAACTCTCACGGCGGCCTGTCTCGCAAGCAGACCACTTTCTATAAGCTTTCAATCAATCGACCTCGATCAATACAATTTACTCAAGGGTTCAGTCAATTTAGTTACGAGAAAAAAACAAATCGTAATACACTTATCGCTTTTTATAAGCTAGAAGATGATGGTCGTCGGACTGAATTGCCCATCAATGATCAGGGCTACGCATCACCCGTGAGCTCGATCGACTACAACGAAGAAAATTTGACCGTCAAAGACTATCCTTCAACAATTCTAGAGAAGGGGACTTATTTATTTTTAATTACTAATGATATCAGATATCTTGAAACAACTTACTTAATAAACATCAATGTCAATGTTATTGACTGGCGTTTCGTAGACGAAACAGTTCTTGATAGTTTAGATTTCGGTCTAGTTACGCAGGCAGAGACAGACGCTCTTGATTTTGGATCTGTCTAATCAAGCCTTCTTGGTTTCGCCTAAATCCCTCATACGATAAACCTCATCAAATTCTTCCTTAGTGCCAGCAGCGTACATAGGTTTGAATGCGGTTGGATCAACTAAAGACTGTGCTTTCTCACCCTTGACCTTCTGTGCCTTTTCAAATGCAGTTTTTGCGGCGCCGAAATTTTGTTTTGCAGAAGTAATCGCTTCCCCGGTTGTACCAGGCTGGAATATCTGCGAAGGCTGCTGCCCCACCATATTGTTGAATGCATCCTTATTAATACCCATCAAGCCAGGATCCTTCATTTGTCCGGGCAAGGACGCAAGGTACGCCGCATTCTCGCGTAATTCTCTTCCTCGAGACCTTGCGCCAATCTCACTAGGTGTGCCCACCTCTCTAAAGCGATCTTGCTGAAGGGCTGCAGTTTGCTCATCTAACCTCTTGCCAAAATCTGCAACCTTCTGCATGTCCTCAAAGGGGACATAGGTCCTGTACTGCCTAGGAGCCGTCGGCTTAGGCATATAGATTTTTTCCTGCGTGTAGGTAGGAGACGAGCCACCCATTGTTTTATTTCAACTTAATTTCTATACTGATTCTATCTGTCACAAACCCGTACAAATGTTGGGCACCATAGACCCCGACAGGAGCAAGGATCAGGACGAGCAGCAACTCTGCATAGGTGATAGAACGGCGCATGGTAAAAAATACCCTTATATTGAAGAGTTTAGCGAACTGATCCAAGATCTGTCCATGCGTGAGTTGGGGGATCTGATGACGAACCAACAGAAGGCATTGGCTAAAGCAATCTGGGAGGCAGAAAATTACGGCGGCTGCACTGAGAAAGCAAAAAAACGTCTATCAGAAACACACGGACCCCAGTGGTTCAAAACAGTCTCTTTCAAAGACCATTTTGCTGTCATCAGGGACTACTACGAATTAGTGCTCATACTCGAGCATCAAAGACAATGGGACGGTTATAAAAAAGTCGCTAAGCTTAATCAAGAAAATAGCCTCTCATGAATTCCGTTCCTGACGAGGATTGGCTAGACGTCTTAGAACGAACGGATTTCGAGCCTAATTCCTCCTCTAGTAATTCATATCAAAGCTACCGGTTTGTAGATCTCGATATTAATTCTGTGACCATTGAGAACTACAAGGAACTGTTGGTCGCTTCCCTGGCTAACCAGGTAGAGATGTTTATACCACCCTCAGGGAGTTTTGAAACTCCAGACCTGCGCAGATACCTCGAACTCGTTTGTGGCTATGAAACGAGCACCTCAGACCTTGTGTTGGGTCTCTCCTTGGCGGATCAGATTCGAATCACATTTAGCGACATGAAGATCAGCACCATTTGCGATCGTTATCCAGATATTAACCTCGCTGAAAAGAGGCGTTACCGCTGTGTGGCAGAATACCTCATCCGACAAGGTGAGTTGACGAAGCTACGTGACGAAAATGGAAAACTTATAAAAAAAATCGGTAACATGCAGAAAGCCGTCGTATTGTATAAACCGCTCCCTAAATTACTGGAGACACTTAAAAAATCTGGACTAAGTCATTTTATAAAACTTACTCAAGACAAAAAGCAAGAACCAACCTCGGAGTCTTGCTAATATTAAGCAACTGGAGAATTCTATGTCGAGCCGACGCAACAAACTGCTTAAGCGCCTCATGGCTAACACCACGGGCGAGACAGAAGAGAAGCTGATGAAGCTTACAATTGAGCGGATCTGCTCTGACATGTGTGAGCACTACGCAAAGTTTTATACATTTGAAGGCCCCGGCGTGATGGTCTTCAAACCTGGAGCAGAAGAGAAAGATAGTATGTTCTATCTGACTGTTGACGCCTTAATCACAGCTTTAGAAGACAATAAAGATCAGGAAAGTATTTCAGAAGTCTTACGAGGAGCGATCCGTCGTGCTGAGCAAATCGACCCTATGAAAGAGTCACTGTTCTTGATCCAAGACGAAAATGAGCTTGCACTTGTCCATTACAAGAACGAAGATATCAACAGCGAGTTTCTTATGATGTGACAGCCAAGCGTAGCTGGAAGCAACTTAGACATCTTGTCGGCAAGATCCACCATGTCAAAGATGACTGGTTGACTCCGACGGAGTATCTACCACTGATTTATGACGTGTTAGGTGAAATTGATCTAGATCCATGCTCCACACACGATGCGAATCAGCAGTTCTTACAAGCCAGAAAAATATATACACTGAACGACGATGGCCTGAACATGGAAGAACCATGGAAGGGAAAGACTTATTTGTTTCCGCCCACATACGGCAGATGCTCTTTCAGTAAAAAACGAGGTACATGGCGGTGGAGTGCTCGAGGTGGCTCTCACGGCAGCACTCCCTCAGTGATTTGGTTCCGACGTCTATTACGGGAGTGGAAACTCAGGAACATACCTGAAGCAATTTTCTACACTGTGTACCCTGAAATGCTTCGAATCTGCCCTGAAATGTGGGACTTTCCTGTATGTTTTCCAAAGGACAGGGCACGTCTCATCCATGGTGGAAAGTACTTTACTCAAAAACAACCCATGTATTGGGGATATTTTGTTTACTTACCAAAGATGGAATACGGTTTTAACCAAACCGATCGTTTTGTCGAGGTGTTCTCAGAGCTGGGGCAAGTAATTACCTAGCTCGGAAGCTATTTCTAAAACCAACCTTACTGCTTGGGAAAGACCCACCGATATCTATAACAAAACGACCTTCCTGACTGCGTTCTGCACTGAGGTTGGGTTCTTGTTCAGATCTTCCTCTAGCCGTAAATTCAGCCAAAAACTTCTTTGCCCTCTCATTGTCAGTAGCCGAAATAGGCTGACCGGCTCTTTCCGTGTATGTTCCTGCACGACGATTATCAATATCGTATGCTTGTCTTAGTTGGTCGTTCATCAAACTATTCTAATGACCCTCACAGATACTCAACTCCAAATCAGCAGCATTTGCGACGACATTAAGGAGTTGCTTCTTTACAAAAACAAGAAGTACGGAAACTCTGCGCTCGAACCAATGCGTGTTTTCAGTAAATCGGATGATGTAGAGCAGATTCTTGTTCGCATCGACGACAAACTCAACAGAATTAAACACGGTGCAGGACTTCTCGCAAAGGATGAAGATGTAATTGTGGACTTGATTGGTTATTTAGTACTGCTTAAAATAGCTTTAAGACGCAAATCAAATGATGGAGTATGAAGAATTTGTCGATTGCTACGACTACAACCTTCAGCTTCTAGATGCTATTGATCTTCTAAAGCATTTTTCTCCTGAGGCTTTGGAGACCCTAGACCAGTTGGATTTTGGGACCAAAGTCGATAAAAGCGGCGAATAACATGGCCAGTAGGATCCCATTCATTGAGTTTCTTCTCTAAATATTCAACGGCTTTAACTTGATTTGGTGCCCCTGTATAAGTATCTGGGAGATTGAGCAGGCAGACGGGAGTATGACACTTGTGTTTTGTGAAGGTTGGGATTTTTTTGTCTGCAGAGAGAAAAAGATCTAGCTCAGCACGTCTTCGATCACGCATGCCGGCACCCCCTGAAAGCCAATACCTATTGATGTATGGGCTCCACTCTTTGATAATCTCTGTCTTAGATGCATGGCTATTGATCAGCTTCAACAATTTAGAGTTTTTAAAAGCAAGCAAACCGACGCTGTGAGCAAAGCTAAGAACTGCTCCTTTGCGTGATCTATTAAGAGGTACATAGACATACTCTGCTACTTGACACGAAAAGATTTTAAGATCCTCAATGAGTTGTGCCTCAACTTCCTGTCGCGTTGCCTTATCATGCATACCGACGCGCCTGTTCCAAAGGCTGATACTCCCATAGCCGATTCGGTAATCCGACTCGCCATAATCCTTGTACGAACCAAAAAGCCCCATACCTAAGCAGGTACGAGGCTTGGTGTGAATTTTGATTAGTTGAATTCCTGCTTCCGTAAGAAAAGGAAACTCTTTCCAAGTCCGCTGTTTCTTACGGGATCTCAACTAGGATGTCGTAGCTGACCTCAGAATAGCCATCTAAAGTCAACTGCACAAGATAGTTTTTAGATGCATCAGTCACGTTGACGCCAATAGCACCGGTTCCCTTGCCCGCTTTCGCTACGTTGAAAGACTTCTGATAACCGGTCGGAGCATTTGCTGCAGTGTAGGCGTCATCTTGGAAGATTTCCATGCTGACAATGCCCGTAGAACGCTTTAGGTTAACGATGTGGTTACCTGTGGCAGCTGGGTTAATCTCAAAACTGCGGATATTTAGACCACGGTCAATACCGGCTCCAGGCCCTTTGTAGGTGATTTCAGAACCTGTATCCACGTTGAAGGTATCAAGCGTACCGTGAATAATGCGATCAGCCATGGTATTTAGGAGATTTGTCCAATAGTGGAGAAGTTGAATTTGATATCGGCATCAATGCCGTGATCCTTGAGAACGCTTAGGAACATCTGTTTATCGACAGCTTTTTGATGGAGCATCTCAATAAACGCTTCTTCGAGCTCGTCACGATCCATTCCTTGAATGGCAATTGATGCTGCGTGGATTTGAAATTCCACGTCCACGGGAAGCTCTAATGCATCCATGGTAATTCTCAATCTTAAAGGTATCCTAACAGCGCTGAATTGACTTGTCAGAGCTATGAGAGCTCACTCATCATCATCAGAGTTATCATCACGCCTTCTTCTAGTGAAGAAAATACCTGTCTCCATGCTGTCTTTTGGCATACCAGTTTCCGGATCAAGCATTCTGTCATCGATGACGTCTTGATTGTCTCTGACGAATCTTGTGAGAAATTCTGTCGCTGGGTCCAACATGATGAATACTGGCTTTACGCAACGCATAGTTACCAAGCCCGAACGCTGCTCCGTAAAGCAAAACAAACGTTAAGGCACAGAGTTCCAACGTTACAACAATGTTCTATTAATATATTGTACGTGAAGTGTTCTGATTGGTTTTGGACCAGTTTTTAGTTGATTATTTTTTTAAAGGCGCAATAGCTGGCGCAAGTAAAACACAGCTGTGCCGCACCTTTCAACGAGATTATGGGTGGACAGATCAGGAATTGGATGATGTACTGAATTTGATTGATTTTAAAAAGAAACCAAAAAAAATCGACTATTCGTACTTCAACAACCTGCCCTTCAAGGATTGTGCAACGCGCATGCCTTACCCATTCACACAGATGTATGTGAAGAAAGATTTTTTGAATGAAGACGAGTGTGCGAAATTAATTGATTTTATTGATGCCAGCCTAGGTCCATCAACAGTGGCAGATAAGACGGACAGCGGGCTTGTCTCTTCTTACAGAACAAGCAGTACCGCAAATTTACACTTTCTTGACGACGAATTCTTCTTAAATATTGATCAAAAGATCACAAGATTTATGGGAATTGATCCTTTTTTAGGTGAAAGTTTGCAAGCTCAGAAATACAAACCAGGTCAGTATTACAAAGAGCATTGTGACTTTTTTCATCCTCACACAAAGGAGTTCAAAGTCTATTGCGAGTGGATGGGGCAACGGACTTGGACGGCTATGGTTTACCTAAATGATGTCGAGTCTGGTGGAGAAACCCGATTCAAATTCCTCAACAAATCGTTTCAACCCAAACGGGGACAGCTTTTGCTATGGAACAATCTCTATAAAAATGGGATACCTAATTTCAAGACTTTGCACGAAGCGCTGCCACCCATCAGCGGTGATAAGTATGTAATTACAAAATGGTTTAGAAGCTGGCCTTTGGTCTAACCCTTCTTTCTTCCTTTGGCTTTTTGTTGCATTGCAAGTGCGATGGCCAAAGCCTGCTTGCGGCTCGTCACTTTCTTGCCACTGCTTGATTTAAGCTCACCTTTTTTGAACTCTGACATTACTTTTTTTACTTTATCTTCCATTCAAATCACCATTTCACCTTGTGGCTCCAGTAACGGGCTGACATTTTGTCAGGTTTAGAATCTTGTGCGTTATGACGGGCGTAGTAAGAAGCCTTACGTGCCTTTTCCTTTGCAGTCTTTGGATTTTTACCAGCGCCTTTAACGCCTTGTTGGCCGAACCGAATAATCTTTTCTTTACCGTCCTTACATGCTTTGACCACATGAGACTTTGTTTTATGGTCAGGAGTGCGCTTTGGTTTGTTGCACTTCATGCGCTCTTTCGCCAAGCGCTTAGCCTTTGCACGGTCAGCCATTTCAGACCTTCAAGACGCCTCGATCTACCTTGCCGACAATGTCATTGCGGACTTCACCCTTCATGGCAGTATCACCCGAGCCTGGAATACGCTCTTTTTTGAGACCCTCCAGATAGCCGGAAAGAAACTCTTCTGAATTAGGCCGCGATCCAGCTGATGAAGAAGTCATTGTCTATGTAAGGCTGAGCACAATCAGCACTTGGAAGCTTTATAGAATTTGGCTTTTGTTCGAGCCACACATTAATTTTATCAAACCTTTCTTTTGTG
>CEPW01075260.1_pt1 | contig 10241 bp, 15 predicted proteins | sample 356211 | NCBI WGS metagenome assembly CEPW01 (sample SAMEA2620021, study PRJEB7988) | marine metagenome | biome: marine biome (ENVO:00000447); feature: deep chlorophyll maximum layer (ENVO:xxxxxxxx); material: "saline water (ENVO:00002010), including plankton (ENVO:xxxxxxxx)" | depth 25 m
TTGATAATATAAGTAAAAATAATGAATTTGTATAAAGAGATAGAAGAAATACGAAATGCTCGTATTCAGCATATTAATTCTTTTGACCCATCATCTTTAACAGAAGAACAACTAGTTAATGCATGCAACGACATACATTTAAAATCAATAAGAATCCACAAGTATCTTACTCATAATGGTCTTATAGGAAAAGTGGCTACTGCAAGGTATCTTGATTCAATTAAATTAGACGAAAATAGTAAATTTATGGACTTGAATCAAAATCAAATTAAATCAATATTAGAGTATGTTAATCAATAAATGATATATATAATCACTGGCCCATCTGGAGTAGGTAAAAATACAATTATTGAAGCTATGTCAACAGATTTAGATTTCTATTTTTCAGTATCACACACAACCAGACCTCAGCGTGAAGGGGAAGTAGATGGCAAAGATTACCATTTTGTTACTGAAGAAGAGTTTAATTCACTTGTTGATGAAAATTTAATGATTGAATATGAACAGTATGGTGGATTCTTTTATGGAACAAGTAAAAAAGAAATTCTAAAAGAAAGCAATATAATTTTATTGGATCTCGAAGTTAATGGTGCTACAAAACTATTAAGTGAAAATGATGACTTCATCGGTATCTTTATCGACATTGATGATAATGAACTGGTTAAAAGGTTGAAAAATCGCGGTCATGATGAAAACTTTATAGATAAGAGAATGCAACTTGCATCAATCCAAAGAGAAAAGAAGTCACACTATCAATATCACGTTGACAATGTAGATATAAAGTCTTCCGTTAATCAGATACTTGATATAATATATGCATTGGAGGAATCATGATAAAACCACCTATTGAAGAATTACTTGAAGAAACGCCTGGGAGATTTGCGTTAGTTATTACTGCTGCTCGCAGGGCTAGAAATATAAATTCATACTTCAACCAACTTGGAGAAGGAATTGGCGCTTACACACCTCCTCAAGTCCAAAGCTTGAGTAGGAAACCTCTAACTGTAGCTTTTGAAGAAATAGCAGCAGGAAAGGTCGAAGTTTCAGACCAAGATTAATGAAAAAGAAAATCCTACTTGGGCTATCAGGTAGTGTTGCATGTTCAAAATCTGAATTATTTGTAAATAAATATTCTGAAATTTATGATTTTAAAATTCTATCTACTTTTAACGGATTAAAGTATTTATCAGATGAATTTCTTAATACTTATTCTGTCTACTCAGATTGGGATGATTTACCAGGTTCACCACATATTGAATTAGCGAGATGGGCTGATGAGTTTGTAATTTACCCAGCATCTGCCAATATTATTTCAAAGATTTCTGCAGGAATTGCTGATGATTTGTTAACTTCTACAGTTTTAATGTATTCAAAACCAATATATATATGTCCTGCAATGCATGAGGAGATGTATTTAAATAATCAAATTTCCTCAAATTTAATAAAACTTTCTAAAAATCACTTAATAGCTGGTCCACGTTATGGAAATCTTGACATAGGTGACAAAGGCTTAGGCAGGTTAATAGAACCTAATGAAATTAATGATTTGATTAATAAAACTAAAGGAAAAGTTATAGTTACTTCGGGTCCAACAGTAGAGCCTATTGATGATGTAAAAGTAATTTCTAATAAATCTTCTGGAAAACAGGGGAGAGCATTAGCAATAGAATTAAATTCAAAAGGATATGAAGTTATCTATATTCACTCAAGTTTAATTCAACCAATTCCAGGAATTGAAAATAAAACTTTCAACACCTCTGATGAATTATTTAGTGTAATTTCTTCAGAAATGAAAGATACTGAATCGGTATTTATGACAGCTGCTGTATCAGACTTTATTTTAAATAAAACTGATGGAAAAATAAGCAGAAATAATGGAAAACTTAACCTTGAACTAACACCAAATAAAGACATAATTGCATCTATAAAAACAGAATTTCCAGATGTTAAATGTATTGCATTTTCCGCTCAAGTAGATGATGATCTTAATTTTGATAAACTTAAATCTAAAAATGTTGATTATCTTGTAATAAATAATATCTTAAATAATGAATTTGGAAGCGATGAAAATAAAATTTCAATAATCAACCGCGATGAACTTATATATAAATCCGGCACATTAAGCAAAGATGAAATTGCACAAGCAATACTGATAGCTTTAGATTACTGATATGTACGTTGACGTAGAGATAATCTCAAACAATACGTATAAAAACACCTTATTTACTTACCGTGTACCTCCCAAATTAATCAATAAAGTTGTAAAAGGGTCAATTGTAAGTGTTCAATTCAGAAACAAGGAATATAAAGCAGTAGTTCTGGGAACATCGAATAATACGAATGTTACCAACATTAAAGATTTGAATAGATTGTTAAATATTACACTTGATCAAAACCATCTACGTTACTTAGAACATCTTGCAATCTCTAACAAACTCAATATTGGCATTATCTTACATAATCTGATTGATTTATCATCGTTAATTCATCAACAAAAATTGAAAAGCAGAAACATTAAAAACATAGAGATATCTAATTTAGAAGAAGTTATTAATAAAAATAATAAAAATGTTATTTTCGTTCCTTCTTTAAAGGTTGCTAAAGAGTTATACGAAAGACTAAGAAGCGTAACTGAAATTAGTTTCTTTCAAATTTATGGTGGAAAAGATGAGTTCAAAGATAAATATAAGAAAAATTTTAAAAATATAATTTTACTTAACACAAATTTTGAGAAAATAGCTTTAAATGATAATACTAATTATATATTCTATGATTCAAACCATCCTGCTTGGAAGTTACCTAAATTAAATAACTTCAATATGACTGAAGCAGCTTATCTTAAACAAAATATTTTTGGTGGCTCTTTCTTTTTTGTAAATGAATTTCCAAATTTAGAATTTCACAATAGTTCTTATAATTATCAAAGTATTCATAATTATGATGTCGAATATTTTATTGGAAACACTATTAAAGATTGTATAAATTTATACACACATAAACATTCAGACAAAAAATTTAATGTATATTCAAATAGTCCAATAGAAGATTCGAATCTCTTTTCTTATGTTGATAAAGTTACTGATTTAAATTTAGATGCAATATTACTTATAAACCCCACACTGGTGACAAATAATGTCATCAATTCTTATAAAGTTATATATCTTCTTTCTATATTGAACCACGCTAAAAACAGCAATATAAGAACAATTGTTTTTTCAACTAATGATTTAGATATAAATAAAGTATTAAATAGTAAAAGTATGAATAAATGGATTAAAAAAGAGCAAACAACAAGATCAAAATACGGTCCTAGTTTGTTAAACAAAATATTTACATTTAAAACTACCGATATCCTAAAAGATTTTAATCAAATTTTTTTAAGAGGTCCTATAGAGATTGAAGATGGTTTTTCTTACGAAATTAATATAGATTTTGATAAAAGTTATGATTATCTAGAAATTATGAAAATGTACAAAGACTTACAAAATTATGATTTAAATAGAGCTAGGTTTATTTAATGAGTGAAATTGTAACATTTGGACATCCAGCACTAACAGCTAAATCTTCTAATATTGAAAAAATAGATGATTATATAGTTTCACTATCTAAAAAAATGATAAACATAATGTATGAAGCACCTGGGGTAGGATTAGCTGCTCCACAGATAGGTATTAATAAAAATATATTTGTTTTTGATGCAGGTGAAGGACCCAAGGTTGCTATCAATCCAAAAATAGAAGATCTTCAAGGAGATATTATTTTTATGGAAGGATGCCTTTCACTTCCTGGTTACTACTGGGATATAGAAAGATATGAATACGCGAAAGTATCTTGTCTAAATGAAAATGGAGAAGAAACTATATATGAAGGTGAAGAACTACTCGGAAGAGTTTTACAACACGAATACGACCATCTACAAGGACATCTGTTATTAAAGCAACTTAAAAGAAAAATTAGAAAAGAAGCTCTAAAAGAAATTTCGATAAAAGGCTTTCCTGGTGACAAAATATAAATATTTTTTTGGTTCTGATTTACGAAGTCTTCCATATTTAACGACAATTCATAATTTTGAGAAAACAATTAAGGTGGTTACTACACCTCCTGCACAAAAAGGTCGTGGTAAAAAACTACAATACAATCCTGTGGAAGAATACTGCAGAAAGAATAATCTAGAATTTACATATTATTCTTCAAATGATATTTATCATGATATGGAAATTGGTATAAGTGCAAGTTTTTCAAAAATTTTTAATTCAAATTTCTTAAACAATAACAGTAAGATATTCAATATCCATTTAAGTTTACTTCCAAAACTCAGAGGTCCTTCTCCCGTAGAATATGCAATTCTAAATGAAGATGAGATTACAGGACTAACAATTTTTCAAATTAATAATTCTATTGATACAGGTATGGTTTTATATCAAGAAAAATTAGAAATACATAATACTGATTATGCATCAAATGTTTATGATAATCTGTCTAAGTTATTTACTAGAAGTTACCCTTTAATAGATTTTAGTGCAAACTTAGACGAGCAAGTCGGTAAGTCTACTTCAACAACTAAATTTGATAAGAATAGTTTAAATATTATGGACGATAATTTAGATAATGCAAAAATTAAAATTAGGGCTTTTAATGTACTCGGTCCTGCATTTACATATTTCAATGATAAAGTTTTAAAGATTCATTCTTATACAGAAGAAGCTAATTCTGAAGGTATAATATTTAATGAAGGAGTGCTTTATCCAGAATATGTAACTCCTGAAGGTAAGAAGCAAATGCTCTTTCCAGACTATATAAGAGGTATAAAATGAAAATCTCTGCAAGTGTACAAGCTGCCAATCAATTAAATTTATTAGAAGACATAGAAAACAATAGAAATAGTTTTGATCAACTTCATATTGATATTACAGACGGACATTTTGCAGAAAATATAAGTATGTCGTTTAAAATTATCAAACAACTAAAACATGTTACAGATTATTACATCGATGTTCATTTAATGATAGAAAATAATGTTAAGTACACAGAAGTTGCTTTCAATAACGGTGCAGATTTCGTAACTGTACATAGTGAGTCTATTGATGTTGAATCATTTAAAATTTTGTCTGAAAAGTACAATCATATGGGTATAGCAACCTTGCCCTCAACACCAAATAATCATTTGAAACAATATTTACCTTACGCATCAGCTGTATTGCTTCTAGGTGTCAATCCTGGTTTTTCAAATCAAACAAAAGTAATTTCTCTTTTAGAAAAATCAAAAGAATTTTACTCCCAATTTCCTGAATATGACGGAAGTTTAATTCTAGATGGAGGTATTAAAGATTCCGACCTAGATGAATACGAAGATCTAGGAGTAGACGTTGTTGTTCAAGGTGGAGCAATTTTTGGATAAATCCCTTTCATATATTGATTTCTCTTCATATATGCAAGATGCAATTGTTGCTGCATTAAATTCAGAACCATATCCTAATCCCAAAGTTGGGGCGGTTCTGGTTAGTGAGAACGGTAGTATTAAATCTATCGGAGTTCATAAAGGTCCCGGTACTAATCATGCTGAATTAGAGGTTATTAATAATTCAGAAATTTCCAGTGAAGATACCCTCTATGTTACGCTTGAGCCGTGTTTTCATACTGATAGTTCACCATCATGTGCTGAGGAGATACTTAAAACTCCTTTAAAAAATATTGTTATAGGGGATATTGACTTAGATGATAGAACTAAAGGGAAAAGTATAGATTTGTTAAAAGAAAATAATATTAATGTACGTATTGAGGAAAATGCTAATTTATTTTTAAATCCACATTATAAAAATCAAAAGCTTTTAACTAATAAACCAACTTTAATAGGAAAAATTGCCACATCCCACAATAATTATATATATGAAGATAATTCTTCAGATAAATACATAACTAATGACATTTCATTATCAATTACACATTATTTAAGAGCAAGTGTTGATGCTATAGCAGTAGGCAAAAATACTTTGATAGCAGACGAACCTTTGCTTAATGTGAGGAATAAGGATGTAGCGAATATGCAACCACAAAAAATAGTTTTTTGGGGGTCAGACAAAAATGTTGACAATGTTATTAAAAAATATCATGACTATATATTTCTTACATCGTTTGAACATAATGCAAACAATATACTGCCACTTCTTAATGATAAATTTAATTTAAATGATGTTTATATGAAACTTGGAATTAATTCATTACTGGTTGAGGGTGGGAATTTTCTACACAATTATTTATTAAACATTTCTGAATATGATTATTTTTATTGGTTTAAAAGTAAAGATGAAATAAGTAATGGGATTCAGTTTGATAAATCTATAATTGATAAATTAGATAGTGAATATAAGTTAATTAATAAATTTCCACTTAAAGATAATCGATTAACAACATATACTTATATTTAATGTTTACTGGAATTATTATTGATGTCGGAAAAATAACAAATTTAGCAGATGATAAATTAGTTATTGACTTTAGTAACGATGCCTTTAATAATTTAGATCTTGGAACAAGTGTTGCTGTAGACGGATGTTGTTTGACTTTATCTAGTTACGAAAACAATAGTATGGTATTTCAAGTTTCTGAAGAAACTTTTAGTAGGACTGGGCTAAATGAAAACCATTGTGGATATGTTAATTTAGAACTTCCATCTACATTAACAACATTCTTGAGTGGCCATATAGTGCAGGGACATGTAGATTCAACAATTACGTTATCAAATATATCTGAATTAGAAAATGATATGTGGACATTTAAATTCGAACAAGCAAATTCAAAATATATAGTAGATAAAGGTTCCATAACTATAAACGGAGTATCTTTAACTGTTGTGTCACCAGCTGCAGATACGTTTGAAGTTGCCGTTATAAATGAAACTTACAATCGTACAAACTTTAAACATTTAATAAATGGAAGCACGGTTAACGTTGAATACGACATAATAATAAAATATCTAGAGAAATTAAATTATGATAAGTGAAGTAAAAGATATTATCAATTCATTTAAAAATGGCGACATGATTATTCTTGTTGACGATGAAGATAGAGAAAATGAAGGTGATTTAATTATATCTGCAGAACACCTTACTGCAGATCATATTAATTTCATGATAACATTTGGAAAAGGCCTAGTTTGTGCTCCAATTTCATCTAATATAGCTAAAAAATTAAAGTTACCCCTTATGCAAGGCGTAAATAATGAAATGCAAACAGCCTACACTGCATCAGTTGATTTAAAAGGAAACGGAGTTACTACTGGTATTTCAGCTGATGATCGATATAAAACTATTAAAGGACTTTTAGACAAAAATTCAACAAGAGATGATTTTAATGTTCCCGGACACATTTTTCCCTTACGCGCAATGGATGGTGGTGTTCTAAGAAGAGCTGGCCATACTGAAGCAGCTATTGATTTATGTAAACTTGCTGGCCATACAGAAGTAGCCGTTATTTGTGAAATTATCAACCCTGATGGAACAATGGCTAGAATGCCAGACTTAATTGATTTCTCTAAAGAACATAAAATTCCAATTGGGACAATTAAAGATCTTATCCAATATCGAATAGACAGCTCTAATCCTGTTGAATTTGTTTCTAAATCAAAAATTCCAACTGATTATGGAGAATTTCTTGGTCACGTATACAAAGATACAAGTGACAACACAGAACACATAGCATTGACCCTTGGAGATTATTTAGATGAAGAAGCAACTATGGTTCGTGTCCACTCTGAGTGTTTAACTGGTGATACTTTATTTTCTTCAAAATGTGATTGTGGCTCACAACTTTCTAATGCATTAAATACTATTTCACAAAATGGCAAAGGTGTTCTCTTGTACATGAGGGGTCATGAAGGCAGGGGAATTGGCTTAGGCAATAAGATCAAAGCATACTCTCTTCAAGACAGTGGTGATGACACTGTTGATGCAAACCTTAAGCTAGGTTTTAAAAATGACCAACGCGATTATGGTACTGGTGCATTAATTTTGCGAGCTCTAGGAATTGAAAAAATGAACTTATTAACAAATAATCCACAAAAAAGAGCTGGACTAGAAGGCTACGGTTTAAGCATTGCAAAAAGAACTCCATTACTAGGGGAGACGACCCCTGAGAATAAAAAGTATTTAGAGACTAAAGAAACAAAGATGGGTCATAACTTTAATGAAGAATAAAGTAGCTTTAGTAGCAGCTAATTATTATGAAGATATTACTAAAGGATTAATTGATGGAGTCAAAAATGATTTAGACCCTTCATTTGAAATTTGTGAATATAAAGTAGAAGGTGCATGGGAACTTATATATAAAATCAATCAGCTTTCAAGTAATGAAAATATTGATAAATTTATTGCAATAGGAGTAATTGTAAAAGGGGACACAGATCATTATGAATATATATCTAATGGTGTCGTAGATGGATTGATTAACTTAACTATTCATAACAATATATATATTGCAAATTGTGTATTAAATGTTTTAAACCTAGACCAAGCAGAAGCTCGAATCAAAGAAAATAAAAATAAGGGTTCTGAGGCAGCAATAGCTTTAAATAATCTTTTTATATAATTAACTAGTCTTTAGGTTATAATGAAACTAAGCGAACAATGTTCCACCTACTGTGAATAATAGTAAGGTTGTAAAACAGCTTCGTGCTGTTTTTTTTATTGGAAGGAGTAGAAATACCAGAATTAAAAATAAATGAAGGAATTCGTTCAAAGAAATTACTTGTAATAGCACCTGACGGTGTTCAGATCGGAGTTCTAGAACTTAAAAAAGCACTGATTGTCGCAGAACAATTAGACCTAGACTTAGTTGAAGTTTCTCCAGAAAGTAAGCCACCGGTTGCAAGGTTAATGGATTATGGCAAATACAAATATGAATTAGCTCAAAAAGCTAAAGAATCAAAAAAGAAACAAGTTAAAATTTCTGTGAAAGAGATTCAATTAAAGCCAAAAATTGACACTAACGACTTCAAGATTAAGTTAAATAAATCAAGAAAATTTTTAGATTCAGGAGATAAGGTAAAGTTCACAATGAGATTTAGAGGTAGAGAAGCAGAACACCCAGAATTTGGACAAAAGGTTCTTGATAATTATATAGAGGAATTAAGTGATATTGCAATGGTTGAGTCTACATCAAGTCCTGATGGTAAGTCTTTAACAATGGTGCTTGCACCTTTAGGAGGAAAAAAATGAAACAGAAAACACATAAAAGTATGAAGAAAAGGGTAAAAGTTACTGGTACTGGGAAGTATATGAGAAGAAGATCTCATAGGTCACACTATAAACTAGCAAAAAGCTCCGGTACTTGGAAAAGATTGAAACGGGATGTTGAGGCATCAAGCGGAGATAGTAAGAAAATAAGAAAGTTGTTAGGTTAATTATGGTTCGTATTAAAAGTTCTGTACCAAGCAAAAAAGCTAAAAAGAAAGTCCTTAAAAAAGCAAAAGGATACACCGGTGCTAGAAGTAAAAGATTAAGAGCTGCTAAAGAGCAGGTTATGCATGCTGGTGCTGACGCTTTTACTCACAGAAAAGACAAAAAGTCAGATTATAGAAAATTATGGATATCTAGAATTAATGCTGCTTCTCGTCAGCATGATTTAGCATATTCTAAGTTTATAAATGGTTTAAACAATGCTGGTGTGAAAGTTGATAGAAAAATTCTTGCGGACTTAGCTGTAAATGATCCAAAAGGTTTTAAAAAACTAGTAGATCTAGCTAAAAAGAATTTAAATGGCTGAATTAAACTTTGATAAAGTTTTAGCTTCATTAAGGCTTAGACTTGATGAAGTTACCTCCGAAGAAGAATTCGATGAGATAACTAAAGAGTATTTAGGTAAGGATTCTCTACTTTCTAGTGAAAGGAAAAAGTTATCAACTCTTTCTAAAGAAGATAAAAAAACTTACGGAGAAAAACTTAACACAGTTAATCAATCAATATCTTCAAACATTCAGAAAGCTAAACAGCTTTTTATAGATGAGAAATACACTCACTTGGAAGATTCAGAAAATGACGATGTCAGTATAAACTGGCATACTAACCAGGGAACGCATAGACATATCTTGTCCCAAGTTATGGATGAAGTTGTTGAAATATTTTCCTCTATTGGATACAAAGTTGCTTTTGGCCCCGAAGTTGAAACTTCATGGCATAATTTTGATGCACTAAACACGCCAGAATGGCATCCCGCTAGGTATGAATCTGATACTTTATATACAAATA
>CEPW01115147.1_pt1 | contig 10233 bp, 8 predicted proteins | sample 356211 | NCBI WGS metagenome assembly CEPW01 (sample SAMEA2620021, study PRJEB7988) | marine metagenome | biome: marine biome (ENVO:00000447); feature: deep chlorophyll maximum layer (ENVO:xxxxxxxx); material: "saline water (ENVO:00002010), including plankton (ENVO:xxxxxxxx)" | depth 25 m
CGACGACTCCGAAGCGTCACCATCAATCGCAGAGAATTTTAATTAGTTGTAAAAAATGCTTAGAGAGAAAAATGGTCCTCACTTTCCATCCATCCAAAACACACTTAATTGATTGAGCACAATTTGTATGCAACTTGGCAATAGAGGCGTTTGGCGAGCACAACCGCTTTTGTGTCTCTCCTCCTCCTCCTCTTCGTCGTCTTCTTCTCGTGGTGTTTCACTCCAAGAAGAAAGTCGTTGTTGTTACCGTCGTTTTTTCTGCGCGTCGTTTTGGTCGCCAAAGTTCCTATCACCACCACCACCACCACCACAAAAGTCTGCTCTGCGTCGTTTTGGTCTACGCAAAGTCATCGTTTTGCGAAGAAGGGCATCATCATCATCATCGACGACCAAAATGACATCATCATCGCGCACGACGCAAAATTTCCAATTCGGCGACGCGATATCGATATCTCCCAAACACGTCTTCTACGAAACGCCGCTCTCCTTCGCGTTCGTGAACTTGAAACCAGTCGTTCCCGGGCACGTGCTGGTGTGCCCGAAACGAATCGTGGAGAAATACGAAGAGATGACGACGGAGGAGATTTCAGACGCGATGTCAGTCAGCCAGAAAGTTGCAGTCGGTGCGTTTGTGCCCTTTTTAAAGGCGTCGTCGCCGCCGCGCGGGGAGGAGGTCTCTCGACTGGATGAAACGCCTCGTCGTTGTCGTCGTCGTTGGTATAGAGTTGTTCGCGTCGTGTCGTTCTTCTTTTTTCGTGGTACGTGTAACCAAAAACTGACATTAAACAACACGCGATGACGGCCGTCGTCTCTCTCTCTCTCTCTCTCTCGCGCGCGCGCATCAAACAGCGGTCAAGAAAATCCACGCGGCAAACGCGATGACGTTAACCATACAAGACGGTCCAGACGCCGGACAAACCGTGTTCCACGTCCACGTCCACGTCATGCCTCGAAAACCGAACGATTTCGCGAGGAACGATGACATTTACGAGAAATTAGAGACGTGCGAAGAGGAGGAACGAAAGGCGAGAGTCGACGCCGACGACGCTCGAAAAGCGAGAAGCGAAGAGGACATGGAGAAAGAAGCGACGGAAATTCGACGCGCGATGATGGAATAAAACCCACCACACATAGATTATGATGATGATGATGATTACGCGCTTTGAGTAGGATTGAAAGAGCACATTTGGTCCGCCGTGTCGCCGTCTCTTTAGAGTGCTTTGAGGAGTGTCGTCGGCAGCGCTCATTCTATTAATCCAAACTAACAATAGAAACTTCCTAAAATGTAGAAAAACCTATCACCTTTCAAGCTTTTCTGGTGAAATTTATGAAAGTGACTGTTCATTTTCCACTCGTATACTCCAAATGGCGTACGTTTCTCAAATCTATCGTGGGAATATGGATGCGCAAAGCGTCGTCTTTCGCGCAATGAATATACTATTATATAGGCACCCGAAGAAGACAATTCGCCAGAAATTTCCTCGCTCTTTCGTCATCACAAAACGCCTCTGCTTCCTTACTTTGGTCGTCGTCGTTTCATCGACAAAATGTCGTCGTCGAGTGGTGGTGGTGGTGTACTCGCGGGCGCGTTTTCCGCGCTTTTCGGTCTCGATCGAGTCTTTTTCGACGCGCGAAAGTTGAAGACGAATCTCAAAATTCTCTCGGGACGCATCAAATTGTTGTCCGAGAAGAGACACGCGCGAATCGAATCGATCGAACGGGACGTCGAAAAGCTGTTGAAAGAACTTTTCGAAGAAACGACGAAAGGTTTAGGAGGAGGAAGAAGAGGAAGGCGAAAAGAAGAAGATGCCGAAAAAACAACGATGGAACGCGCTTTGATGTCGCGCGTTGAATCGATCGAAAACGAACGGAATTTTCTTCAGATTTTGAAGCACGTCGACCAATTCGCGACGGAGATCTTAGAGACGTTGTGCGAACGGTCGATCGAAGACGTCGAACTGACGAGTTCGGAAGCTATGAGGACATCGATCGCGTCCATGCTGCACGCAAAAAGCGCGAATAAGGGAAGGTTAACGAACGATTTACCGGAATTGAAAGCCATCGCGAATGAACTCGGGAAAAAGTTTGGAAAGGCGTTCGCGGTGAGCTGCGAACGGGAGAAGACGAGCGAGGCGTGCGGGGTGAGTAAACGGTTCATCGCGGCGATTGCAAAGTGTGAGAAAAAGAAAGACGAGAGAGAATTGAGAGCGATGTTAGAGCGGATGGCAGGATTTGAGTTGCCGAGTTTCGCGAAGAAAACAACGTCGTCTGGGTCGTCGGTGAAAACAAAATCGAAAAAGAAAAAGAAGAGCGCTTTAGAGCGGAGAAGCGGTTCATCTCGCGAAGCAAGCGCGAGCGGAGAAGAGGACGAAGAGAATAGCGGTTCGTCTGATGACAACCAAAATCCTGCGACGACGACGATACAGAAAAAGAAACACTCTGGACGTCGAAAAGACAAAACATCATCGAAAAACCAGTACGCGTCGGCGGAAACGGCGGCGAAAGCGGCTCGAGACGCCGCCAATACAGCCCGCGAAGCGGCTGAGTACGCCGAAGCCTTAGTCGCGACGAACGAAGTCTTAGTAGCTCCCAAAAAAACTTCACCACATTCCGATACTAACGACGCGAACAACAACAACTACGACAAAGAAGAAGAAGAAGAAGAAGAACACATCGATTCCGTCGTCGCCGCCGCGTTGGACGAAGCCCGGTTAGAAGAAGAACGTACTGGCAACGCTTCAAAGAAAAGCCATCGCGCTTTCGGCGGGCCTCCGCCCGGAATAGCGTCTTCGCAGAAACCATGCTCCGAGGTCGACGACGCGCTCGCCGCGCGGTTCGAGACCTTGAAGACGAAGAAATAATACTCTACTCCCATGGCAGATACAAAGACGTACCACAAGCTGTAATTATACTAAGAATACTGTTTGAGTCGCGCTTTCGTCTCTCTTGGTCTCACAGCGCATTAGTAGTCATTTTTCTTCTTCTCACATCATGCAAATACTTCGCTTGATTATGAATCGTAGACAAAACGTAAAACTGGTAACAGTCTTCTTCTAACTGTCTCACAATTTGACGCATCATCATCATGCGTCCTCGATTCGGATCGTCCCGTTCGCTCGCGCTCGCGGCGTCCTCGCTGTTTGGCGTGGCCGCCGCGGCAACGTACTCGGCACAAAACGCGGCGAAGAACAACGCGCGAGGAAAGTTGCCGCACGACCCGTGGGCAAACGTCGATAAACCTCTCCCGAATCGAAGCGACATGCTCCGGGAAATCGCGAAGAAAACATCCGCTTTCAATAACAACGAGAAGAAGACAAAGACAAAGACAAAGAAGAAGAAGGACGACGATGACGACGATGATGATGAGAACACGACTAAAGATGATGATGATGACGACGACGATGGCAGATTTGACGTGCTGGTGATCGGCGGCGGCGCGACTGGATCGGGTGTCGCTTTAGACGCCCAAACGAGAGGTTTGAACACGATAGTCGTGGAACGAGAGGATTTCGGGTCGGGAACGTCCTCGAAATCGACGAAGCTCGTCCACGGCGGCGTCCGATACTTGGAAAAAGCGGTGTTCAACTTGGACTACGGACAGTTAAAATTAGTCTTCGAAGCTTTGAAAGAACGAAAAGTTTTACTGCACAACGCGCCGCACTTGTCGCACGTTCTGATGATTGCTACGCCGTGTTACGAATGGTACGAAGTGCCGTATTATTGGGCCGGGATGAAGGCGTACGACATCGTCGCCGGGATGTCGGCGCTGACGTTTAGCTCGTTCGCGACGAGTTCGAGGACGATCATGGAGTTTCCAACCGTAGCGAAAAGGAAAGTGCTCATCGACGACGAGGAAGAGGCGAGGAAAATCAGAGAGAGAGACGACGTGGATGAAATTCTGAGCACGGAGGAGCCGACGATGGGGAAGAGTTTGAAAGGGTCGATTTTGTATAGCGATGGACAGTTCGACGACGCGAGATTGAACGTTGCTTTAGCGGTGACTGCAGCTCACGCGGGGGCGGTCGTGTTGAATCACTGCTCGGTGGTTGACCTTTTGAGAGACGACGAGAAGAATGGAGAAAAAATTACTGGAGCGATAGTTAAAGACGAAGAAACTGGAAAGACGCACGCGGTGCGAGCGAAAGTCATCGTGAATTGCACTGGGCCGTTCGTGGACGAAGTGAGAGCTTTAGACGATCCATCGAAAGCGTCGAAAGAGAAGAAAATGGTTTCGCCTTCGCTGGGAGCACACGTGGTGTTGCCGAAATATTATGTTCCAGAAAAGTTTGGCATGATCATCCCGAAGACGAAAGATGGAAGAGTCGTTTTTCTGTTACCTTGGTTGGACCGTGCGATAGCTGGAACCACGGATATTGCTCTGGAACCAGGTCAGAAAACACCCACAGCACCGTTAGGATCTCGAGACGAAGTTGATTATATATTGGAAACAATAGCACCGTACCTGGCGTTACGGCCTCATCGACAAGAAGTCCTATCCGTATGGTCCGGCGCTCGGCCGTTGGCAAAAGATCCAACAAAAACAAACTCGAGCGATGTATCGAGAGACCACGTGATTGCGAAAGAAACACCAAGTGATGTGATCGTTGTCGCTGGAGGCAAATGGACGACGTATAGATTGATGGCGGAAGAGACGGTGGATTTAGTTTTGAAAACGATGAGGGAGAACGGGGAGAATGTTAACGCGGTTGCAAGCTGCCGCACGAGCAACATGGGCGTTATTGGAGCGCACGGACACAAAGATTCACTTTCAGCTTCTGTGGCACAATCTGGAGGCGATGGGTTTGGTGGTTCAAATCCAGACCCAGACGTGTCGCGACATCTGGCAACTTCATACGGCGATCGCGCGATGGCCGTCGCTTCTTTAGCCTCCTTCGCCGGGTTAGAAAAACGCTTACACCCGAACGTGCCGGTTATTGAAGCCGAAGTCATATACGCCGCTCGCGCGGAATTTTGCCGATCAGCGAGCGATTTCTTAGCAAGACGTTCGAGAATGGCATTTTTAGACGTTCAAGCGAGCGAAATGGCGATCAATCGCGTGGTAGAGTTGTTAGCGAAAGAGTTGAACTGGGGATGGCGAAGAAGACGGGCGGAAACGAAAAGGACGAGGGAGTTCTTGAAGTCGTTCAGAGCCTGTTAGTGACAGATGAAGAAGAAACCAATAGTGTATTTAATGTACAAAAGCTATACATAAATTTGCATTACAATCAAAACAATCATCACAACAAACAAAAATAAATCACAACGACAAATGAACATCGTCATCTATAATAACGAAGCGTTACTAGAACTGACATTCATGTCAGGAAACGCGCTTAATAGTACCGCGTTCGCCTCCTCTAAAGATTCCGGGTGTAAACTCGCGGCATTGTATAATCGTCGACTGAGTTCGTGGTATTTTTCCAGCTCTTTTTCGAGTTGTTTCACTATATCTAAAATGGCGCTCCCTCGTTCGTTCTCTGGGTCGCTTTTGGAATGTCTCATGGCATCGTTGTTTGATCCACCGTTGCCAAGGTGTTTCCGACTATTTGCCGCGTGCTTTTCGGCTTCGCGAATCAATCGTAAACCCTCCGCACATTCTCGAGATCCGTGCTGTGTCCCAGTTTCAAACGCCTCTTTGGCGCTTAACCTGTTTCCGAGCGTTAAAAGCGCATATCCTAAGCTCGCGTGGGCGGACAAGACACCTCTTCTCGCGGCAATCGCGTACCATCTCGCGGCTTCGTGCCAATTGCGCTCGACGCCGCCTTGACCTTCCTCGTAGCACATGGCGACGTTGTTGGCGCCTGGTCCGGATCCGTTCGCAGCGGCGTGGCGGAACAGCGAAAACGCTTTCTTCCTATCTTTGGCGAGTTGGATTTGAAAATCATCCCCCTTGTTGCTTAAAACCTCGGAAAGCGATGAATCGGTGAAATGCACCAATCGGGTTCGCTTTTTGAGTTCATCTCTTGGGAATCGACCGAGATAATATAAACATCCCAAATCGCACGCGGCTTCGTCGCACCCAAGTTTTTCGGCTTTCTCGTACCATTCGACTGCTTTGAAAATATCTTTCCTGGTCCCAAACCCATTTTCGTAGCATCTGCCCAGCGTTTGCATGGCATCTGGGTATCCCTTCATCGCGGCCTCTTCATACGCCTCTTTCGCTTTCCTGGCGACGCGTTCGGCTTGTAAACTCCCAAGACTTACATTTTCGACACTATTTCCCCTATCCATGCCGTTCTCGGCGGAAGAATCGTCGCCAATGTCGTTGTGACCATCGAATTGATCTTCGCTGAACTCATCGTCACACTCGTCGCCGGCGTTGTCGGAACGATCGTTGTCGGAATCCCACTCGGAGTAACCGCGACTTTTGTTGCCGTTTGATTTTTCCTTGGCGTGCTCTTCTCCATCGTCGTCCTCGTCGTTTTCATCCCGTTCTTCTCCTTCTTCTTCGAGGAGCTCTTTTGTTCTTTTCATCTTTTCCGCGTCGGATACTTTTCGAAACAATCCGCTCGCTTTCGCTTCGAGCTCTTTTCCACGGATAAACGCTAATCTCGATTCTGATCCCGGGCCGTGTATCAACGAGTCCGCGCGATCGCTCAGTAGGATTTCTTTCCTTCGTCTTCTGTCGAAACTCTCTTCTCCGCCGGAGGAGTAGTTGTTCAAATTGTTGCTCGATAAGTTTGGACTGAGCGCACTCGGGCTGTTGTTCTTCCCATTCGCCGTCTCCGCGCCATTTTTCATCAGAAGATTGTTCAGTAAAGCGCTATGCGCGACATTCTTTCCTACCACGGTGGTCCCGTTATGTACCGTCCCATTCGGGGTTAACAAAGTCGGCGATGGAGTAGGACTTCTCGCTGCCGTATCGTCCCTCGAAACTTCTTTGCTCCCTTTCTCCCCATTGTTGTTCTCGCAGTAGTCGTTCTTCTCTGATATAGGCGTACTCGCGCTTTTCGGCGTGCTCCCACTCGTCGTTAAAACCAACGCCGCTTTCTCTCCTCCATCCGCTCCACCAAAGTCGTTCCGCGTAGTCTCCCTTCCTTCTCCCGTCGCGTCGCTCGCCAACACCCTCTCGTCGTCGGGATGTTTCGAGCTCACCGCCGCGACGACCGTCGCGTCCGTCGTCGCGTGGGCGATGACAGGCCGATGGTAGCCGCCTTCGCTCTTATTTCGACGACGTCCGTTCGTCGTTCTCCTTCGGCGCATCATCCGGACGATCACTCGAATGTGGCATCCGATGTCGCGATCGTCGGTCACGTAGCTCGGACCTACGGCGCCGACGATGCTTTCGATGCCTCCAGACGCCGGGACGACTCTTTGCCACTGGTACGTGCACGATCCAGAGACCATCTCACCGCCTGCAACAGACAGGCACTCCCCGGAGACCGTTTCGCCGCTCAAGCGCAAACACATTACTTTTTGACCGTCGTCCGACGATTCCGCCGTCGTCGCCTGGTGGTGGTTGTGTTCTTCGAAGTCACAACAGTTTTGGTGTTGGTCTCCCGCCTTTAATTTGACGTCGTCGTCCTCGTCCTCTTCAACCGCTTCAAAGTCTCTCTCGTCTTCCTCTCTGTCAAAGCGCCCTCTTCTTCCTCCTCCTCGCGACGACACCACTTTTTCCGCCGCCGCAAAATCGAGCAGCGCGTCTGGAGGCACGTCGCCGTCGACGCCGAACGACGGTTGTTCGAGCAAATAGCGCACCAAAACGCGCTCCTTCTCCGACGGCTTATTCGAGAAAGAGGAGGAGGAGGAGCCCCCAACACCAACACCAACACCACCATTGGTAATGGTGGTGGACGAAAAGCCGGATCGACCCGGATGATGATGATGACGAGGATGATGATGATGATGATTCGCGTGGTGGTGGTGCGACTGCTGCTGAGAAGCGCCGGGGCCCTCGAGGACGACACCCACCCCGGGGGGGGCGGCCGGGGGAGGCATAGTCCAATGATGGTCCTTGTAAAGGACGAGAGAGACGATCGAATGGAGAAAATGCATCGCGCGTCTTAAAAGATATTTTGGAGAAAACAAAATCCAACCATCATTATGCAAACCCTAAACTTAAAAAAACAAGAGTAGAGGACTTAGTATAAAATAAAGGAGTACGTCTCTAAGGGCCCACGGTCTATTCGGTACGTATGTATACACTACAACGAAAACAAGAGGGCCGCACGTCATAAAAAAGCTACGAATAATAGTACTCTCTCTCTCATTCTATACGCCGCTCTCTGATTTTGGCGTTTTCGACAAAGGCGCGCGCGTCTTTATTGTCTCTTAGTTCATGCTTCTTACCAAAGCGTTGATGTTCTCCTCGCGGTTACCCGCCATGCCACCTTCGATGTAGTGATTTCTCTTTTTGGTCATCCCACCTAATGGCGCGGACAACTTCATCGGCCACAAAAAGTTCGCGCACTCCTTAAAGTGAGGGCCGACGGTGTAAATCTCGTGAATCAAATCTTCCACGCAAATGATACCTTTATCGCCCAACACCTTCTCCACCACGCTGTTATCCGTCAACGGAATTCTTTGCTTGTTTACCTTCCCGTGACCTCTCTTGTAAATCAACTCCTTCACCGTCTTCAAGTTCGGGTAACCCCACATGATGTACGGTTCAACCTTTCTCAAAGCGTTCACCGTGGCTTTGTTCACCTTCATGAAGACGCCGTTGTGAATTTGTCTCAATCGCAACAATTGCAAAATGTGTCTCGTCTTCGGGTGCATGTCGTTCAAACCTCTCAATCGCATGACGAAAATCAACTTTTGCTCGGGTTCGACGTAAAAGCCGCCCTTTGCTCTTGCTTCTCTCTTTAAGCGAATCAAATCTTTCTCCTGGGCCTCGTACTCCTTCACGTACTTTTCGGCGCGTTTGAACACCTCTTCGCGCTTCTTCTCCTGCGCTTTCTTCGCCTCGGCGGCGTCCTTGGCTTTCTGAGCGGCCCATTGCTCGTCGCGTTTGCGACGTTTGAGGACGGATTCTGGTGCAGCAACCTGTTCGATGTGATGGGAGAAAAAGAAAACCGATCGAATGTGAGTCGTCGTCGTCCAGAACCTAAAAGCACTCGAGCGAAACTCGCGTCGACAAAATGACACATTTCGCGCGAAAACGCGTGCTCCAACGTCTCGCGCGTGCGCCAAAGGAAAGGAATCGCGTTCAAAAAACATTTCTCAGCGCGCGCGACGCGCCCTCGCGGTCTCCCATCCTTCGCGCGACGCTCAAAAAACACCACCAAGGCGGTCGCATCGCTCGTCTTTTCCACACCGCCGCTTTCCACCGTAAAGTCGTGCGACAATTTTGTGGGAGACGCGCGGCGCAAAAAACACGCGACGCGACCGGTGAAACGTCGCGCGGTTGCGATTGGTGCCTCCTTCTACATCGCGCGAAGAGAGAAAAGAACGAGTTTTTTTAATCGCGATATCAAAGCGCACCATCGTGTCGTGTACTACGTTTCGCTTCGTGGGAAAAATGAAGGAGTCTTGGGACCATGTGTCCGCTGACACAAAGGAAGGGCGTTTTTTTTTTGGGGGGGGGTATTTTAAGTTTAGGGTTTTATATCCACAGTCCACAATTGAATTCAATCGTTCTGCGCGTTCGATTGCTCCACACAAACGCGCGAGAGAGAAACGAGAGAGAGAGAGAGAGAGACAAAGACCGACTTTCTTCGACGGCGAGAGATCGAAAACGAGGGAAGATCGTCGTCCAAAAAACGCTACCACTACCACTACTCCTCCTCCTTTCGCTGGATATATAAAAAGAGGAACGCTCTTCAAAAGGAGCGCAGAAGACTTTGGACGACGACGATTCGATTGCCGGTCGGCGGATTAGGAGAGGCTTTTTTGTGCGCTTCTTCGCGTTGAATCGTCGAGTGAGCGCTTTTTTTTTGGAGGAGGAAACGATCGATCGCCATGGCGTCTATCCCGACGCAAGTCCGGAGATTGGAAGTCTCGGCGTACCAATCGATAATGAAAGCTTTAGCCGTGACGGGTTTAACGTGGGACCGCGAAGATTTAATCGCAAAATTACGGATCGAACTGAACGTCTCGAACGAAGATCACATGAAAGTGAGAGAGAACATCGGGGGAGACGAGAACGTGAAACGATTGAGAGATGCGTACGCGCAATATAAGTTGAATCCGCCAGACCCACCGGCTCCAAAGAGGCAACGGGTGCAACAACAATATCAGCAACCGATGGGAGACGATGAACACGGCGAACACGGAGGAGGGTACGCGCCGCCG
>CEPW01106074.1_pt1 | contig 10226 bp, 14 predicted proteins | sample 356211 | NCBI WGS metagenome assembly CEPW01 (sample SAMEA2620021, study PRJEB7988) | marine metagenome | biome: marine biome (ENVO:00000447); feature: deep chlorophyll maximum layer (ENVO:xxxxxxxx); material: "saline water (ENVO:00002010), including plankton (ENVO:xxxxxxxx)" | depth 25 m
GATACGTCCTGCATTGATTCCTATGCCTGCTCTTCTGGCAACGTATAATCCAATCGCCATATCACTTGAAAAGATACTTGGCAATGAATCATCACTGTCAACAAGAACGCAAGAAGCAAATTGTCTAATAGGTGTTCTTACTCCTGACATAACTGGAGTTGGAATATTAATTTTGTGTAATGAGATTGCATCATAATATTTTTTGATGTAAGACATTCTAGTTCTCTTTGGATACTTTGCAAATAATGTTGCCGCAATCATCATGTACATATCTTGAGGTGTTTCGTATAACTTGCCTGATGATCTGTCTTGTACAAGATATTTGTCTACGACTTGTCTAAGTCCTGCGTATGTAAAGTTTAAATCTCTATCTCTTTTTATCCAAGTGTTTAGTTTTTTAATTTCAGTTGATGTATAATTTTCTACGATGCCTTTGTCATAGACACCTGATCTAATATTACGAAGAATAAGTTTTAACAAAGGAAGGTATTCATACTGACCGTGTGCTTCTTTTCTCACGTCATAAGATAGAAGTCTTGCCGCGGCGTATTGGTAATTAGGAGTTTCCAAACTAATCAAATCATTTGCTGAACGAACTAAAACATTCTGTATATCTTTTGTTGTCATGCCATCATAAAATTGTATGTTGGCATTCATTTCTATTTGTGATGCTGATACACCAGAAAGACCTTCGCAGGCCTCCTCTACTACAAAATGAATTTTATTAATGTCTAAGTTCTCGTATCTGCCATCTCGTTTTAGAACTTTCAGATTTGCGTTGTTGGCAGTGTTCATTACTCTTTTACTTTTTATTCCAGTGGTTTGTAAATTTTTTTGTGTTGTTGTTAAAGTCATATTTATCGTAATTTTCAATTCTCCATTTAATATAAAACCTTACTTCCGTTTTACATTTTTTAAGTGTTTTAAGATTATAAAAGATTAATTTATGTTTGTCTACTGATTAATTATATTTGTATATAATAAATTGTGTACAACCTATACTTTTATAGTAAGTTAAACCAAAGTTTCAACTTCGGCATCCATAGTTGCCGCTGTACCAGTGTTGGTAGTAGTGTATTTTACGATAACCGTTTTATCAAGTGACGTGGAATCATCTCTTCCTATTGTCGCTGTAAGTTCAACACCAACGTCTGCACTTTCATTAAAGGTATCGTCATAGTTTACGCCGGCAGATGAGGCACAAATTATAAATTGTCCAACTCTAAAATTTGATCCTCTTTCAATTTTGTAATTCAACACAATCGATTTTCCAAGTGTTGTTGAACCTGCTGGAAATTCTAAAGTTGTAGTGGTGGCCGTTGATGTGTTGTTTGCTAACGTAAATTGTTTTACTGCCTTAACTTGTTTACCAATACCTTGTACTTCTGGTGCCATGTTAAGTTCTGAACTACCGTCAGTTCTTCTAAGATCTGATCTTTCAAAATAGTCTGCAATACTTTCACACTCATCAGCATTGTAATCTATAATAGGTACTTCTCTGATTGAACCTACTCCTTCAAAATTGTTACCTACTGTTTTTGCATACCAGTTTCCGAAACTAACAACATTTTTAATACTACCGTTGTTCAATACACTGATTGCATTTTGTCCAATGTCGCTCCATCTAGAATTTAAAAATTGTATGTTTCTTGGTCCTGTTATTAAACCGTTTCCTGAACCGTTTGTTGTTTGTCCAATTCTTGCACCGTAGTAAGCAACAGAGAAATCACAATCTCTAAATCTTGCTGACGTAATGTCGTGTGAGAAATCTATTAGTCTTGCATATTTTGTAAATGAACATTGATCAAACACAACATTTGATGATGGAAGTGCTGTTGTTGATCTATTTGTTACTGCTTTTGATCCTGAAGCATCTGCTCCACCTGATGCATATGTTCCATGCCATTTACAATTTCTTACATATAAACTTGTTGTACTATCAATTGATAATCCTACTTTTGCTGTACCTTGTTTGAAAGTTATTCCTTCGATTGAAATATTTTTTGGTGTAACTGCACTGCTATTTCCTATACTTCCATGTCCTTGTCCTGCATTGTCAACTGTGACTGCTAGGTTATCACCTGATCCAGTTCTGTATAATATTGTTTTATCTTGTCCTTCTCCAACCAAATGTGCGTAAGGTGGAATTTTTATTTCAGCAGTAATGTTGTATTGTCCTGCAGGAAAGAATAATATTCTTCTTGCTCTTACATCTGTTTTGTCAGTGTTTCTATAAAGTTTTTCTAATGCTTTGTTGATTGCAGTTGCGTCATCTGTTGACCCATCACCTTTTGCACCAAAGTCTTTTACTGAAACTCTTTCGTCTAATTTTGTTTGTAATGTTCTTTGTGTTGCATCACCTGATATTCCAGGATCGCCTAGGTACCCGTGATATAGATATTTTAATGCGGCACCGAATGCAGATGAACCTGTTGTAACAATTTCAGTGTTTCCTATGTTAGGAGCACCGTCCGCCAGTGTACCGTTACCTATGTATAATTTTTGATCATCTATTACCCAACCTAATTCACCAGCCGCTAATTGTGGCAAATCCGTTGCTTTTCCACGTCTGTGTTGTATTCTAGATATTTGTACTATTGGCATATAATTTCCTTTGTAGTGTTATTTATTAAAGGATTGCCTTGTAGTATTGTTCCAATTTAGCATACCATTGTCCAACCCAATGGTCGTAATTGTCTATTTCAAATGTTTGATATTCGTTATTTTGTGTGCATATAAAGATTTTGCCTTTGTTTATATTAGTGCCGTATTGAATATTATGTGCTTCTGAGTAGGCCACTAATTGTAGAAAGTAATCTTCAACCCATTCTTTTTTCTTTAATTTACGAGCCTGTTTGAAATCCATAATGGCAGGTTCGCCTTTGAATACTCCCACAAGGTCTGTCGTTCCTGCATACAGTTCTGGATAAAACAAATTAACTTCTGATCCCCAAACTTCTGACACATCTTTTAATCCGTTGTCAATAATAACATTTGCCATCTTCCATGCTTTTTGTTGTATGAGATTAGAACCAGGAGTACGATCCTCACCTTTCACGTGCTTCTCTAGACTACGGTGCATCACTGTTCCTATGTTTGCTGACTCTGTTGTTATCTGTTGTGCCTTTTGTTCGCCAATCCTCTTACGCCATGCGTGTAGATGTGTCATGTCTTTGGTTGCAGATAGAACTGTGGTAACACTTGGTACCGTTCTACCATCTGGAGTTGCGTAATGTCTTTTGCCGTTCTTTGCTGTTCTGTTTATTTCCCCGTATGGAAACTTTTGGACATAACGGATACCTTTACTTTTTAACACGTCTTCTGATATTTTCACTTTGTTAGTATAATTGAATATGGAATGTTCTGCAACCTTAATTAGGTTTTGGTATTTCTCCTGCGTTGTACATTCTCACAAACTCTTCATACATTATTCTGTAGTTGTCGTAGTTGCCACCAAAATAATTTTTTAATGTGTATTCGTAATGCCAACTACAATGTGCCGCGATGTCTTGTGGTAATAGTATTTCACCTGCTAGGAGATTACATTCATGTATTACTGTCAGTAGAGTTACGAGATCAATCAATTACTTACGTCTATTCATAGCAGACTTGGCCATCTTCTTTACTGTGTCAGTACTGCCTTGGTTATCAAAATCCATTGCTGGATCTGTTTCTGCATCTTTTTCAGTTTGTATGACAATCTTTTCTCTGTCAAAATCTTTAACGACTTGTTTTAGTTCGTCGCCTTGGTCATACATCTGTTTGAATAAATCGTAATTGAAAGTTGGAAAACCTGTGTTTTTCATTATGCTGGTCACAGCATCAAAACTTATTTGTGATGATTGATCTTTTTCGTTTGCTTCACCTCTTAATTGATTAAGAGTATTCATCAATGCACTTAATAATTGTTTATTGGAATTTTGAAATTCTAAGAATCTCATCGGGTTTACTTCCCCGCTAATTTACTGAATAGTCTATTTGATTGTTCAAAAACTTCTTTAGATTCTCTTTGCTCTCTGCCTTCGGGTTCAGTTCCGCCTGCTTCTGCATCTGTGGCACCAAACTCATCTGATACTTCTGCGTCTGGACTTTCTAAATCATCTAGTCCTGCTTCGCTGTCAGTGTTCATTGAGTCATCTGATCCCATTGGCTCTGAAGAAACTTCTTCACCTGTTAGTATTCTAACACCGTTATCTAATTCTTGTCTTGTAGTTCCAAGTGTTGCTTCTGCTTGTTCAATAGCAGGTTGAATTTTTTGTAGGAAAGCATCTGCCTTTTCTGCTCCCATCTCATCTCTGATTCTATCAGCAAGTTCTAGCATACCTTCAGTTTTCATTGATGCTAAATCTTCTAAGAAAGATGTAACTTTATCCATCATGTCTTTTGCCGCTAATATTAATTCTGATTGTTCTTCAACACCTTCTTTAACTTCTTTACTTGACATTAGTTTTGCCGCCGCCGATCTTTCATCTGGACTTAATGCTTGTCCTTTTTTAAGTTTGTCTTTGATTGGATCAGTTGCTTTAGCAAGTATAGGATTCTTCATGTCGTCGCCGTATTCTCTAATTGCTTGATTAACAATGTCTAACATCATTTGATTCTTTTGGTAGTCATGATTCTTTAACTCATGTCCAAAATGCTCGTTCTGTGTTATGTTATGAATTCTAGTTCTTACTTTGTTAGCAGTATCTTCTAGTTCTTCTTTAGTAAATTTGCTCAAGTCCATAGTTTGATTGAATCTTGACTCAAACTGCTGTAAAAGTGATTCAGTAGTAACTGGTTTTGTAAAGTCTGTGCTGTGCATATGATATATTTATGAAGTAAAACTACATTATGCAGAAAAGGTTTGTGTGAATATGTCCATAATTTTCTGCTTGTATTCGTCCGCTAGGCGGTTTGCGTCTTCAAACTTTTGTGTCTGTATCTCCATTCCTGCTTCGTTCTTCTCTTTTTTTGCCATTTTATACATTCTTTTAGAGTTTGTGATTGAGAATAATTGAGAGGCAAATATCTCATCTAACTTTAATACTTGGGTTGGTTCTCCCTTGCCATCTGCTAGGTTGTGAGCCACAAGTATCGCAGTTTGTTTTAGATGTATGTCATCATATAGTATAGTTGCCTTAACCATATCAGCAATAACATAGATATATCGAGTACCATCAGATCTTTTAGGAACGATAGCAATATTACCTATAAGGATTCCTTTTGAAAATTGTTTGGGTAAATGTCTGAAGGGCCTACGTTGCTCGTCTTTTTTAGCCAGGTTGGCGAGTTTAGACTTTAGTCCGTATGCTTCAATCTGTTTTACCAGTTCATATCTATTTTTTATTGCCATGGTGCTGTATCCGTATAGTTCTATTTACTGCGAATTGAGTGTCCGTTGTAAGTTTTTTTCTTACAAGCACACTCTTGTCTGCTAGGAGTTTTGCAAGTTTAACTTCCTTGACAGATAGTTCACTTTGTTTGAAATACGGTTTCTGAGAGTACTTCATTAGAAAGTCCAACTGGTCTTTGGAAATCCATACTCGCACCTTTGCGGAAATATTAATAAACATAAATTTGGTAATTTAAATTAGTTATACTAGCCTGGCATTTTCATAAGGATAACAACGACTGTTGATAGTAATCCTGCTATGACTGTGCCTGCTGTTGCGATAATAGTTTTTGAATGAGATTTTTGTCCTGTTTTCATATCCTCGTTGATATGTTGTAAGGTTGTTTCAATCGCACTTAATCTGTCGTGTAGACCTTTATATCTTTCAGCACATAGGTCAACGTGTGCTTCTAAGTTTTGTTTTTCTAAGTCTGTACTCATAAATCTCAATTCCTTTTTTACATCGGTTAGATGGTTGTAGAGTGCCTGGAATTGTGCCTGTGTCATTGCCTAGAATGCCTTTGTATTTGTTGCCTAAGTGTGCCTTAATCATAGATATTTATCGTAGATAGTGTGAATAGAAATGTGTGTCTTTTAAGTGTCGTATTTTGATAATATTTCGCCAACAATGTCTCTGTTCTGCAAGTCCTCTTCGTCATTGCGTACCTTTAATATGAATGTATTTCTAGTATCATCGTCCTGCGTTAGAAAAGCATTCTTAGGAAAGGTAGCAGTCTCTTTACAAAAGGATACAATTGGTATTAGATCTAAGTCTTTTTCACCAGCACCTGTATGACCATCTGCGTCAGCATATACGTCTTGTTGATCTGTGTAAAATATGAACGTCCATACCTTGTGTTTGCCCTCATAAATTTTACCAAAATTAGTATTACCAGTGACAATGTTTGTAGGTATAGGATGTTGATCCCAAGTTATGTTTGCTCTTATTTGTAGTGATTGAACGAGTGTGTTAAAATTCTGTTGTTGGTCCCTTGCAAGTGACAATGACTCTTTGTCATGTATTAAAAATCCGCTCTTTGTCTTGAACGGAAATGCTTGATTAAGGTTTCCATTATCTGATATATCTACTAGGGTTTGTACACAATATATTGACATTATTACTACTTAACACTCATGACAAAAGGGCAAACAATTTCTTGCCTGCCCTTTTGAATATTATTGTTTTCGACTTATCTAATTAATTAGATGCTTCCGTCGAAATCTGCTAATAATGATGAAGTTATTCCAGTTGAACCGATACCAAAGTTTGAAGCGGCTGTGAAAGCGCCTGTACCTTGGATAACAACTTGTACGTTGTCTGTAGTTCCTGGTGTAAACACACCTGACTCTGTTAAACAAGACACGCCTGCTACTGTGTGAGCATCGTTAGTTCCTGCAACGTCACCTGCTTGTAGGTATCTGATTGCCGCATCTAATTCGTCTTGAGTAATGTTAGTCTTAGCAAGATTGATGATTCTAGTTTTGTTACCTAGACCATTGCTGTTCTTAACTACTTTAGTTGATGTTAAACCTGCCATTGTAATATCCTCCTTTTTTCTCTGATTTACATGACTGCGTCATCGCTCCGATGACACGTTGCTAGTATTTAGTATGTTGATTGGTAAATTTTGTGGATATATTACCGTTTTTGGTTCTTTTTTGCTCTTTGATGTATAGATTGTAGTAATCTAACGAATCCAAACCCGCCGTTTGCAATTTCGTCCACCATTTTCATGATAGGAACATAAGCACTCACTACGTTTGCTGGAATAGACTTTCCGTCCTTGGCAAGTTCAACTGCCATCTTTGCTCTCCTAATATTTGAAGGTCCAACAAGCATTCTGTAAGCATTTAATTCATCACCAGACATAGACTTTGTGTCTGTTTCTAGTTCAGCATCTAAAACATTGTCCAGTTCATAGTTTTGCTTTTTAGAAAACTCTTCAACTTTTCTAGAAATATCTGTGCCTGATAGTTTGGCTCTAACTGCTTGAAGCAATCTAGTAACTGTAATCTTTTTTCTTCTGCTGTCTAATGATTCAAAGTCTGCTATTGTTCTACGTAGGTTTTTATAATCACTGTTGGTAATGCCCAGGGCAGTTTCCATAGCAGTTAAAAAAGCATAATCATCATTCATTAATCTTAGATATCTTTTAACGACTAGTGTTGGAACACTCTGTCTTTGTCTTAGAGCCTGTGCGGCATTTTTATTTGCTAGTTTAAGTGTAATTGCTGGATCACCATCTACAACTGCCAACATATTGTGAAGATCGTTTGCTGAATATCTAACTTTATCAAATCCACCATACGTCATTGTTTCACGAGCATATTGTCTTGCCCAGTTTTTTGTTTGTGAGAAACGTTTTAATAAAGATAAACTTAAAAAACTGATGTATATTTTTTCACATATCTCTTGGAATGTGTATCTTTGTAAGTCTCCTGGTCGTCTTACAACTCTACCTTCCGCTACGTATTTTAAAAATGGTGCTTTCATACTGGTATTTATTTGCCAAATTTTTTGATTGCTGTAAGGTTTCTTCTAGAGAATCCTAATCTATCTACAAGTTTAACAGCATTACCAGTTTTATCTACAGCAACAAATCCTTCAGGATCTGTAACTTCTAAACCGTTGTCTGTTTGTGCAAATGATCCAATGGCCATTGCTTGATTCATTTTATTCAATACAAAACCTTTCATAGTTTGTACTGCTTTATAAAATGTCAGCATCGCTTGTAATGGTTTTCTAACTCTTGCAAGGAACTGTGGCATCTGTTTCATTTTGTCTTGTCTTAATGCCAAAGCCTTTTGTGCCTTAAGTCCTGCAATTTGTTGTTGCATTCTAGCATTGTAAAATTCTTTGAACCCTCGTAGATATTCATTTATGTTTGTTGGCAACTTGCCTTCTTTGACCATTGCATTGATATACATCTGAAAGTATCCAACAAAGTCATTGTTCTGTCCTAGTTGGTCAGTTAGGTTCCTAGGAACGTTTGTTAATAATGATTCTAGTTTATCAATACCGTTCATAAATTGTGCTGTTTCTTTGGCAGTAAATTTAGCAGAACCAGATACATCTTTGTAAGTTGCGTTGTCAAAAAATACGTCTGGGTTTTTACTTAATGATTCAACGTTCGCTCCGCCTGATGCTGTCATGTCTGCAAGTGTGTCACCGTTGTATGTTGTATGGAATATGATTCCTAACTTTGCGGCATCAATCTGTTTTCCCAATTCTGATTGTTCTTCTACTGCATATGTTATAGTGTTTGGTGTGAATGTTATGTGTGGTTTGCCTTTAATGTTTTTTCTAGTGATATCATTATCCGTAAACAATAAGTCTCCTTGTATCACTTCTTGAATGTTTAACTTTTGTAAATGTACTAGACATTTTAAAAGTTTTTGTCCTAGATCATCTGTGCCGTGATTTCTTGCAATATCTTTTTTGGTATAATTTATTTTGGCATTTTGGGCAAACACTGATTTTGTTCCAACAAAGAACTTGCCGTTGTCTGGATTAGTGCCACACACGACAGCAGGTGCTCCGTCCCATTTAACTGATACTGCCACTGCTTCTGATGATGTTCCTTGTAGTGTTACAAGCAAACCTTTGAAGTATTCCACAACAGATTTTCCGCCTTCAAATCCGTTTGTGATTACAAGGTCTTCGATGTGTTCTAGGTGTGTTCTCTTAAACTCGTTAAGGACGTCTTCTATTAACATTACTCATCCTCTTCTTTGTATTCACCCTCTTTAATGACTAATGATTCTTTTATTCTTTTAAGTTCTTTTATTCGTGAAACACCATTATTGAATTTTGTTGGGTCCATTTGTTTGACTGCTGTTAAGAACTTCTTCTCTAATTTGTATGCAGTTTCTTGATCAAAGTTCTCTCGTATAAAACCAAATAGGTTTATAGATGAATCAATAATATGACTTGCTCTGCTTAAAACAAGGTTTTCCTTGTCCTGTGTTTTATTAACAGTCGTTAGTTCTTCTAATATGCTACGAGTTTTGTTTTGCATAATGGTATTTAACTCATATTATAACAGAATTATATTAAAAGTCTATGGGTAATACTATAAATATCTTTAATATGAGCCGTTATGTCATTACTTTTACTAAAAACATCGCAGAAAAATAAGCATAAGAAGAACGTATTTAAAAATAATCCAGCAATATACACGTTTCAAAATTCTCACAATTACGACATAGACAGTGACGAAGATGGTTGGGTAGTACTAGGTATCCTGGGAGGTATTATTGGATTGTGGTGGGGAGTAATACACCTGCTTGATGCTTTTACATTTGATTTTATTATATGGTGGGCAGAACCTTTCACAATACTGCCTATGTTTCTGTATGTAATGATGATGGAGTTCATGCAAAGAAAGAATCCATTGCATTGGTGGCCGTTGGTTTGGGGATATAAAATTAAATTACCAGATAGTCAACGAGTAGTGCTATATCCTATAGACGAAGATGAACTTATGGAAAAGTACGGTGGACCTTTCAATGTTTATATTGTTGGAAATTGTATTCAGTTTCGTAGGAAAAAAGATGCAGTGGTGTTCAGTTTAACACACTCATAAAAAAAGGGCGATAGTTTCCTACCGCCCTAATCTTATCTCAATTATTATGCAGAGTAGTTAATTACTTTTCTACCTGATTTTTTAAGCAATGAAATGATATTTGATTTCATTGTTAGTGCAGAAGACTTAGGTGCAGTACCTAATACTTCTACTGTAAAGTCGATACCTTTAGATAACAACTTGTTAGTTGCAGTCTTTCTTGCAGTACCTTTTACAGCCAAGTTTTTGAACTTGATTTTACCACCGTGAACTTCACCGTTTACTTT
>CEPW01153762.1_pt1 | contig 10223 bp, 6 predicted proteins | sample 356211 | NCBI WGS metagenome assembly CEPW01 (sample SAMEA2620021, study PRJEB7988) | marine metagenome | biome: marine biome (ENVO:00000447); feature: deep chlorophyll maximum layer (ENVO:xxxxxxxx); material: "saline water (ENVO:00002010), including plankton (ENVO:xxxxxxxx)" | depth 25 m
ATCAATCATCCATTCATTTCCCTTGTATATTGAGCACTTCAATCTCGAACACGAGGGTTCCCCCGGGAGGAATGCCCCACGCAGGAAACCCCCCTTGCCCGTACCCCTCGTCCGCTGGAATGCACAGCTCTCTGACTTCACCTAATTGCATGCCCAAACAGCCTTGGTCCCATCCTGTGATGACCTTACCCACCCCGGCCTCGTATGTAAACGGCTGTTGCCCTTTGTCTTTTGTCGACCAAAACTTCGCGTTCGTTTGTTGAACGATGCCAGTGGCGTGGACGGTGACCGTGTCACCTTTCGCGACAGACGCGCCTTGACCTGGCTTGAGCGTTTTGAAGGTGGTGGCGTAGCCCGGGAGCGCTTGCATGTTTTTTTTTTTGAGGAAATTTGTTTCTAGGTGATGATGATGATGATGATGATGCGTAATTACAAAATGTGAAATAACTCAGTAACATCAATGTTTACCGGCGTAATGCGAAAACGTCGCTCGAATTTCATTGAACATGGCATCCAAACGGTCCCAACTTTCCGCGACAGCTTCGCGTAACTTTTTACATCGTTCTTTTAAACCGTCGTTGGCGGCGATGGTTTCGCCGTGCGAGCTGAGGTATAAGCGCAGCAAGGCTTGGATGGCATCGAAGTTCATTCCGGCGAGGACTTCGTGATGGAAGAAGTCCAAACCGAGACCGATTTGTTCAAACTCTTCCTCCGTGGCGGTTTCAATGTCCCAAGGGCCGATGGATTTGATTTCAGCTTCGACGACTTCTGGAGTGGAGGTGAGGAGGAGACGGAGGGCTTCGCGGTACGGGCCGTCGTAAGCAGACGTCCGGGCTTTTTGTTTGAGCACAATTGGTTTGTCTTTTCTTTTGCTATTAGCAAGGCGGAGTTGTTCAAATTCGGCAATTTCGCGTGCACCTTGCTTCCATCGTCTAAGCAGTTCGCAATCGGCATCTACTGAGTTTCCGTTGCCATCGTTGCGTTTTAAGATTCTTGAGCGGTGCGTGATTTGGGTGTTTGAACTATCGTCATTATCGTCACCATTCTTCTTACCATCTTTATTATCATCGTTCATTTCAACAACAAACGCAGAATTACGAACATCCGTGTCGTCTGTTTTCGTCGGTAGGAAGAATGGTGCCCTGACTTGTCCGAAATCGTCTTGCTCTTCCTCTTTTCCTTCATTCGTCACATTTCGGAAGTTTGGATCCTTTCCTTTCATCGCGCGAATTTCGTCCAAGTTGTTCAAATCTTTCAATTGCTTTATCGGAAGCAAGGATAAGGTTGCCATGCCGGGGCCGAGCTGCGCAGGAATAGATGCAATCAGTTCTTTCTTTTGTTGCTCCCACGAATCGACTTTTTTCGCTTCCATCTCATCCGCAGCGTCGAGTACCATGTCGTCGTCATCGTCGTCTTGAAGTATGCTGCCATTGGCGTTGGTCGCATTGGTTAACGACAAGTTAACGTCATCATCTACTAGTGTAGTTATTTTCGGTGCTTCTAGCTCAACTGTACCACCAACACTTTCCACGACTTCGTCCAAGCCTTCGTCCGTGGAGAAGAGCGATCGGTTATTCCAGAGGAAAACACCCCTTTTACCAGCGTGCGTAGTCGCGAGATACTCGAGCGTGGGAGAAAGCGCAAAGCTCGTAATTTTATCGGATCCCATTTTCATCGTTTGTAATAAACGAGCAGAGGGGATGTCGAAGACTTTGAGCATACCGAGAGTGTCACAAGAAATCATCCATTCGCGATCAGAAGTGATTTCTACTTTCGTCGCCAAGACCAGCTTTTTCTTTTTCTTTTTCTTTTTACTTCCATCGGCGGCTGTGGCAGCACTAGCGTTATCTTTTTCATCGCCGCTGCTTTTCTCCTTGTTCAAGCGAAACGTTCGCACGCGTTTCTTGGTTCCAATATCAAACACGCGGACCGTTCCATCTTGCGAGGCGACGGCGAATAACTCAGCCGTTTTGTGTAAAGAGCCCGTTCCAAGTATCGCAGGTGCACCTAAATCTATCTCGCCTACGAGTTTCATGTCGTTATATTTCCACACGCGAACCTTTCCGTCTTCCCCAGTGGTACACACATAACGGTTCATGCCATCTGTTTGGACCAAGGCACACATGCCATCGTGCGCTGACGTCGTGTACCTGCTCTCTATGATGTCATCCAATTGAGGACCGGAATACGCCCACACGGATTTCTTACCGCCTGGGAAGTTGTACCCTTCATTTCCTTTCAAGCTCTTCGCGAGGGCGTTTTTATCGATTCTATTATCTGGGCCGGTGCCTACGACGCGCTTCAATTCTCCGCGTTGAAGACCGCTTTGCATGTTGAATCGACGAACAGCGCCGGATTCATAACTCACGAAGCAGTAACTTCCGCATTGTGATATCGCACACGACGTGCATGCGGATATATCGCCTTCCTTCGGTGGTACTTCAAGGACGTTTTCACCTAAAATTCCAGTTCCTAAACGCCATGTGTACACTTTATTTTCCTTTTCGTGGCAAGAGGCGATATTAGCCCACGAATATTCGCGCAATTCGTTCCAAGATATGAACGAAACTGCGGGCAATTTCAATTCTTCCTCGTGTATGTTCAGTTTCTTGGCCCGAGATGCTGTTCGAGATTGCGAGAGCTCTTTGCTTTGTTGGTCTTGTATTGTCGACCATACTCTCAAAGATTTGTCGCTACCGCTTGCGAAGATGCGTTTTCCATCGGCGTAGAAGGATACTGAATTCGGAGGTTTCCCGTGGCCGCAGCGAAATTTCAATAATCTGCTCGAACCATCCGGTTGATCGTACGCCCATTGTTTCAACGAGTTATCTTTCGCCGATGTCATCAGTAACGGTTGGCCCGGGAAAAAATAACACGAAATAATCTCGCTTTCGTGCGCTCGTTGGTTCAAATCTCTCTGTCTTCGCTTTTCTAAATCCCACGTGGTAATCGTGCCATTTACATCACACACGACAATTAATGGGTCGTTATCGTCCTGGTTACCCTGCGCGTTAAACGAGCAGCACGTCACTTTACAATCATGCTGTAACGTCATAATCGCTCGCTCTTTATTAATGTCGTATAAAACGCATCGTCCATCTGAAAAACCAACAGCTATGACATCCAGAGCCGGTGAGTTTTGAACAAACGTAATCTCCGCATCGTTCGTATCTAAGTCGTCCGCACTCCCGCTCAATACTTTTACGATGCGTCCGGTGACGATGTTCAAGAGTAACAACTTCCCTCTTTTGTTCCCTAAGATGATTTTGTTAATGTACGTGTCCGGATGCGCGATGCACGTAATGCTTCCACCGAAGGAATCAGGTAAGACCATAATGGTTGCCGCTAAATCCATCGGATCTTGCTCTGCGTCTTCTACTTGTTCTCCATCTTCGCTACCATCTTTACCAACTCCGTCGTCATCTGAATCTTCGTCGGCGCCGTCGGCGTCATCTTCCGAGTCTATTTCTTCTCCTTCGTCTTCATCAGAATCCGATTCTTCACCTTCGTACCGACGTCCAGTAATTGCATCCGGATCCAACTTGTCCATATCCCTGACTCGTTTAAACGTATCGTCGTCTTCCTCGTTAGAATCATCTTCGCTGTGCGCGCGCTTCCTTTGGTGTTTGTTTCCTTCTTCTCCTTCGTCGTCGGTATCACCATCACCATCATCATCACCATCACCAGGAAATGAGCTTATATCTTTGGCCTTTTCCAACCGTTTAATCTTTCTCAAACACCACGGCGCTTTCCTCATCAGTTCGTTCAGAATCTCTTTCGTTGAAGGGATTCGACCAACCACCTTCTCGCCCGTCTTCTTCGCTTGCTCTTTCTCCTTCCTTCTCTCCAACAGCCGTCGTCGTCTCTCCTCCCTCGCTTTCTTCGTGCATTCCTGACTGAACTTTTCGTACTCTCTTTCTCTTCTTTTCATGACTTTCTCGCTGATATCCCACACCAGCACGCAATCCGAGCGATCCACGCTCACTAACAGCGTCCCGAACGCAAACATGTACACGACTTCGCTCAAATGCCCTACCAGTTCGCACGTGATGTGCACGCGTCTGCTGCAATAAATCTTCCTCCCGCCGCACGTGCAAAACGTAAAATCTCTCTTCGCGCACACGCCCGTCACGTCGGTCTCGTGCATCGGCCCGAGCATGGCCAACGTCAGCTTGTTGCAGTCGTAAATGTGAAAGCTTCGACCCGATGCCGTCGTCGCGTAGGTTTCCGTCCCTCTCTTGTGCATCGAAAATGGCACGTCCGAGGCTATCTGACCGAGCACCCGGTGCGGCGCGAACAACGCCATCGTCTTCTTCTCGCGTCGCCAACGACGACGACAACAACAGCACGCGCGTGCTCGTGGGCGTAGTCTTTCTTTCTTTCTTTCTTTCTTTCTTTCTCTCTCTCTCTCGATCAAAAGACGACGACAGTTGATTTTGTCACGTAAAATGCATCGTCGAATTTGGCGGCATTTTTTTTTCCAATTCCTCACTCTTCTTGGCGACCGACGATGCTCCCAACGTGGATGGTCCCCAACGTCTTGGCGGCCGCCCTGGCCGTCGCGACGAGCTATTTCGTGCACGTGCACGACACCAGTCATCATCGTCATCATCGACTTTTGGCGATGGACGTTGTGTTCGACGCGATGACGCCGTGCGGGGAGAATGGGAGATTTTGCCGGGAGCGCGTCTTTGGGGACGGCGACGACGCGGACGCCGCGACGCGCCCGTGTTTCCAAGCGCGACTGGCGGTGGAGAAGTCCGTGTTTGGACAAGAGGAAAGCACGGAAATGGTTTTAGACGCGATCTGCGACGCGTTTCGAGAGATGGACCACGCGGAAGAGGAGGATGAAAATGACCTCGCGAATCGAAAACCGTTGGTGATGAGTCTTCACGGGAGTCCAGGCGTCGGGAAGTCGCACTTTCATCGAGTGTTGGCGAGAGCGGTGTACGGAGTGAACGACGAAAAAAAGAAGGAAAAAGCGACGACACTGATGCATGCGGTCAGAAATTTTATAGGCAATAGAAAGAATAGAAGGAGGACAAAGACATGTCCGGGAGAGTTGTGTCCGGCGTACAAGATTCTCTTCGGCGCAGAGTACGTCGAGAAGGACCGCGCGCAACAGAAGCGGATGATAGTGAGCAACTTAAGAGCTCATTTAAGGAGGTTTCCAGAGAGCGTAGTCGTGATTGAAGAGTACGATAAACTACCGTGCGAAGTGAGGAGCGTGTTGAGGCAGTTGTTCGATAGCGGGAGGGTGATGCAATCCACTGCTTCGACGAGGAAAAAGAAGAAAGGTAAGAGCGGCGGCTTGTCTCGATTGTGGCGGCGAGACAAAGAAGAGGAAGACGTGACGAATGATATTGAAGACGAAGGTAACGACACGTTTGAAGATTACGACGTAACAGGAGAGAAAAGAGAGGTTTTAGGAAGCAAGGCGATATTTATCTTGGAGGCAAATGCTGGGTTTGTGCACATTCACGGCGCCGCGGAAGCCGATCGGAAACGACGTTTGAGAAAAGTAGGGGACGACAATAACAAGAATAACTCTGAACGCGAAAGACACCACGTTGAACTCTCACGAGCGTTGAAAAACGCCATGTTTACAAAATGGGAAAAAGAACACTGCGAAGACTTCCACGATACGCTTAAAGTCTTATCTTCGATTGAATATTTTGTGCCATTTCAGCCGTTGGACGAAAAAGCGTTGAAGCAAATTGCCAACGCGCAATTGGAGTATCGCTCGAAATATCTCATCAAGAACGAATTCGTGTCGTCAATGTTGGCGACATTATCGTCTTCAAAAGGGTTGAGAGGTGATTTACCTCAATCAAACGCGGTTAAACAACGCCTTAACGTCAATTTAATTTGGGATGATCTTGTTTTAGCCTTCATCGCTCGAGAATCCGAGTTTGAAGGCGAATTCGCCATCGAAGGCGGGAAAGAAGTCAAATCGACTTTGAGTCGAACCGTGACAAGAGCGATACGCAGAGTCCTTTTACCGTCATCGACAACCAACGAACTCATCAGAGATACCCACTCGCTCGCGCAGTACGAAAAAATCCGAGACGCCGTTCTCCTCGAGAGCTCGAAGAAAAAATCCGCCGGCGCGCCGAAGCGCTCTTCGGGCGACGTCGCCGCCGTGATCCAAGTCAACGTGCGCCTCGCCGTTACGGGAGGAAGAGGAGAGGAAACGAGTTCTGAAACGAAGGATTCGACTCTTCGGTATCAATCGGTCGTCGCTTCCATAGAAATTGTGTTGTGATATCAACGACGTACGTAATTATAGAGCGCTCGAGAGGTTTGGTCTCGAGTACAGGCAGCAAAGATATTTTAAAAGAATCCCTTTAAAAATCCCTCCCTTTTTTGTCGACCTTTTTTTGGAAAATTGAATTTTGTGTCCCCGTTGCCACATTAAAATAACGCGCGCGGAAAAGCCTTTTCGAAACCATGCCGCGCGCCGTTTTCCTCCTCCTCGTCGTCGTCTTTCTCTGCATCACCGACGCGTGCCGCGCGAAACGTCCGGTACCGATCGCGCCTCAATCTACGGACAGAATAAAATTTGTGAGAGAATTCGGGTCGAATCCAATTGAAGACAAATCGTTACTCAGTCCAGAAGGACTCAAACTGCATTCTATTTTCGCGCATCACGTCTCGCACGCTGGAGAGGCGACGTTGGTGCACCGAGTAGTTCCTCCGCAGAAGAAGCGAGAGAACGAGAACGATGAAGGAATGGATGAACAAAACGAAAATAAAAGGCGTACGTTACTGTACGACCGAGATGGGCCTTCGGATGTACCTTCAGGTTTACCCTCGGAATCGAACAGTCGAGCGAGTTTCGAGATGACGGATGATTTTAGGGACACTTCGAGTGAATTGTTGAGCGTGAACGCGAACGATGCCATATCCGGAGAAAAAGTCCGAGGAGTTTTGAAATTAAACTGGATTTCCGAAGATTTATACGGCGATTTGGAATGGATACCGGAGTCGAAAAGGAAGCCGTATCGGGAGACGGGCGAGCAGATGTACGATAATCGAGACGTAACAGGAGCCACAGGGGAGGAGCGTGTCACAAGACGGATTGTAACGTATATCAGAACGGAAGTGGATGCGATTGGAAGCGTCTACGATTATTCTGCACCGGGTGGGTCTGAAGAGGAATCGAAGCGAACTCGAGGCGCGGCTGGCGTTGGCGTCGCGGCGATGATGTTTGAGAAGACAGGGTCGAACGAGAAAGTGTTGGTCTTTCGCGGGAGTCGAAGTGAAGGTGATTTTCTAAACGCACCCGCGTTGATCATGGGGAACATTTTGTACGACCAAGACGGCGCTGGGATGCAAGAGATTCTCGAATCCAACTGGGGGAAAGCTGGTTTGACGCGGTTGGACGCTTTCGACAGCAGAGGGGGGACGGATTCTTTGCAGTATAAAGTCCTCCTCGGCGTTGGTTTTTTCTTGAACGGCGCGGAAATGACTGGCGGAGATTTTGAAGGGGATTTGGCGGCGGCTGTGGACGGCAAATCGATTGGACCGGAGACTAACGGGAAAGGCGGGACTTTGAGTAAAGGAGAAGCGGAGGATTTGGGATATTTTGCGGCAACAATGCAAATTATGGATGCGATTTACGAAGAAGACAGCAGCGTTCAGTTGCTCATCTCTGGGTATTCCCAAGGTGGCGGAAGAGCGCAATTAGCTCGAATGTACGTCGAAAACAAATATGCAAAGAAACCACCGGTTATCACCTTCGCCAGCGGCGGCGGGCCGAGATGTTACTCACGAGATTTGTTCGACGAAGGACGCACGAACTATTTGGAATACGTCGACCCGACCAGGTATTACGAAAACGTGTACGACTACGTGCACTTTTTAGACCCTTGGGCGGCGCTCGGATATAACATTGGCGAGACATGCTTGTTTGGCAACGGCGATCGAAATGCCACTGAATCTCGAGCGTACAAGTATTGCTCTAAATTTGTTGGTTACCCAGCCTCTGTGGTGGTCGGGAGATGGGTACCGGGCCTTTTGCAAGACAGTTCGTGGGCCGATGATTTCGACGCATGCAGGTACTTTTCGCATTATTTGCAAGGCATCACACAACAACTCTCCTCAGATGAGGAGCTCAAAGCGGACGGTACCACCGTCAATGGATGCACCCGATACGAAGGGTGGCCGTTGGGTGACAAACGATGCCCAATCGAAGACGACACGTTGAGGAAGATCATCTTAGCGGTAATCATTGGCATCAGCTTTGCATGTCTCCTTTTCGTTATCCTCGTTGTCCTATGCATCTGCCGTTGGTATCGATGCGGCGTGTATCAAAGTAAAGGGTGCTGCTGCGGACCGTACGACAACGTCGCCGGCGTCGACGCGCCACAATGGAAATAAAAAAAACGCCAAAGTCGGTTATCTCCGACAACGACGAATGCTTATGTCTCCATGATTCTTATTTAATATCCTGTACTCAGGGTTCTATTGTTTAACGTATCTATTAAAATATATTTATGCATCTACTTCTTTGTCTTCTTTGTCTTCTTCGGCGGCTTAAAATCCGAGTCCTTCACCTTCCCGACCACTGGATACTTCTCTTCAAATTTCCTGTACCAATCGTTTAACGCGTCCACTTCCATCGCGAATAAGTTCGCGCAGTTGGCGTTTAAGTGTTCGTCTGCGGTGCTCACTTTCGCAAACGCCAGAGACGCGTCGCGCCCGCAAAAACAGTTATACGGTCCTCCTTGTTAATATTTGAAGAATCAGAGATACACGACTTAAGAAAGAAAACACAAATACCTGGACCGTAAAAGTCTCGTCCTTTGCTGACGTCAAAAATCGTCCCTTTGCACGCCAATAAGATTGGTTTCGTTCTATCCGCGTCGTTGCCATCGAACTGTTTTAACTCCTTTCTGGTCAAATCGCCTTTCGGTTGTGCGTTCGGGAAATCGGCATCTTCTTCTTCTTTTTCTTCCTCCGCTTTGGATTTGGAACGCGATTTGTGTCGTCGTCCTTCGTTTTGTTCGTGCGCTTTTAAGATTCGGTCGCACGCGATCAAGAAGAGGAGCGCGAGGATGCATTTGATGACGTGGAAGACTTTCTCTTCCGTCGTGGAGAAATAGTTGGCGATCGGAAGGAGGATGCCGTTCGCGGCGGACATTTTTTTCTTTCTGAAGAAAAGTCACGACGGAAAAAGTGCCGTCGTCGGGCGTTCATTATTGAAGAATAACTACCAGAGATGTCTACGCGCGAAGCTAATAAAAAAAACTACCATCTAATTATAATCGAATGATTTTCATCTCCTCTCGATTCCCATTTCGCATTTCTCGAACTCTCTCTAACACTCGGAGCAACTCTTCGTCTTTGATTTTCCGTTGGCGTTTGACGGCGTCCTCGTGCGCTTCTAACATGTGCTCGAGACCTTTTCCCGGATGCGACTCGAGGAGACTGATTTCGTATTCGTCTCGGTACGTCCATCGAGAGAGGAAGCGTTGCGCGTCCGGAGTTTGGCGGATGTAAGAGATGAGATCTTCGGGAGGCGAGGCGAGGAGTTGAACGAGATCGTTGCGGATGTTCGCGTTCTTTTTGCAATTCTCGTCGTCGTCGCCGTCGAGCCAAATGGTTAAACACACTCTGCCTTTGCCTGGAAAATTCACGGCTTTGTTCACTCTGTGTAACATGGTTTCCGAATAAAACACGACTAACCGATTGAATATGGGACGTATGGTAACAAACGGGCCCATGAACGGCACCAAAACAATCTCGCCACCGCACTTGTCTTCGTAATCTTCGTTGAGATATAAAATACACGTCAATTTTCTATTCTGTTGCGCGCCGCCCGGGTTGTCGAAATGGTACGGGAACGCGCCGCCCGTGTTAATTTGAAGTTTCACCGTTCTGTTTGCGTCCCCTGGTTTCACTTTTACCCCGTCACGTACCTCTTTGGCTGCGTCGTTGAACGCATCGGCGAGATGTTTCCCCGTCGCCTCGAAAAATCGTTCCAACGTTTTCGTCGTTCCTCGCCCGTCGCTCCCCTCTTTCCTTTCGCGGTTGGTGCTCCTCTTCATGTGCATGTCGTATTCAAACACCCCGGGTTTAGAAAACAGATATCTCTTGTTCTTTCGTGCATCCGTAAAGTGCGTTCGGTTTGGTTTCAGGCGCGCGTCGTCCCTTCTCGACGCGTCGTCGTCGCTCTCTTTGCCGTCTTCTTCCTCGACATCATCATCATCATCATCATC
>CEPW01063442.1_pt1 | contig 10220 bp, 10 predicted proteins | sample 356211 | NCBI WGS metagenome assembly CEPW01 (sample SAMEA2620021, study PRJEB7988) | marine metagenome | biome: marine biome (ENVO:00000447); feature: deep chlorophyll maximum layer (ENVO:xxxxxxxx); material: "saline water (ENVO:00002010), including plankton (ENVO:xxxxxxxx)" | depth 25 m
AGCTTCATCTTCCGCCAGGTAATCTGCGAGACCTGAAATTTCAGCATGCATTTGGGCACCGCCGAGAGTTTCGTCGTCGCTGTCCTCTCCCGTTGCCATCTTGACAAGCGGCGGACCCCCCAGAAACACTTTGGATTGGTTGCGGACAAAGATGTTGTAGTCGCTCATTCCTGGTTGATAAGCGCCACCAGCGGTTGAACTGCCGAAGACCACCGCAACGGATGGAATTCTCAGCTTGGACAACTCGGTGACGTCATAAAAGAGTCTGCCTGACTCTGAGAAATGATCGCTTTGTTCAATCATTTGTCGTTCAGGGTCGTCATCTCCTCGCAGATCACCACCAGCGGACTCAACGAACTGAATGTAGGGCATACGATTTTCGCGGGCGATTTGTATAGCGCGCATTAGCTTTCTTCCGGCGACTTCTGTTATCGCGCCACCCAAAACAGTTGGATCGTTTCCTTCAATTACGCACTCGACACCCTCAATTACGCCGATGCCCATAACCAGGCCGCCGCCGACCGCATAGTTAGTGCAGTAGCCAGCAAGTGAACTGATCTCGAAAAACGGTGAGTCTGTATCGAGCACCATTTGGATGCGCTCGCGTACGGGCATTTTGTCGCGACTGCGCATTCTCTCAATCGCGGCAGCTCCACCGCCGGCGGCTGCCTCATCATGTAAGTCATCGATGATTGCGAGCTGTTCCAGCATGTCGTCGCGGTTTTTTTCAAACCAATCAGCGTTGGTATCTATGTGAGATTGGAGTACTGACACTCTGTTCTCCCTTTAAACACTTTCTTCAATCTTCGATTCCTAGGTGAAACAGCGGTCGAGAGCAAGCGCGTTGCAAAATCATCAGCCAAACTTGCAGCCGTGAGTAGCGAAACACAAGAGTCTCCATGGCTCCCGATGACCCACCCAATGGCTAGATCTGACGTTGATCGAAACTATGTCTTGTGGGTTGACCTTCCTCCGACCTACGACCCGGAGGGCGATCAAACACACCCGCTTTATTTGTGTTTCGATGCCATGTGGACCTACGGAACAGTGGTAGATACCGTCCGACTTTTGGCACCTACGAAAGATCTTCCTAAAGCGATTGTCGTCGGTGTTGCTCACGACGAGGCTTCGTATCGAGATGTAATCCAACTCCGAGCGATGGACTTCACTACCACCGCTGTTGATGCACCTGCGCTGACTGGTGTTCGAGTGCCTGGGGAACAACTCGGCGGCGCGGAGGCGTTTCGTCTGTGGATCCAGACAGAAGTCGTCCCATTTTTAAAGGCTCGATACCGGATCTCAGAGACCACCTTCGTTGGGCACTCTTTTAGTGCGCTATTTGGAGTACATGTTCTCTTCGAAAGTCCCCAAATGTTTGACCACTATCTCCTAGCTAGCCCCTCGGTCTGGTGGGATGATCAGATCATGTTTCGTCGAGAGCAGGAGCGATACGACAGCGGCAAAAGCTTGGAAGCGCATGTGTTCATGTCCAAAGGAGAACTGGAAACAGACGAACTGTCACCTCATCAAGAATTCCACGACCAACTCGCTGCACGGAACTATGAAGGATTGGATCTTCATTGGCAGGTTTTTCCAAATGAAACACACTTGTCGGTCACACCAGTCGCATTAAGTCACGGATTAAGGGTCCTTCACGCAACTTAGTGAGCATTGCGTGCCGTTTCTAAGTAAGAATGGGTCCATGGGGGCACCACTAGTTACTGAAGAACCGTATGTATCAAAAGGGACCGTGCCGGTGTATGACGCCGATGCACACATCGCTGAGCCAACGTCTGTATGGCAGGAGTACACGGATCCCAAATTCCGAGAACTGGTTATGCAATGCCGGTCGGTCGGGAAATTAGACAGCATATTTATTGAGAACTCTGACGTCGGCACAGCATGCGCGCCCGCGTGTATCCCCAACGCGTACGGAACTGAAGTTACCTGGGATGACATTGTCCCCGGTAGCTATGACCCAGCTGAACGACTGAAGGTGATGGATGAAGAAGGTCTCGCCGCGGCACTTATGTTTCCCTCTCTTCACCTTCTATCTGGTGATATTGCGGACCCGGATGTAGCTGCTGCGAATGCTCGTGGTTACAACCGATGGATGTCGGACTTTGTTTCGGAGAACCCTGACCGTTTGTATGGAGTGGGAGTTACACCCCTGCAGTCGGTGGATCATGCCGTCGCTGAAATTGAGTTCTGCGCGGAAGCGGGACTTACAGGAATGACGTTCCGACCTGAGCGTTATAACGGGCTTGAGTTGTTTTCCGAAGAAATAGATCGAGTTTGGTCTGCCGCTGAGGACCATGACATGACGGTTGCTATCCATGGAAGTTTTGGCTCCGATATGACTAGCTTCGCTAAAACTCGCTACAGCAACCAGTTCTATGTCCATATGGTGTGCCATCCGTTCGAACAGATGGCGTCGGTCATGGAGATTGTGGCGAGTGGAATTCTTGACGATCATCCTCGCCTAAGGGTTGGCTTCTTCGAATCCGGTTTGGGTTGGCTCCCTTATTGGTTGGATCGCTTAGACGAACACAAAGAGTCCATGGGTCATCTGGTGCCAAGGTTGAAACGAGAACCAACCGAAATCTTCTCTGAACAGTGCTTTGTGACAATGGAGGCCGGTGAAGGAGACGCGTTTGCTCAGCTTGCTGACATGGGTCTAGCCCATACTGTTGTTTGGGGTTCCGATTACCCCCATTACGACTGCACTTACCCTGGAGCACTGGCGGAACTTGACGAGACTTTCGAAAAGATTGGTAGAAACGATCTGCGTTCAGAGGTCGTCTACACCAACGCCAGACGATTTATGGGACTTGGATAATTATGGCCATTGTTACTGCTGCCGATGGCCACGAATTAGACGCCTACGCAGCACAACCCCCGGGCGACACGAGGGGACTTGTGGTTGTGGTGCAAGAAATTTTCGGGGTGAATGATCACATTCGTAGCGTGGTTGACCGCTACGCGGAGCTCGGCTACATGGCGGTTGCGCCGTCACTCTTTGATCGTGTCCAGAAGAATGTTGAGTTGAATTACGACGAAGAGGGAATTGAGGTGGGTCGCAGAATTGCGTTCGACGATCTCTCAATGGATGAAGTGATGATGGATATTGAGGCAACGATCGGCCATTATCCGCAGCCGGGTGGGGTAGGCATCGTTGGTTATTGTTGGGGTGGTTCGATCTGCTACGTAGCCGCTGCTCGGTTATCGGACAAGATTTCGGCAGCCTCGGGTTATTACGGTGGCCAGATCATGCCCCATATCGAAGAAGAACCAAAAGCGCCCCTGATGCTTCACTTTGGGGCGGAAGACGCAGGTATTCCCCTTGAGAACGTTCACTCGATAGCCCAGCGGTGGCCTCAGATAGATGTTCATATATACGAAGAAGCGGGCCATGGCTTCAACTGTGACGCTCGGGGAAGCTATGAAGAATCCTCTGCTGCGCTCGCGTTAGAGCGCACTTTGGAACATTTCGCTCAGCACCTGGGTGACTAGCAGCTCCTTAGTTTTGGTCGAAGAAGACAAGTCCTTGGTTGATGGCGGGCTTTCCGTCTTCCGTTAGTACCTCAAAACGTGCGACATCCTGTCCGTCAACTGGTGTTACGTCGAGAACTCGAACTGTGATGGTCGAAGGCATAAGGACCATTGACGCCATCCGTCCTCTGATGCGACGGACGCGTTCGGGGTTACCTTCGGCAAGTGTGGCGATGGTGGCGCTGACGCCGAGAGCCAAGGTGGCGGTTCCGTGCAGGATGATTGCTGGTAAACCAGCAGCCTCAGCTACTGACGCATCAGTGTGTATAGGGTTCCAAATTCTTGCGGATTCGGTATAGGTATGAGCAGCTCCCTGGGCCACAGGAACCGGCAACTCTGCTAGAGCTTTTGTAGGTAACGGTCCGAGTTCAGGAACTGCGGGATCATCCTGTGCCGGTCGATCGTCGCCTTCGGCAGGCACTCCCAGATACATCCCACCTTGATGTGTTGTGAACACTCGATCACCATTCGCGTCAAAAGTCTCGATTCTCATCGTTGTGTACGCGCCGGGGCTCTTATTCTCAACCCCTGTGTAGGACAAGTGGGTGTCTAAAATATCGCCTGGTTTAGCTAAACGGTGAACCGTTAGATCATGAGTTGCATGCACGGATTGGCGGGTCTCTTCGGGGGTAATGCCCCACTTGTCCGCTAGCTCTCTTCCCTGAACGATCACTGGCCATTCTGGGCACACAGCAAACATTGGGTGAGCGACAATTCCGCTCGCGCGACGAGTGTCAAAGTAACAGTCTTGGGTATCACCTAGTGCAGCGGCGTACGCCATGATCCAACGCGCGTCAACTTCATGTCGTATGGGACCTATCCGATCGCCGACCATGTCTGTAGGAACCGGCATGCGACACCTCCTCGGATTCGATTGACCCTCGCACTGTAGTTGTGATTCCGGTTAGCAGGTCGTTAGACAGGTACCACCAATTCTGACCGGCTAGCTTCTCGGACTATGAGAGCACTCTTCTCACCAGACGGCCTTATGGGAAAGCTGTTTTTCAGGGCTGTACGCGGATCGGTCAGAATTTTCTTATTTCGTTGGTTCCGTCTCAGAGTTGAAGGTCGAGAACGCCTTCAGGTCAATGGCGGGGTAATTATTGCTCCAACTCATCGCTCTAATCTTGATGGTCCTTTGATCGGCAGTTCGAGCCACCGACGTGTCCGATATCTAGGCAAGGATTCGCTATTTCGTCCTGCCGCCGCTGGTTGGGCGATGCGTTCGCTCGGATCTTTTCCTGTTCGACGAGGAGAAGCTGACTTGGATGCGATGCGCGCCGCTAAAGAAATGCTTGACGCAGGTGAATGCATGTTGGTCTTCCCTGAAGGGACCCGACAGATTGGCGACGCGATAGGTGAGATATATGACGGAACAGCGTGGTTGGCGTCAAAGGCAAACACACCTGTAGTGCCCGTGGGTATTGCCGGGACAGAGGCGGCAATGCCGACGGGGTCAAAGTTTCCGTCAAGGGTTCCGGTGACCATAGTAGTTGGGGAAGTTATGGACCCTCCGAAGGGAGCAGACGGTAAAAGAGCCAAACGTTCAGATCTGAAGTTGTGGACAGAAGAGTTGAAGAGTCGTCTGCAGGAATGCCAGAGCCGCGCACGCGAAATGTTGAACGACTGATGCGTCTTTACTGGATTGCTAGTCCCTCGGGTCGGTTGGCGACAGCCCCAGCTCCAAGTGGGAGTTCCTTGGAGCGAGAAATTTGGGATCTACAGCAAGAAAAGGTCACAACGGTTGTTTCGCTTCTTACCGACGACGAAGCAGCGAGGATTGGTCTAAGCGGTGAACCAGAGGCCGTTCGTTCCGCCGGAATGAAATTCATAAGTCTGCCAATACCCGACTTTGGAGTTTTGGACGCATTTGATGACGCATCGGAAACCATTTCTGAGGTCGTGAATGAATTAGAAGAGGGAGGTACAGTCGTCGTTCATTGCCGCGGCGGTATTGGCCGGTCTTCAACTATCGCCGCAACCGCACTCACTCAAATAAATGTGAACCCTGATCACGCAATGGCTCAGATAGCTGACGCCCGAGGAATGAAAGTTCCTGAAACTCCCGCACAGAGGATGTGGGTGCATGGTTACGCAGAATGGGCGGCGAAACAAGAATGACTAAACAAGCTGCTCAGGCGTTAGAGAATGTTCGCATTTGTGATTTCACCGGCCAACTCGCTGGGGCCGGGGCAACGAAGATTCTTGCTGCTTTCGGTGCAGAGGTAATTCGCATCGAGGATCCGGTTCACAGAGGCAAGTGGGATATTTTGCGAGGAGTTCCACCATGGGTGGGAGATGCGCGGGGACTCGAAGCAGGGGGTGCGTTCAACAATCACAACGCGGGCAAGCTAGGTGTCACTCTGAACCTCAGAGAACCTCGAGCTAAAGAACTCCTCCGCGAACTTGTTGCAGTGAGCGATGCCGTAACTGAAAACTTTGCAGCCGGAGTCATGGAACGCCTCGGTTTTGGATACGAGAGCTTGCGTGAGATCCGAAACGACATCGTCTACGTCTCGAATAACGGTTTCGGAGCAACGGGACCCTACAGCCCTTTCAAGTCATGGGGCCCAATCGCCCAGGCGGTATCGGGACTCACTCATACTTCAGGTCTACCTGATCTCCCGCCAGCAGGCTGGGGGTATTCGTTTATGGATCACACCGGTGGCTACTACATGGCAACAGCAATACTTATGGGTCTGCTGCATAGACAGCGCACCGGCGAAGGTCAATGGGTGGACCTCGCCTGTATTGAAGCGGCCGGCACATTGAACGGTGTCGCGACACTTGACGCGACGGTCAACCAGAGGCCGATGCGACGTCCCGGAATGCCCAACAGTAACCGTTCATATTCTCCGCAGATGGCACCACATGGAATTTGGCGAACCCGAGGTGAGGACGAATGGGTAGCAATCGCTGTGCGAAATGACGACGACTGGAAAGCTATGTCGGAAGTCATAGGCGAGCCGTGGTCGACCGAAAAACGTTGGGAACGAATAGAAACTCGCCTGCGTGACGAAAGCGAACTTGAGCAACAACTAGCTGAGTGGACCATTACCCGTGATCGACGCGAGATAGCTCAACGTCTTGTCGATGTAGGAGTGCCCGCAGCCCCAGTTCTCAAGCCACAAGAACGAATCGAGTTTGACCAAAGAACTGCCGAGTTATGGGTGACCGTTGATCACACCGAAATTGGGAAATCAAGGGTAGAAGGTTTACCAGTCTCGTTGTCCGAAACGCCATGGACACTTAAACGAGGAGCCGCTTGTCTTGGCGAACATAACGATTACGTTTTTGGAGAGCTGTTGGGGCTCAGCGGGCAAGAAATAATGTCGCTCGCAGAAGAGGGGGTCATCTAGATGCCTTCGGCTTCTTCTCAATCGGTCCTATCTGGATACCGAGTTGTCGAGTTGACTTCTGAACGGTGCGCTTTAGCCGGCAAGCTATTGGCCGACATGGGGGCGGAGGTCATCGTTGTAGAACCCCCAGAGGGGTGTGCGACCCGATCTTGGGGACCGTACGCCGACGATGAGGTCGGGATCGAAAACTCTTTGCACTGGTGGCATTACAACACCTCAAAAAAGTCCGTGGTGCTCGATCTCGATACTTCATCTGGCGCTCACAGCTTTAGGTCCTTGGTCGCCACTTCTGATGTGGTCATCGAAGCAGAACCCGTAGGTCGACTTGATGCCTTAGGCCTAGATTGGGAACAACTCAGCGATACCAACAGTGAACTGATCTGGACATCGATCACCCATCACGGCAGAGATGGAGGGGACCCCCCCTCAACGGATTTGACATTGCTAGCAGAAGGCGGACCCGTTTGGTCCTGTGGCTACGACGACCATCAGATCCCTCCGATCCGAGGAGGCGGTAACCAGGCTTTCCACACTGCCTGTCACTATGCAGTCCCCTCGATCCTTGCTGCCTTGCTATGGCGAGAAGGTTCCGGCATGGGTCAACTGATCGATGTTTCAATGTTGGGTGCTGCGAATATCACCACTGAATTCGCGACGCTGTGGTGGTTGAACGGCGAAAGACAGGTAGAGCGCCAGACTGGGCGTCATGCTCTTCCGACCATGACGGAACCAACTCAAATTCAGTGTGCTGATGGGAAGTGGTTTAATACCGGGGTCCCCCCAAGAAATAAGCAAGAATTTCAGGCGCTGCGGACTTGGATTGAAGATCTTGGTTTGGCAGAACAATGCGACGTGTACGAAATTTTGAAGCTGGGAGACCAGTACGAGCGAATAGGGGTTCTCGAACTCGACGAAGACCCATTAGCTGGAGAGGTTTTTCATGCCGGACGCGAGGCAATTGAATTCTTAGGAGCGCACTTACCTGCGTATGAACTTTTTATAGGGCTCCAGCAGCGAGGCATGGCATGCGGCATCGTGTACTCGCCTGACGAAATGATCGACGATCCTCATTTTGTCGAACGAGGCTTCCCTCACGAAATCGAATATGAAACCCGAAACGCGAGCTATACCCACCCTGGAGCGCCATACCGGTTCTCCAAAACGCCGTGGCTAGCGACCCGCGCCCCTAACTTCGGCGAACATCAGTCACTAATTGACGATCTGCTCTCCTAAATATTGGCGGCTTCAGCTCGCTCGGTTGCGTGTGCTCGAGCAGCTTTTGACAAGTCCCTGACTTCGGCTCTCTCATCGTCGTTTAAGCAATCGAAATCGGGAGCATGAAGCTGATCAGTTAAGCCTTCGATTTCGTCTCTCGCTGAATCCAAGTTGGACACGTCTGGATAAGGTTTCGGCCAACCGAAAAATTCTGCGTTCCATTCTCCCGCTGGTCCGCTAAGAATGGCCTCGAGAGGACCCATGCCCAGGGACTGGACAGCCACCGCGTGACGGCCAAAACGTAGCTCGCGCATGCATTGAGCCAGCTGGAAGGTTCGAGCAGGACCTATGTCATTTGGGAGTTCTTGGTCGCGCCAACCAACAAACGTCGGAGCGCCGTGCGGTGCAGCATGATTAACAATGCGTTCAAGAAGCTCACCTAGCCGTTCATTGCCTTCAAAGTCTGCCAATGCCTGGGTCCCGTACTCCTGGCAGATCTTTGTGTACACCTTGCCACCCTCGATCGGGTCGAACGCAGCGCGACCTTCTTCAACCATTGAGCGCATGTGGTCGGGGTTCCAAAAGAACGCTGCGGCAACGACGTTGTCAACTGGGCAGTTACCTAAAACACCTAAGCGTCCTACCGCGTAGGCGCCCTGACCGTCGCCCATTCCGGCTTCAGCGGCCTTCTCCTTCGTTGAGGGAGCCATCAGCCACGCCATTGCCAACATTCCTAACGAACCTCGCATGCTGCGAGCAACAGTGATGTTATCCATGGCACCGAAGCTACTCAGTCAAAGATGGCTGTGCACAATGCGTAATCGTCAGCCCTGGATGCGAAGTAAATCGACCACGAAAACCAAAGGGGTGTCAGGGCCAATAGATGAACCTGCTCCGGTCTCGCCGTACGCCAAATCGCTAGGAACCTTCAAGAGCCTTCGACCACCTTCACGCATACCGATAATGCCCTGGTCCCAGCCCTGAATCACCATGCCAACCCCAATTTGAGTAGTAAAGGGTCGACCTCTGCTCCACGAAGTATCGAACACAGTTCCATCCACGAGACTGCCGAGGTAGTGGACCGAAACCGTGTCACCTGGTTCCACAGCTTCGCCATCACCAACTAACAGATCTTCTACTTCCAGATCAGTCCCTACGGCACTGACCGAAGGAATTGCCGGCACAGACACGTTGACGATCTGAACAAGATCCACTGCGAACAGAAGAGTCGCATTAGCGGGTACTGCGGAACCGGCGCCAGCAGCTCCATAACCAAGGTTGGGAGGAATGATGAGAAGTCGACGGCCGCCTTCACGCATTCCTAGAAGCCCTTGGTCCCATCCGGGGATCACAGCACCCACCCCTACGGGAACGAAAAATGTTTGGCCGCGATCCCAGCTAGCGTCAAACTCAGCGCCGTCTTCTAGTAGGACCCCGACATACTTCACTTCGATAAGGTCTCCAACTCCGACGACCCCTCCAGATCCCGGAACGACGTCCTTGATGACAAGATCAGATGGTTCAGTGGCGTTCGCTGCAATAGTTATCGAGGGCTTGCCGCTATCGGATGAGACCTCCGCAAAGTCAGAACTAGAAGCATCTGATGATGAACTCTGCAACGGGATAGTTGTAGCGGAGACAGGTATTTCGGAGTTCTCCGCAACAGAATCATCCTCGGAACTGCCGCAGCCCGACAGCAGAAGAGCAAACCCAAGGACGGATGAACCGAAAATACGACGCATACGCTGCAGCGTACGCATATAAGTGCGCCAAACATGCACCGATTCGTTGTTGATTTGATAAGGAACCAAGCCAAACGCGCTGCCGACCATTGACGACGCGATTCGATCGAGCTCCGTGAAGTGGTGACATTGGACCAATAGCGAGGCAACATAACAATGTGAGCTTCGAACCCGAACCAGTTTTTGACCCGCAAGCGGTTACACCAGCATGGATTGGTTACGTGCTCGGTCGAGAAGGTCAATGTGTTGGTTGTGAACTCGAAGCGATTGGCACTGGGCAAGTAGGCGCCAACTACCGAGCGCACCTCAGTTGGTCAGACGACGAGGGACCCGAAAGCGTGGTGATTAAATT